>Ga0310691_10002380_pt1 | contig 25227 bp, 24 predicted proteins | sample 176DNAGHGlowgp2_FD_203887 | JGI IMG/M metagenome (GOLD analysis project Ga0310691, IMG submission 203887) | Sheep rumen microbial communities from Palmerston North, Manawatu-Wanganui, New Zealand - 1766 DNA GHGlow gp2 (v2) (version 2) | ecosystem: Host-associated > Mammals > Digestive system >...
CTGCCGGTGGTATAGATGTCCAACCTAGCACAGAAGTGGCTTGGGCTGGAGAATGGTTCAACATTGGTAAAGATTTGGATAATTCCTGGAAACAATGGAGTGAAGGAAAAGGCAGTGAAGGTGATTCTAATTCAGTCTATATAGGTAATAGAAATAGTGCTTATCAAGGTGGTTATTCTATTGGAACAATGAATGATTCACAAGGTTATGTTACAGAAGTAATAGTTCCACCTGAAAATGATACCATTGAATTCAAGGACAAAGACGATAATACAGCATCATTGAAACTTGGTTTTAGAATGGTTCCTGCTCCAGGTGGTGCAGGAATAGCGGCCACAGCAATAAACATGTGCTATTTGCCAGAAATGTTTGGACCTCGTTTTCAAAATTATGATTTTAATGATTTTAATAACAATTCTGCAGTAGTAAATGTTGATAATGAAACTGGTAATTCTATATACCAAGATTACTTGACAAATGGCTATTGGACTTCTTCATATTATGGTACACCATTAACATATAATACCATAATACCTTGTAAAACTGAAGAAATAACAAGAATAAATGCTGAACAATCTGAACTTATATCTGAATGTAAAATTGAACAAATGGGTATTCCATCCATGTCAATTGGACAGAGCAATACAGCACTACAAGCAGGATATTCAATTGGAGCAGGTAATAGTGCAGATTCTACTACAATATCATTAGGTTTCAGTAATAGTTCTTATGGTAATAGTGTTGCTCTTGGTTCTGGTAATACAGCACAATACAATTCTGTTGCTATAGGACAAGGAAATAAAGCCCAATATGGTACACATATTTTAGGTGATGATAATAAAATTTCTGCCAGTGAATCTTATATTATTGGTGATTCTAATTCTGCTACACAATATAATTCAACTACAATAATAGGTAATAGTAATAATATTGGTGGTAATATAACTGTATTAGGTAATAGTAATAAAGTATCAGGAAACTCAAATTATATTATTGGTGAAAATAATAGTGCTGATGCTGCTTATGGTTTAACATTAATTGGTACAGGTAATAGCGGTACAAATTATGCTTGGGGCATCGGTATTGGTAGTGAGAACAAATTAAAAGATGGCTATGGTAAAGCAGTTATAGGAATAAATAATGAAGTATCTGGTCAATCATATGTTTTTGGTAATAATAATTCTGCAAAGCGTGCAGCCGGAGGATACCAAAATTTCAATTATATATTTGGTTCACATAATGATGTTTATGGCGGATTTGTTCTTGGTTGGGATAATACAGCTACTACATATCAAAATTTCATTTTAGGAAGAACAAATATTGTTGAAAATGAAGGATATATTGTTGGTTATAATAATAAAGTAAATAATGGTGGCTATGGTATAGGTGGAGATAATAGTGCATACTATGGTGGTGGAACTTTTGGTAAAGGTCTTTATGTTTCTTATGGTGGTGTAGCACTTGGCGAAGGACAAAGTTCTACAAATGGTGCTGTAACTATAGGTAATAGAAATAGTGCTACATATGGGTCTAAAGTTGTAATAGGTGTAGGTAATCGTGCTTCAAATGGTGGTGGTGTTATAGGCGATTATAATATAGGTGGTAAAGGTGGATATGTAATTGGTTATGAAAATAAATCAAGAAAATATGAAATAATAAATCCAGATAATCCTTCCACAAGTTCTATAGAATATGAAGTTGCACCATTAGGAAGTTTATGGTCACAAAATACATTTGGTTTTAGTAATTATACACAATTTAAAAAAGAAAATGGCAGTTATACTCATGGTATGCCATTCCAAATTGGAAGTTTTAATATCGTTCAAGATGAAATTACTTGGAATAATGATTATGATACTGATACAGCAAGAACTTATCATAATGGTGGTAGTTATATTGGTACTTTTAATATAGGTTCTAATAATAGTGCTTTTGATGAAGGTATAAACATTGGTTATCAAAATACCATTTTGATTGGTGATGCATCTGCTGCTTCAATTAATATTGGTAAAGATAATGTTAATAGAATGGGTATCATAATAGGTCAAAGAAATGTTACTTATGATACAACGACCAGTATTTCTTCTACTGATAATAAAAGTAATGCTTTTTCTTGGATTTTTGGTCAATTCAATTCTGCTAATGGTGCATCTGTTGCTATTGGTAATGGAACTAAAGCAGAACAAGGATCTTATGCATTTGGTGGCTTGGGAATACAATCATATAGTGGAGCAATGTCTATTGGATTAAATTCTCTATATTCTGATTGTGGTGCTATTGCTATTGGAAATGGTGCAACTGCATATAGTGGTTCATTATCCATTGGTTGTGGTGGACTATATACTGTAAGTGCTGGTTTTGGTTTTGGTAATAATGTAACAGCACAAAAAGGTTCAATTGGTATTGGAAGAAATTCGGTTTATGCTACGGATGATGGATATGCTTTAGGTGAATATGTAACTGCTGGTGCTGGTGCTGTTGGTATAGGTAGATATGTTTATACAACTGGCCATGGTTATGCATTTGGTTATCAAGTAACAGGTCAATATGCTGGTATTGCTGTTGGTTTTAATGGTGTCTATGTAAATGGATGTGCTGGTGCTTTTGGATATAGTGGTGTATCAACATATGCTGCTAGTTTAGCATTAGGTCATAATGGTTTATATGCTAATGCTACTGGTTTGGCTATAGGTAGTGATGATGTTTATTCAAATTACAGATCTATTGCTATAGGACAATTTGGTGTAAATTCAAATTCAGCAGGTTTAGCCATTGGTAGTGATAGTGTATATGCGAATAGTGATTCTATTACTATTGGTAAATTTGGTGTTCGTTCCGAAGGTTGGGGTACATTTGCTATTGGTATTAAAGGATTATCAGCTAATAATTCATCATGGGTTCTTGGTTATGGTGGAAAAAGTAATCCTGGTGTTACTTCTTATATTCAACCAGGTATATCTGCAACAAATGAATCATTTGCTATAGGGCAAAGTGGTTTATCATCCATGAATAATTCTTATACATTAGGAAGACGAAATTTACATGCATCAGATGAATCTTTTGTGATGGGTCAAAAAAATATTTTTGCTCATGATAGATCTTTTAATATAGGTTTATCTGGTGCAGATGAAAGCGAATCAACTTCTAATATAATTTATAATTGGCATTATGGTACTTGGTATAATTCGTTTGCTATTGGTCTTGGTAGAAATGTAGCACATAATGGTTCTTTTATATTAGGTATTCATAATAATTATGGAATAGAAAATATAAATTTACCTTATAGTGCTGATAATAATTCCATAATGATGGCTGTTGGTGATGGTTTATCTAGTAGAACTATACAAGATAGTGTTTCTATTGCTTCTTATGGCTCATATGATGGATTATTAGGTAAATCTACTGTAGAATATCAATCATTATTATTAGACCATCAAGTACTTGGAGATGTTGAAGTAAGAAATAAATCTATAATGATTGGTGGTCCTTCATTTTGTCAATTCCATTTTAATGATGATTATAGTGCTTTATCTGCAAATGTAAAAGAAGGTTCAGCAAAGGCAGATCATGCTTCCATTGTTCTTGGTTATAATAATATAGCTGATGGCGGTGTATTTGCTATTGGTTCAAATAATACTGCATGTGATTTAAATGATTCTAGGAGTGCTAATACACAATATACACAAGCAACTATATTTGGTGATTATAATAGAGTAATAAATTATCGCGGTTATGTATATGAACAAAATGTAAGAGGTGGTCAATATACTATTTCAGGATATACTAGAAATTCTATAATAGGTACTAATAATAGTATATCTGGTTGGAATAATTTTATTTTTGGTACAAATAATTCTGCAGGAAATGAAGAATATGCTATAAACTATCCTGGTGATGCTTCAACAGCATTTAATGATGATGGTTTTGGTGTAGCATTTGGATTACAAAATAGAGTTTATTCAAATTATAGTTTTGCTTTTGGTAGAAATAATATAATTAAAAATGGTGTTGTTTTTGGAAAATTTAATAAAACATCTGCTGATATTCCATTTGTTATAGGTAATGGCACAGATTATAATAATCGTTCAGATTTATTTATTATTTCTGCCGATGGTACTGTATCTGCTAGACGATTCATTGAATCTGAACCTGCTTTGACTATCACTGGTGGAGATTATGTTTCTGTTACAGAAGATACTACAAATAATAAACTTGTAATTGACTTGGAATCTTCACTTGGACAAATGTTGACAGAATTGTCTGGTGTCTTGACTGCCAAACCTTCTACAGGTCGCCATATCCTTGGTGTTAATAGTGGAACTCTTACTTGGTTGGAGGTTAATCAATGAGAATAATATCACCAACAGGAAAGAAACTAAGGTTTAATGATAAGATGGTTGTAACCGATTTAACTGAACCACCATTTATAGATGGTTATACAAAATTGAAAGCAGTAAAAATGGTCAACTGTTATGTTGATACAGGAATAAAACCATTTAGAACAAATTTAGGATCAGGAACAATAACAGGTATTGATTTTTAAGAGGTAGTATATGCAAAATAGTTTTTCAGGAATAGGTGGATGGTCAGCAATAGATGCAGACTGGCGAGATTCAAAACAAGGAATTTCAAATTCTATTACTAATCTTAACAATTCTATAGCAGACGAATTCAGTACATTATCTTCATATGTAAGTGGTAATGTTGTAATGCATAATAATAGTAGATATGTATGTACTGCTGCAACTGTCGGACCTGGAGATTGGATAGAAAGTAACTGGGAAGCAAGAACTATTCAACAAGATTTAGGCTCAGGCGGTGGTGGTTCTTCTGTAGATGTCTCAGTATCCTACGATGCAGTCAACGAGGAACTTCATCTTGATTTTAGCAACGGAGGTAACTAATATGGCAGTGACTTATTCGCAGAATGGCGTGATTGTTAAGCCTAACGAGACTTCATATAATGTAATTGGTGGTAGGAAATATAAAACTGTTGTCATGCCTGATGGAAAGGAATGGCTTGCTGAGAATTTAGACTTCAAGTTCTGTCAAATAGGAGGGCAATTTAGTTCTTCATACCCTTTAGCATATTACTACAATAATAATGAGACTACATACGGCTGGAATGGCTACAAGTGCGGGCTGCTTTATAATGGCTATGCATGCAACCTGCTTGAATCGAATAAGAATGATTTGATTCCAGGATGGCATGTTCCTAGCAAAACAGAATGGGAAAATTTGATTGCAGCCTGTGGCGGCGTGTCTATAGCAGGAACTAAATTGAAATCTGTTGATGAAAATTGGTTTAGTGGCTGGAATGGTACAGATGACTATGGATTCAAGCTATTACCAGCTGGAGCAGTATTTAATGGTGAGTTTGGTAGTATAGGAGAAAATAACTATGTAAATACATCTACAGATTACAGTTCATGGCAGATATACTATGCAACATTCGATGCTACTTCTCAAGTACCTATAGAATATTATAGTAAAGGTCATGGACATTCCCTTCGTCTCGTCCGTGATGTCACCTAAAGGAGCAAGTATATGTCAGGCTATTTATTGAAATTCAAGCAAACATACTCCGTCAAGATAGGCGGCAGGAGGTACCCTGTAGTGAAGATTGGAAACCAGCTTTGGATGGCGGAGAACTTGGACTGGAAGTTTGATGGATTGGATATAGGTACGAATGCTTGGTATTACAATAATGATGAGCAGTCTTATGGTATAGATGGAACTTATAAGTGTGGATTATTATATACGTGGGTTGCCGCTAAATATCTAGATGATAACAAGACTACACTGTTACCTGACGGCTGGCGTGTGCCTAGTGATATAGATTTGACCTCCCTTGCTTCTGCATGTGGCGGATTCAACATAGCTGGCACTAAATTGAAGTCTTTGGACAATTCAATTACGTCTAACTGGCCTAGCCGTTGGAATGGAACTAATGACTACGGATTCAATGCACTTCCAGCAGGATGGCGATATTATCAAGGTGGATTCCGAGACTTTGGGTCTGAAGTGGATTTCTGGTTAAATACTGAATATAATAATACACATGGGCATTCATTCTATTTCAATACTGGGACATCAATCATCTACAATCCAAATGACGGTGCCGAGAAAATGTGTGGTTTTTCCATCCGTCTCGTCAAGACCCTAACATAAGGCAGGTAATATATGAGCGATTTGTTGAAAGTGAAAGTTGGTGGAAGTGATTATCTGTGCAAGTGGAAATACGATCCAGTAAGAGTATATCAGTCACATAATGTTCCTTCTAATGACATAGGAATTGATGGTGACTACTTTCTTCAAGTGAATAAAGTTGCTATTGGTACTGACTTGGGGAACATTATACCAGTTCAAGTAGATGCAAATGGTGGTGCCATTGGAAGTACTAACATAATGTCTCATTACTATCCTTGGAAGGCATTTGATGGTCTTGAAGATGGTGAGAATTACTGGTCATCCAGCTTGTATGCCACTGATGCATGGATAGGATTTGATTTTGGTGCAGGAAATGAAAAGGCAATAAAAGGTATATCAATAAAACCACGTGTATGGTCTAACAATAGACAATTAACTAATTTTAACGTGCAGGCTTCTAATGACAATACGAATTGGACTGATATAAGTTCTGGATATATTCCAACTGGAAGTACTGTTTTTTGGTTTGGATTCTCATTTGATAATACTACTGCATATAGATACTGGAGAATATATTGCTATAATAGAGAAAATAGTGCTACATACACCATATATGAAATTCACATGACTGAAAATCCTATTGATGCTTCATACACATCCAGTCTGTTGAATACATATAATAAAAGAGCTGGTGAATGGGTGAAAATATCATAAGGAGACATTTATATGATTAAAGTTTCTAAAGGATTCATCGATGGAATCAAAATATCTTATGATATTCCACAAAACAGTGAAGGAAATGATGGAGATTTCTTTATTCAGATAAACGCTACTGAGAATAACTACTTAGGAACTACCATACCTTTACAAAGTACTACATCTAATTGTTTTGCTAGTGAGTATGGAACAGGTGGAACATTAAATGGTGCTTTTGATGGAAATTACGATACTACATACTGGTCATCAATTGACAAGAATAAAGCTTATAATGATAGGGAAGACCATCAATGGTTTGGATATGACTTTGGTTCAGGTAATGAAAAAATTATTACATGCTTATCAATAAAACCTAGAGTATATGCTGGATATAGGCAGTGTAAAGACTTTGTACTAGAAGCCGCAAATTCTAAGGATGCATCTTCATGGACTGAAATATATTCAGGCTCCATTCCAGAAGGCAATACAAGTATTTGGTTTTCACATACATTCAGCAATAGCATTGCTTATAGGTGCTATAGATTAAAAATTACAAGTGCACCTGGACGTACAGCTACAATATATGAAATAGGTATGAATGATACTATTCCAGAACTACCTTATTTTGACTTGTCTATAGTTCATACTTATCAGAAAGTAAACGGCGCATGGAGTCAGGTTAGTTAAATTTTAATTAGGAGCAACGATTTATGTCAACGACAAATGGAAACATGAAATCATTCAAGGTCACAGATAAAGATGGTAATGTCTTTATCATGACTCCAGTAGACACGGAAGCACGTCAAGCCATAGACGAAGCGAAGAACCTGCAGTTTGATGAGGACTACTTCACCTCTGAAGTATCTCAGGACCAGACAACTGTGAACGTAGGACTCAACGGGGTACCGCTCGGAATCGACAGTGACAGTCCGTTGAAGTTCACCCAGGACACTGCTGCTGGAATCGTGTTCGGTAGTGATGCACCATTCGCCACTGCCATCGCACCTGAGTATGATGCCACTGCTACCTATGCTGTAGGCGACCACTGCATGCATCTCGGGAAGTATTATGAGTGCAGCAGTACGATAAGCACGGCTGAGGCATGGACTGCTGCCCACTGGACTGAGACAAGCGTTGAAGATGTCATTGGCGATGTAGAAACCTTATTGGCTGCATTATAGGAGGATTACGAGATGAGCATAGCGAGCGAGATTACGAGATTGCAGGGTGTCAAGAGCGACATCCTTACCGCCATTGGGAACAAGGGAGTGACCGTACCTGTTGGCTGTGCGTTGGCTGATTGCCCGACTCTTATAGCGTCTATTGCAGGTTGCGGTGGGAGCGTATCTATATCCACGCAGATGATTGATTCGGAAGTAGGTATCAAGGTAGTAGACGAGAACGGGTATGTAGGTGCTACGCTTACAGACTATTTTCCTCATGCTGGAAATACTTATTATAATAATTTTGCAATAGTTATCAATAATGCTGACTTTTCGCAGAGTGGGTTAGGACGAGTAACTTTCATAACACCAGGTTCCACCGATATAGGGGGTAGAACGTATAGGACTGTCAATATCGGTGGAGTTGAATGGCTTGCCGAAAATCTTGACTACAAGTTCAGCGGTTGCAATATAGGTGGTAGCGGTACACCGTCCACACCTAACGCGTGGTACTACAACAATGACGAAGCAACCTATGGCATTGACGGCACAAGAAAGTGTGGACTGTTGTATAATTGGTACGCCGTAAAGTTGCTGAATGACAACAGGGAAACGCTCTGTCCGGGTTGGCACGTTCCGACAAATGATGAGTGGACGGCACTTGCCAACGCAGTAGGTGGAACATCTACGGCAGGAACTAAACTAAAGGCAACTAATGTTAGTTGGGCTACCTCTTGGGGTGGTACCGATGACTACGGATTTGCTGTTCTCCCCGCAGGTTACTACGGTGGTAGTTTCGACAATGTTGGCTCTGTCGCTAGTGTTTGGGCTATTACAGAGAGTGGTAGTGAAGCCTACAGCCAAGATTTTATTGATGTGTATGTTGATATGAGACTGGATAATGACTCCAAATACGAGGGTAGCTCGGTTCGTCTCGTCAAGGACGCCACGTGACCGACCTGCTCGCAATACTTGTCATAAATACTTTATGCGTTGGGATATAAAATCTATAGAAAAACTTATAGAAGAATATAACACAAAGTATTTTAAAGGCAAAATCAAATCAAAAATTCTTGTTAAATGGTCTAGAAAATACTATACCCAAAATGGTGCTGAAGCAACATTATCTACCCAAGCCAATCGGAACACATATTATTAAACTTAATACCGCCCTTTACAATGCCACACCAGAGTTAATGAAAAATACTTTGGTTCATGAACTAATCCATGCTTGGCAAGCAGAACATGAAGTTGACTTAGGTGACGAATGGCATGATGATACTTTCAATAAATGGTGTAACAAACTTAATGAGACTGGTGACTTCTTATATCCATTGGCAAACGAAGCCACACCAAAAGAACAAAATGCTTTTGATAAGACAAACAAGAGTGCTTTTTTCGTGTACAGGATTACCAAATCAAAAAAGATATATGGAGTATTCATAAACTTCCTTTACGATAACGAAATAAACTGGTTGAAAAACAAAGGATTTCTAATCAAATACTATTCAAAGATAAAGCCAAAAAATAAACTATTAAAAGAAGAAGACTTCAATATACATTTTGCCAATATATCTGACATGACGAAATCACAGATCACCCCACGGTAACATAAAATCAAAAATAGGTAAAAATAAGATTTTCACGAATAAGGATTTTAATTTTCGTGCTGGCCGGTGTGGTATAAATACATAAAATTTTTAAATAAGAGGTAATAATGCTAAAACAAAAGAGAACAACATTCAAGAATTATGAAGTAAAAGTACTATTTGAAATACTCAATAGCATGACCAACAATAGTTATGGCTACGATGTTTCTAAGTCCATTGTAGACAACATTATTGCTTTGTCTGAAAAGTACAAGGAAATTACTTCCAAGATCTACAATCCAAACAATGACCCTGAAGTCCAAGCATACAACAAGAAGACTGCAGATCTATTGGTGAAGTTTGCTGATAAGAACGAAGATGGTTCTGTTAAAGTAGATAACAACAAGAATCCAATCATTACAGAAAAGTTAAATGATTTTCAGGAAGAATTGAAGAAATTTCAGGAAGAGAATAAGGAACTAATTGAGAAAGTCAACAAAGCACCTGAAAACAACACTAAGTTCATGAATGAAGACTGTGAATTGATGGTCTGGGTTCCTGATGTAGATTTTGAAAAGAATCCTGAGTATCAAATTCCACCCGTTCTAGTACACTATCTATTCAGATAGTAAAGGTTCAACATATGAAAAAATTCATTCCATTCATTCTTCTATTCTCATTGGTTGTGTTTGCAGGACCTTCAAAAAAGACTGTTGAAGTAGAAATATGCAATTCAAAATTCTGTTTTACTTCAATCGTCAAGAATGTTGTAAAGACAGAAAAAGTCCTTGACATGAAAGATAAGGAATACTTGAGATTCATTCAATCTGATGGTAGAATTACTGATGTGTATGTTGATGGAATGACCGTAAAATTCCTTAAAGGAAAATAAAAAATGAAAATTGCTGTATGCTTGATAAACCACAATCAGAATGACTTCATTGAATCCACATTGAAGAAACTTGACAAGCAAGTCAAGAAGCCATCTGAGATCTTCATTTGCTCTGATGATGCTCCATTTGATACGAGTAGAGAGAATGTTACTTGTATAAACAATACTGTCCTAAAAGGTAGATGTCAGAACAGGAATTCAGTAGTGAAGGAATTTCTTGATTCAGATAGTGATGCCATAGTTTTCATTGATGGTGATTCTTACCCAAAGAAGAACGACTTCCTGGCCAAATACGATGACTTGCTTGAAGAAAACGAACTTGTGTTTGGAACGAGAATCCACACAGACATCAAAGGCCTAAAGCAGCCACCATCTGACTTACTAACCGCCAATATGGATAACTTGTGGTTGAAAAAAGATTTGAACTATTCCGACTTGAGAATTGTGTCTAATGCGGTCAAATGTTGGAAGGAAGCCAAGTCCTTTGAAGAGAAGCTAGACTTGATGGTGACCGGTATGATTGGGTGGTCTTGTAATTTCCGGGTTCACGAAGAAAGGACTGCGAAAGCACGTGGCCTTCATGGAGAAGGTCTATAACTTGAAAAACGAGATCTTTGATTCTTCAGCATTTAGTGGAAACTGGGGTTACGAGGACGTAGCCATGGGCATTGATGCACTGTTTGCCGGATTGAAGATTGACATATCTGACGAAATCAAGATAGTCCACAATTCCCACGAAAGGACAGATGGCCTATTTGACCATGTGGCAGGCCGCCATATCATTATGGAAAGGACAAGAGCTTTGGAAAAGTATAAGAAACTGAAGAATAAAGCATACATCACCATGCTCATTATGTTCTGGACATATGTGGCTGGGTTGATTACTGGAATGATTACGGTAGCCATATCGTTGAATTCTTGATAAATTCGTGTTTTTATGTGTGTTATGAAGGGGCTTGATAAAAAGCTCCTTTTCTTATAAATACATTATATAAGTGTTTATAAAGGATTTTTGAATTATGGCAGATTTTAGTCAATCCATAAAAGAACAAATGAATGACCCATCTAGTGGGTTGATTCCATCAAAAGTATCTAGAAAGACTGTTGCAGATGGTTCTTGGCTACAGCAATACACATTTGGTAAATTGTCTGCTAGAGACAATTTCTTGGCAAATAAGATTGATGGTAATGTTTCTGCCATTAGTGCTGATATTAACATAATAGATGATAAAGTAGAAACTGTTAGTAGTGATTTAAATACTGTTTCAAGTAAATTGGAAAATCTATCACCGTTGACTTATAAGGGAAATACTACCGTACAGGGTGCTATGGATATGACTGCCAATGTTAGTAATGGTGAAGTTTATTCATTAACTAATTCTGGTACATTTTATCCTGATAAAACTTATAAGTTTAAAGTAAAGATCGGTGATGAAATTGCATGGACTAGTGGTAACCCAGCACAATCAATTGATGCTAGATGGTTTCCTATAGGTCAAGACATACATGTAGAATACAGTGCTGTACAAGATGCTTTTATAGATGTAAATAATGAAAATTATACTATTGGTATAACTGGATGTAGACCTATCATATTCAATCAGCCATTGGTTAAAACATATATTGATGAACAAGATAATGAACATTATGAAATAGGCATTGATATTGATGAAATTACTGCTGGTAGAGTAAAAGCAACAGAAGCAACCGCTTCTCCATCTAAACCAATTACATTCTATGAACCATATACTTCAGGAATATGTTACAATCCAAATATAGTAGAAGCAGGAAATGGTATTAGTGCTACAAACATTACCGCTACAACAGCTTCAGGACAAAGTGCAAAATTTACAGACATTAGTGCCACAAATATAACTGGTAATTTGAGCGGTTTGGCTGCTAGTGCAAAATCAGCACAATTCATACATGTAATATCAAATTGGACTGATAATGTTGATAGAGCAGTAACTTTTGCTAGTTCCAACAGCAATTATTCAGATGTTGGTACAGATTCAGCATCATTAACTTTTAATCCTGTTACAGATACATTAAAAGTTAAAAACATTAATGTTGTCGGAACTTTAACAACTTCTGCTACAACACCAAAAATTAATATGATATATACTGGTACATTAATTGATGAGATTAGTTATAGTTCCACCAATCCAAAATTATATTTTAGTGGTAAAAATGGTAGTAATATAGCAGAAGGTGCTTTAGTATTTACTTATTTTAATACACCTAGAAGATTTGGTACATCATTACAAAGTTATAGTGGCGTAGGTGGTTGGTTTGGATTTTCCATGAAAGATGGCAATGATGATAAAGTGGGTGTAGTAGCAGATTTGTATAGTGCTACATCATCAATATCATTAACTTCAACAGGTAATAGTGCCAAATTTTCCAACATTAGTGCTACGAATATAACAGCATTAACTTCTACAGGTAATAGTGCCAAATATACAAACATTAGTGCTACGAATATAACTGCATCTACCGCAACTATATCAACCGCAACAGGAGCAAGTGCAAAATTCACCAACATGAGTGCTACAAATATAACTACGCTAACTGCTACAGGTAATAGTGCTAAATTTACTGATTTTTCTGGTACAAGAATTAATAGCAAAAATATATCTAATTTAGTTTCAGGTAATGGTATTACAGGAATAATGACAGCTACTTCAATTGGAACAAATGCTGGTATTTTATATTTAATATAAAGAGAGTTTAATATGGCAATAAGAAAATCTTTATTGACAACAGTAAATAATGAACAAGATCCACAATCTCATATTCTTTTTATACAAAATGAAGGTAGTGGAACAAGATATACAGGTGATGATCCTATTGTAGTAAATAATGAAACTTCTAAAATTAGTTTCAATGATACTTGGTCTGGTATTACAACTTTAAAGACTTCTACAGCATTATTAACTCAATCTGCAAATACAATAAGTAGTAATTTAACATATATAGAATCTACTGTAAATGATATACCTTATACTTATGTTAATTATGATACATACACACCATATACATCTGCAATAGACGAAACACTAACAACTATTACTACTAATACAGCTACAATAAGTTCAACAATAGATTCAAAAGCCAATAAAAATGATTTAGATAATTTATCTGATTTAGTTAATTCAAAAGCCAATAAAGATATTTTAGATTCATTATCAAGTGAAGTTCAATTAAAAGCAAATAAAAATGATTTAGATTCATTATCGTCAGAAGTACAAACAAAAGTTGATATAGATATTGTAAATGAAATTAGTGATTCTTTAAATGATGTAATTGATACAGTAAATATACATACATCTGCCATAGAAGAACTTAATGATGATTTAAACAAAACAGTAGTTAAATATAGTGATATAGAATATGATTCTACTAATAATAATGTTATAAAATTGAATAGTCTTCCATTAAAAGACATCAATGCAGTACATACAATTGCTATGTATGATGGAGAAGGATATGATTACATAGAATTAACTGGTGATGAAAATTATAATAAAATAATACCATTTGCTTCAGCAGCAGATCCAATACAAGGTACAACAGGTTCACCCGGTGTAATGTCTATAGAAGATAAAACAAAACTAGATAAGTTAAAAGTTTTGTCTGATTTGTTAAATGATTCTGCTAATCATCCTAATGCAGTGCTTGGAATGTCTAATGGTATTTTTGGTTGGATTGATAATAATTAATTTTTTATATAGTATATGCCATTACAAATTTATAAAGATAATATTTCAAAAGATGTTACACCAATAATAAACAATGGTACAAATATATATGAGCCATTGGTGTATGATTCAAATAAAAAAATGTATGGTCCTTTATCTTCAGATATGAAAATTATTTGGAGTTATTCTAATAGAAATTCTAATTATTCAAATGATTGTACTACTGTTAATGATAACAAGCATTATGCTTATTGGGGTAATATTGACCCAGTAGGTTCAAATTGCATGGTTTTGGAAAATTCTAGATATTATACAGATCCTGCACCAGGTGGCGGAAACCCACAAAGATACAATGGTTTAAATTTCGCAAGAATTCAACCTTCAAATGGTTCATTAACAAATGGATTAGCTTCGGCAAATGGTACAGGATGTTATGTAGCTGGTGATTGGAATAATAATAGATTAACACAACATTTATCTGGTAGTACAGGGCAGTCAACTACTGCTGTTACTGGTAATTTTAATAAAATGTGGGATCTTAGACCATTAACTGCAGATTCAATTATTGATAGAAAAATATTAGCAAATTCTATTGTATCTATACCAGCAGATTATTGTACAATTACATCAAAACAATTTACAAATTCATTTAATAATCCTGCTTCATGGAATTTATGGAAAATAAATGGTTCTAACATATACGTAAATGGAAAATTTAATGTAACAGCAAATGTATATATGCCAAAATACCAATTAGGTATAGGGTTTAAAGGTGGAAATAGAATAGTTAGTACAACAGGTGTTGTTACTGCTGGACAAAGTAAACTTACATATTCAACTGCTTTATATGATGTATATACAAGTAATTCTAAATATAATTATGGAACAACACCAAATACAGAAAATCTATGGTATGTTAAATATTTGGGCCAAGATCCAATTAATAATTACAATTCATTATGGAAATTTAGTGCATCTGTAAGTTTAAATAATTTTTATTATGGTGCAGGTGAATCTTATAGACCTTCAGCAATTTCTTCTCCAATGATAGGATTAAAACATCCAAATTTTGGTCTTAGTGATTCTCAAACATGGAGAATAAGTGCTCATATATCTGGTTTGAGTTCTACTAATAGTTCAGGAACAAATTCAAATACATTTACTGCTAATACATCTTCTCGTTATTTTACTCAAGCAGGTACAGAGTCAATACAAGTAGATTATTTTACAAAATATATAGTAGACTATATTTGTCGTAACGATTCTATTGTAATTCGTGATTTATGCTGGGGTATTGCTTAATAAGTGATTATTAATCTTCACATACCAATCTAATACTATATCCATTATATAATTATGTGTGGAATAATAACAGTGATTATTATATAGTAATAGATGATTGTAATTATGGTTTTTAAACCATCGTAAACCATCTTAAACCAGCATCAGTATTAAAGTAACTATTGAAAAGAATACCATATGCTGTATTCAAACCACCCCATTGTTCTATAGGTACATCAGTAACAAAGAATGTAAAGTACACATCTTGTGAAGAATCATAAGTACCAAATTCATATGCAAAAGCACCATATGTAGTATAGTCAAGAACACCAGGCATATCAGTATTACCTTGATTTGCTTCAAGATGACCATTTGGTCTTTCAGTCATTACAGCCCAAGTTACATTGTTTGAATTATGCTGCATAAAACAAGGATAGAAATATAAAGGATGTCCTGTACCATGTTGAAAACTGTTTATATCTTTAATACGGCTTCTATTCATTGAAACACCAGTAAATTGTGAAATCTTTGATTCAGTCAAGATATAGACACCCATCATATTAGTCCAATCAGGACCATCAGCGGTAATAGTCCATACATCATAATTATTCCACCAGCGACCTCTATTGCTTACCATCAATGTAGAAGGTGGAACTTGTGTACCACCCCAGCCAACAGGTATTTGTGCTAGATTGGCTGCACTATCAGCATTAGCAAATGTTGCTGCATGTGTATTGATACTTAATATAGTGTTTAATATATTATAACCAGATAATGAAGTACCATCTGTTATATTAGAATCACCATTTACCAATGAATTTACATTTACCAATGTTGTACTATTTGCGAATTTGTTATAGAAACCAGTTACATTTACGCTTGTAATGGCTGAACATTTATTAAAAAGTCTATCAAGAGTTTCAATTCTATCTACATCACCAGTAATCTCTAATACTTGACAGGTTCCAACCGAAGATTGTAATAATGTTCCATTTTCATCATTCTCGCTACAAAACAATTTACCTATACCAGTTAAAGTATCGTGTGGTGCAGTTCCTTTATCATACAATGGTGTAATAACATACCAAATCTGTGGGTCATCTGTAGAAATCCATTCTGCACCACAGGCTTTGGCTCTTGTACCTAATTTTCCACGAGGATTTATATTTGTTCTATCAAAATGGAACTTGATTTTGATATATGGTTTGTCATAAACCAAAGTATTACCGAAATAGACTTTGGTAATTCTTTCCTTACCATATCTAATTTCACCCATATTATCAGAACCAAATTGTATAGACATAATTTATATATTAATTAGGGATATACCAACTTAAATTACAATTCTTGAAATTGGTGTTAGAATGTATAGCGAACTCATTATTAGGATCAAATGAATTCAAATCAGCTGGGTCATTTAATACCAAGAATCCAAAGTATACTTGTTTAGTAGAATCAAATGTTCCATACTTACAAGTAAAGTCACCAATCATATTTTCGTCAAGCGTACCAGGCATATCTCCTTCTGTTTGTGAAGCAGTAAGCATACCATTATAATTATCAGAACAGAATATCCAAGTAGGATGATATGGAGTACCAGAAGTTCCTGTAGGCCAAGTACCTGTACCCTGGAAGAAACAAGGATAATAGTATGTTGATGTTGAAGTTACGAATCCATTTGCCTTATTCCAAATGTTACTCTTTTTCATATTCACACCATTATATTTTGATATACTAGAAGTAGTGAATAATCTAAATACAGTAACAGTAGTAAAGTCAGGACAATTAGGATCAGATGTATCAACTGACCAACCACCGGCATTGACCTTTGTAATAGCAAGAACTGTAGCAGGAGGTGCAAATGTACCACCCCAACCAACAGGGATTTGTGCTAAATTAGCAGCACTATCAGCATTAGAGAATGTAGCTGCGTGGGTGTTTATGTTTTGTAAATCTTTCAATACAAGATAGCCAGCATATGAAGAACCATCGGTTATACCAGTATCACCATTACATAAAGAGTTCACATTAATTAATGTTGTACTATTAGCAAATTTGTCATAAAATCCTGTAGTACTTACACTTGTTATTGATGTACATTTTTGGAACAAACGGTCTAGTGTTTCAATTTTATCTGTATCACCAGTAATCTCTAAAACTTGGCATGTACCAACAGTAGATTGTAACAATAATCCATTTTCATCACCATCACCTACAAATAATTTACAAAGACCAAGTAGAGGGTCAGATGAACCAGCACCATGAGTATATAAAGGAGTAATGACTTCCCATACATGAGGATCAGATGTTGATAACCATTCAGCACCACATGCTTTTGCTCTTGTGCCTAATTTTCCACGAGGATTTATATTTGTTCTATCAAAATAAAATCTGATCTTTATATAAGGTTTATCATAAACTAATGTATTACCAAAATAAACTTTGGCAATTCTTGTATTGCCAAAGCGAATCTCACCCATTTTATTTCCACCAAATCTAATTGACATTAAGTTGCTTCCTTAACGAGATAGATTGTTGTTGGATCTGGTGAAGAAGGCATAGCACTAACTACTACAATGTTTGTTGGTGCAGCAAAAGCATTACTTGTCAATGGAATTACTATATCTGGTTTATTTTCTATGTAAGCATCACTTGCTGTACTTGTTTCTGCCCAGTCTGCTTGAACATTTACATTAGCACCACTTTCTATACCATCAAGTTTTACCTTATCAGCACTACCAAGAGCACCATCTGTTGTTGTTGTGGCTAATGGTATATTTACACTCTTTTGAGAAATGGGTAAAGTACTACTATTGATTGATATAGCAGTAATACTACCTTCCAAATCAGCAGTTGTTACACCTGCATCAATAAGTGTTTGTGTTGTACTATCGTAGGTTAATATGTGGTTTGCAGTATATGCTGTTGGTACTTTAGCATAACCATTTAAATCAATTTGTGTAGAACCAATTACATTCCAAGCGGTAACAGGTGTAGGGTCATCACTTTCTGTATAAATCCATTCAGTATATGGGTCAGTTGCAGCCGCAGTGCTTGGCTTTGTCAAGTAGAAAATCTTTGTATCAGGTGATTGTACTGAAGGTTCATCATTAACTAATGGAACAATCTCAAAATGACCAACATTAGCAATAGCTGCTTGCATAGCAGAATTAGATACAAGTTGGTTATTAGCATTAGCACCAGTTGGAATAACTAATGCAGCATTATCTACCACTGTTTTAGCTGAAGTTTCATAATCATTTGTAGAAAGACCTTTACCTGTTACTTTATCTACTTTATTAGATAAATCAATGTTTACAGTATTATTGGTTACTGTTAAAGGATTACTGTCAACACTAACACCAGTAATACCATTTGTTGCTATTGAATTCCAATTACTAGAATTTGAATAAACTGTATCATAAGCACCATTCCAATATGTAGAACTAGCATTTACATTTGTATAAGTAGTATTCCAATTTTGGTAATTATCTTCAACTGTACATATAATTGTACTATAACCTACTACAGTAGTGTTTAATTCATTTACTGTATTTGTCAATGAAGTAAGAGAAGAAGTATTATTTTCAAAACGATATTTTATATCACTATTAACAGTTAATCCAGTATTATCAACAACTAATATATCAGATTTTCCTTCTGAATTATTAATTCCATTACCAATAACTAGATATGCATCAGATTGTTGATAGTTATATTTACCAATTACAAGTATATTTTGGCCACAGGCACTTACATTATTACCTATAGCATGACCACCATTGGAAGCATAAGAAGTATTACCAATAGCAAAAGAACCTTCGCCATCAGCAGAACTTCCAATACCACCTGCAAAACCACCATCTACAGCATGAGTATTTCTACCTATTACAAAACTATATTGTCCTGTTGAGCCAGTACTATTTGTAGTTATACCATTAGTATTGATTCCAATACCAGTATAAGTAACACCATCAACTTCTACACTTTTATAGATTAAATTTTTATCTATTGGTATAAAATAAGCATTAGGTGAAGCACTATAAGCAAGACCAGATAAAGCACCAGGACCACCAATAGCACTATTGTTGACACCAGTAATCTTGCTATTGTAATAATTAAAAGTCAATGCATCTTGTTTAGCACGCAAAGCACTTATTGGTTCTCTAGCTGCTGTACCAGCATTATCATAAAGATAATCTTTTGCAACAGTAGCATATAAACCTGTACTATCTATTTCACCAATTAACTGCATTAATAAATCCTTTTATAATGATTTATTTATTATGGATTTGTAATGTCAGGAACATTAGCCAAATCAGGAACATTCACCATAGTAAATTCATGTGTCCAAGCACCAGAATTTGAACTAACATTTGCTACTACATCATCCCATGCATCTCTATCAACATCATATTCAGTATGTGTTACAAAATCACTTGTATCAGGAACATAGAATGCTGTTCCATTATATCCAGTAATTACCTGGTTAGGTGAGGTACCGGATGTTCCAAAATTAGTACCAACTTCTGTTACAGCATTACCACTAGCTTCTTCAATGGTGCTAGTCCAATCTTTACCACTAACTACATGGTTTGTAATGTTAATGTTTGCCCCAGCAGTATATGGAGTAATATCAGTTGTAGCGGCACCTGACCAAGTTTCAAAATCACTTTGACTCAATTTACCACTAACTGCTTCAACTTGTGTTTTATAATCAGGAGCGAGACCTACATTATGGTTATTATCAATGGTAATTCCACTAGCACCAGTATATTCTGTAACATCCCAATTAGCAGTAGATGCGGTTTTAACATAATTTGTATCAACCCAACCAGTAGTTGCATAATTAGTCAAATCTAATGTTGTATCACCTATTTTTTCCCAAGCTGTAGTAGAAGCATCTGCAGAAGTAAAAATCCATTCATTATACTTATCATCACCAGTAACATTACTATCTTTTACCAAATAAATTAATTTAGTAGAAGGATTTTGAACATCAGGAACACCACCAGCAGCTGAATTAGCAGTAGCAAATCCACCCATTTCTGGTAATTCCATCCAAGCATTGTTATGGAGAACAAGCATTTTATCTGCTAAGGTAGAATCTGAAGAAGTTACATATTTACCAGTAACACTAATCTCATTATTGGAATCAATAGCAATACCATCACCAGCGGTATATTCTTCGCCAGCGAAAGCAGAACCATTATAGCCTGTAATTTCATTATCAGAATCTAAACCAAATTTTCCTTCAACAACACTAACAGCATTAGCACTAGCTTCACTTGCAGTAGCGGTAATTGTATTAGTCCAATCATAACCACCAATAGCATGATCTGTAATTGTAATGTAATTATTGGCTGCGGTATATGGTGTAACATCTGCAGTAGCAGTAAATGATTCAAAATCACTTGTATCAAGTTTATCTGTAACTTCATCCCATGTAGCACTATTTGTTGCTACAGTATCAGCAGCATCTTCCCATTTACCACTAGCATTGGTAAAATCTGCTTTCTTTAAATAGGTTGCAATAATGTCATTACCATCGCTATCTCCCAAGGCTCTCTGAGCACTTGCAGCTAATAAACGATAACCATCAATTTTATAAATTGCACTTGTTGTGTCTGCCATAATTACATCTCCAATTCTTTATATTCAAAATCAATTTTGTCTTGTTTACTTGATAAAGCAGTAACAGTATTCCATGTTGCTGAACTTGATTGAACTAGACTATTCAATGCTGTCACTGTTGTACTTACAGTTTGAATTTCGTTATCTAATAATTTCATAACATCTTTCAAAGCAGAAGTAGTAATATATTTTGGTTCATCATCTATTGTCACTGGCATTATTAAACCTCACATTCTATTTATGCTCTCTCACCTGTGACGATTGCCCAAATCTCATCTACATCAGATTTCGTAATCACACCAATAGCTGAAGCACTTGTGGCATATTCATATGCATCATTCCAATGACCACTATTGCCACTTATACTTGTGATAGAATCAACATATCCTTGTTCCAATCCAACATTCCATTGACTAGATACAACAGAATCCTTTGTTGCTATTACACCACTATAACCACTCAATGTTGTGTCTGTCACAACAGGTTGTGCTGTCAATTCCAAGGTCCATTTAATGTTATTTCCTTCTTCGGCAGAAGTAGCACGAATGTTTGAATCACCAGTTAGGATTGTACCTTTTATAGCACTAACAGAACTAATAGCTGATAATTGTTCATTTGTTAATGAATTTTGTTTAGCTGTTAGAGCATCAGCAATTTCTTGTGCAGCACTTGTTTCTGTTTTTAAATAATAGTCTTGGTCAGCACTTGTTTTAGTCAAGAATGTACTACTAACTTCAGCAAAAGAAGATGTATAAAGTTTACTTTCTATTGTATCACCTAAATCAGCAAATCCTTGTGCCATTTCATTAGATAGATCTTCAACATCTTTATTATCTGCTTTATCACTTACCGCAGATGCAATTTCTTCAGACCAATCTTTACCGCTTATTGTATTATTTGTGATGTCAATGTTTACACCAGCATTATATGTTGTATCCTTAATAGCAGAACCATTTATACCAGTAATAGTATTGTTTATTCCTTGTACAGCAGAAACATCTAATTTATCTTGTAAACTTGTATCTACGAAATCATATACATCTGCTATATTATCAGTAGTAGCATAGTTACTTAAATCAAGAGAATGTTCACCAACTTGAATATATCTTTCATTTGTGCTGTCCCAGATATATTCATCATACTTATCATCACCACTAATACTTGTATTTGGCCCTACATAATATATTACACTAGAATCACCTATAGCAGGCAATGCTGTTACAACAACAATCTTGCCATCCATCAAAGAATCTACTTCTGTCTTTGTATAAAGTTCTGTTTTATTGTATGTTTCATTCTTTGTATAATAGTTAGATAAATCAACTCCTGTCAAGAATCCACTTGGATTTCCTTCCATAGGATAAAATGCATTTGGTGTATATGCTGTTGTATCAAGTTTATTATCTACTTGCCCACTTATATAACTTAGATCTTGGTGTGCAGTCAAGAAATCACCAGATACAGTAGAGAAAGCTGTTATATCAAGTTTACTGCTAACTGTATTCCAAATAGCACTATTTGCTGTAACCAAATCATTTACAGCACTATTTCCTTGTGACCATATGGCAGAATTACTTCTAACTACATCTGTTGTATCATTCCAATCACCAGCACTAATTTCATTATCAGTAATGAATGAAGCACTAACTGTAGAGAATGAAGTAGTATCTAATTTTAAATCCAATGCATCTGAAATTTCATCAGCACCACTTGTTTCTGTAACATTATAATAATTGTCTTGTAGATACTCATAATCAACTTTACCACTTAATACTTCATCAATTCTATCAAATTCACTATCGACCTCATCAGTAGTATAGTAGTTTGAAGTTAATGTATTTGTTGTTACATAATCTTCAAGAACTTCATACATTGAACTTGTTTCTACTTTTGAACTTAAATCTTTAGTTGTGGCATAGTCACCAATTGGTTGATATAGTGTATCTGCAATGGTCTGGGTTAAGAATGAAGCAGAAATAGTAGAAAAAGCTGTTTCATCAAGTTTAGAAGATACACCATTCCATGTGGCACTATTGGAATGTACCAATGCGTTTACTTCTGGGTCACCAGATCCACCACCTTCGGCCCATGCAGCAGAATTTGCCCTTACTACATCTGTAGTATCATTCCAAGCAGTAGAACTTAAGTTAAATGCTGTGGAATCCAATTTCTCGTTGAATGCAGCAGATAGTTGATCTGAACCACTTGTTTCAGACATCGTGTAGTAGAGTTCAAGTTCTTCATTGTCAACTTTTCCGGTCAAAGCATTGGCTATTTCATTCTTTGAACTTGTTTCTGTTTTGTCATAGTAATTTGTTGCCAATGCAGTTGTTTCAACATAATACTGCATTGTTGAATTGTCAACTTTACTTGTTAATGCTTCAGTAATTTCTTGTGCACCACTTGTCTCAGATTTTGTATAGTATGCTGTCATTGCTGTAGAATCCAGCTTACTTGCAAGTGCTATATCTATCTGGCCAGTACTACTTGTTTCTGTTTTGGTATAGTAGTTATTGAATTGCTGGTCTATACTGTCAAGGGCTGCGGAAATCTGACTAGCTCCACTAGTTTCAGTTTTCTTATAGTAATCTGTTAAATCAACAGCTACTTCTCTGCCAATTACAATCCATCCTTTATCTGATGTAAATGCTATTTCATCCTTTTCATTTACTTGTAGATCTTCATAATCTGGCTGATGAATTATTCCTGTGTCTTCCATACAGTATACATCACCAACTTTTGGTTCCGTAATTTCTTCAATTTCTTGACAAGTTTTAGACCCACGGATTACCAATGGTGTTCCAATCTCAGCAATCTGATCTTCTACATATTGCTTTGTAGCATAAGAACTAATAGTTTCTTCAAATTCTGTCTTATCCAGTTTGAATGGTATAGAGTATATGTCAGTCATTTCGTCATCAGATAGTTTTGGCTGATAACTAGATAATGCACTATTGTAAGCATAGTCAGCTGAAATACCTATATGGTATGCTGTTAAATCATTGTTTACATATACACCATCTTGACCAATAAGTTTCTTTGAACCTTCACCTGCAGCAATGGCACTGTTGTTTATACCAACAATTTCATCATCTTCATTATATTGATATGTAATGTCAGTTTTCTTTAAATATGTTTGTTCAATGTTATCGCCATATTCATCTTCTATGGCTTTGCGTGAAACTTCTGCAAATATGTCTTTTCCACTTAAACCATGAACATACTTATCAGTCTCTTGTGTATTTGGGTCAGTATAGTCTATATACTGTATTTTAAGATTATCTTGCTTTGTATTGATTATACCAAGAAGATAATTTATTGCTTGATTGAGCATTGCAATAGTGACGTACATATCACTAGATTGACCAGTAAATAGTTCATCTTGGTCATAGTCATTACCACGCTCGTATATACTTCTTAAACGACTATTTTTCTTTGCCATACACTATTTATGACTTTTGTAAAAATTCATAAGTCATAAATACCATAAAAGAGGTTTAAGAATATGCTATTAGACGAATACAAAAGTTTAGTTGAAAATCTTGCTTTCCTTAATGAAGATGGCGAGACTGAGGTCAAATCTGCTGAAGAAATGGATAAGGAAGTAGAGAAGCAGAAAGATGGTGCTGATGCTGGTGAAGATGGAAAAAATCCTCGCCAATTGGTTCATGAACAGATCAAGCCACAAGTAGACATCGCAATGTCTACCATCAATTCCATTAAGGATGCTTATGCTGACAACTGTAACAACACCAAGGAACTTTCTACAATGATTGAGCAAATCAAGAACTGGGAATCCACTATCCGTGGTGCTTGTAGAACCATTGCAGCTGCAGTAGAATCAAAGAAAATGATTAAGAAGAACGAGAATGGTAAATATGTTGCTTGGGATGGAAGGGAACTTAAGAAAATTTGTTCTGGAAAAGCATACGGTATGATTATAAACGAAGATAGCCGCGACCGTTCCACATTGGACTTAGCCGCAGCCATTATTGTGTTCTATAATTCACTACAAGGTTAAGTTGGCACAATTATCAACTTACCACTACAAGGACTAAAGGTCAATTCCCCAAAATAAACTTGTCCTTTGATGTAATACAAATCTACTCTAACAAATTTGA
>Ga0310691_10002381_pt1 | contig 25224 bp, 38 predicted proteins | sample 176DNAGHGlowgp2_FD_203887 | JGI IMG/M metagenome (GOLD analysis project Ga0310691, IMG submission 203887) | Sheep rumen microbial communities from Palmerston North, Manawatu-Wanganui, New Zealand - 1766 DNA GHGlow gp2 (v2) (version 2) | ecosystem: Host-associated > Mammals > Digestive system >...
AGCTAATGGCCCATTTTAGTCCTCTCAATGTATTCCATGAGCAGTTTGATGGTCTATAGATGCCATAATTGAGTAGTCTTCCTAGCATATTCTCTATGCAACTGCCAACTATTTAGGACTATAATTATTTCATTTTATTCATGATATCATGCGCTTCTTTAAATCCTACTCCTTTAAATTCAAGGAAATAATAAAGCCAATGAAATTCATCTTCGTTTAATACTAAAGTATATTTTTTATCTTTATCTTCCATAAAGATATATTATTTATCAATAATTTCCCAATCGTTAGATAGCATATCTGATTGACTTGCTAACCAACCTGTTAGAATAGCTTTTCTTCCTGTAGAATCATGTGTATACATACAGATTGTTCCAAGTGCTAAAATTTCTCCTCCGTTCTCATGTACAAGATTCTTTAGAAGTTCATCTTTACACCACTCTTCCTTAACAACTGTTTCAGGTTTTAGCCAAAGGAACATTCCTTTACCATTCCAACCTTTTCTTGTAACTTTCTTGCCTTGTTTTAAGGATTCAATTGCTTCTCCGAAATTCATATTATACTAATTTAAGTTTAAGTTGCGGAGATAGGAGAATACGATTCTCATACACACACAGTGTACCATCTGCTTAGCAGGCAGTGTCCTTTCCCCAAGGATTCTCATCTCCAAAAAGGAAGATTTACATCTTCCAAAAAACATATTTAAAATGAAAAAAAAACAACGAAACCTTTAATTAGGCTGTAATTATATCATCCTTAACTATCACAATATCTGATGCTGGATTCTTATCATATTCAACTTCCTCTGCTTCATCATAAATGACCATAATGTCATTATCTTGAATATGCATATACTTTACACCTTCAATATACTCAAAAGGAGGTCTATAGTCAATAATCTTTTCTTCCATTAAATCTCTCTTAATGGAATTCTCTTCAAATCTTTTTATTGCATATCTACCAAGACTTACCTTAACAAGGTCTCCTTCTTTAACTGTCTTTACAAAAGGACCAATTGCAACTACTCTTTGCCAAGGCTTAATTGTTCCTTTGGTAAAAATCAACAAACCATTTTTATCAAATTGGTCCTTATCAAACAACTCATAAGTTGTAAAAACCCCATTAAATGTTGGTCTTGCTTTCTTTACTTCTAACATACTTCTTCCTTTGATTGGTTTTTAAATAAGTTTTATAAGTGCAATATAATTTACCTAGTGAAGGGATATTTATACAAGTTTTCATCTTATTAAATTCTTCTTCTGTCATACCTTCTTTGAAGGGTAAAGAGCTTATATGCTTCTTTATTTCCTCCCAATATGATGAATATAAGCTCTTTACAATATCCCTATCAATACCAAGCTCTTCAGCAACTTCTTTATATGCTCTTTCAAGATTATTCATTCTTTCTATAATCAAACCATAAAAGCAATCTATAGCCAGTATTATCCTTTATGTTAGGTATAAGTTTAGGATTAATCTTGTTGTCAGCAATCACTCCTGCCTTTCTAAGCTTGTGCATGGAAACTTGAAATCCTGATGCTGACAGTCCACACTCTTCTCTAATTTTAGCTTTGGTTTCTACACTAAATAAATATTCATCCAATAACTCACCATCTTTTATATCCCTGCCTAATTCTTCCCTAAATTTACAGAAGGTGGATAAAACCCTTATTTCTGTAGCATTTAGTTTATGTATAGGCTTTAGCATTTGAAACCACTTCTCATAGAAGTCAAGAGTGTCTTTACAAGGAATCCTTATACCACTATCAACATTTGGTAAAGTTCCCATAATTACTCCTTACTTTCTTCTTGCTCTTCTGTATTTTCTTCCTCAGATTCTTCCTTAATAGTCATAATTTCCTTAATTTCATTGACACAAACATCAATAAAATCATTATCAAAATAACTACCCTTATCCAACACTTCAAAGAGATAATGCAATCTTCTTTCAACATTGTTAAGCATTTGCATTTGCTCTTCATACTGCTTGCACTTGGCAATCAATTGTTGGTTTTGCTGATACAATTGACCAGCAGCCTTCTGTAAATCTTCGTAAGAGATTTTCTTAGTTTCTTCCTTCTTAACTTCTTTACCAGTCATATTGACTGTCTTGCTTTGATTTTCTTCCATATAATTTCAAATATTTATGTTTGTATTTAGTTTCATATAAATCTTCCCAAGCTTCTATGCTTGCCTTTCCTATATTAGTGTTACCACATTCATCACAGAAGCAACTCTAATCGTCCCATCCTATGATTCTAAGTGATAAACATTCCTTACAGTATAATACTGGTATGGAATTATATTCTTCTTTCTACTTATCAGTCATTCTTCTTAGTTTTAGTTCTTTGACTATTTTTTATAATTGCACGTAACTCTGAATTCTCTTGGTCTATCGTATTAACTTTAGATTCTAATTCAGCAATCCTGTCTTCATAATATTCTGATATTTCTTGTTGATTTACACATCTAAATATATCTGCGATACAAAATACTGCCACTAATCCAACAGTAAGACCTAATAATGTAATGTTATCTGAATTAAATCTATATGCTGTAATCGAAATTACAGCAATCTCAATAATAAAGTATATAATTATTAACCATATAGGTAATCCTATTTTATTATTAGTCTTTTTCATGTTCTTTAGTTTTATTCTTTGATTTTTTATTTAATTCTTTCTTCTGCTCGTTTAGCATTTCTTCTGCGGCTTTTGAAAACTTGATTATTTCTTCAGCACATGTTACTAAAAGCGATATAAACATTATTATGATAAATATTAACAATTGCCACCATTTTATACAAGATGTGAAGCATATATTAAATATCCAAATCAACGATGCTAAATTTAGTACAGACACGATTGCTTTTGCAAAATTTAGTTTATTGCTAGTATCAACAGACATTGAGCGAATTTTCAATTCTTTAAAAAACTTTAAATCTTTAGAATTTTTACTTTCTTTATTTTCTTCCATACTTAATTATTTTAAATTATTGTTTGTATTATTTGTACCTCAAGAAGGAATCGAACCTTCATTGTTGGTTTAGCTTCTTAATTTAATAAGAATCGACTATCTCTTTACCGTATTTGTTTAAACTTAGGTAGCTGGTATATAGTCTGTACGCATTTAGGAAATCTTATTTCCATTTAGTTCGTGGTTGCTATGATTTTATCTCTCTTGAATGGCTCATAGGTTCCTCGAATTAGCCAGCTTCTACTCTGAAAATTTCTAATCAGGCACTCCTACCAATTTGCTAACTGTGAAGACCAATGTTCTGTCCATTGAACTATTGAGGCTGTTTTTAATTATAATTTTATTTTTGTTTATTTTCTTCGTTTTTGTATCTATATCTATAATAATATCTATCTCCGTGTTTATTTTTAGATTTATAAGTATCTAGTTGAGAATCGCAGTTAGGACAAATCATTCTTAAATTGTTTCTTTTATTATTTGTAGCATGTCCGTCTATATGGTCTAATATAAATACTAATTCCTTATTATTCCACATTGGTTCCATTCCACAAATAGCACAAACATTACCTTGTTCTTTTAAAATATCTTTTTTAAAAGCTTTAGGACTATAATTTGCTTTCATAATAGAGGGGTCTCCATCTATAATTTTTTGATAACGTATATTGTGTTTATACTCTTTCTCACATTCTGTACAACAATATTTATTACTATAACCTGAAAAATGCTCAAATTCTCTTCCACAATTCAAACAAAAATATCTTTTTACTTTTCTTATTCCTTTATTAAAAGTCTCCTTTGAGTTTATTTTTCTTCTACTAACTAGTACAATTCCTATTCTTTTAGCTACTTTTTTAATATTGCTTCCAGAACAATTATGTAATCTACCAATTTCTTCATAAGATTTATTTTCTTGAAGAATAAGATTTTCCAATTTTTCTTTCTCTTTGAACCACTTGCTTTCCATAATTTCAATATCTATCCATCATTCTATTCAACTGAGCTACAGAGGCTTATACTTGATTATTATTCATCAAGTATTTCTTTCAGTTGTTTATATGCTTTATCTGCAAGTTCTTTAGAGCCAAACATTACAGTGGCGAAAGTCAAGAATTCATGATTATTAAAGAAAGGCTTCTTAATAGGAGAAACCCAAACCTTTGTTTCCCAAACACTTCTTCCAAACAATGTCCCCATTGCAACATTTGTGGATGATTCTAAAGTATCAAAAGTAGTCACTACTTCATTATTATCTGGCAACGCTACTAACATAAGAGTTTTAGGATTAGAGAACTTTGATTTATGCACACTTACATAATGTTCTTTAATGAACTTCTTGTAATCAGTACTTTCTACTTCTTTCTTTGCTTTACTTACCATAATTATTTAATTTAGGTTTTCCCAATCTTCTATGTTTATTATCTGTTTTAAATTATATAGATTATTATAAATACTAACTATTGTTTCTCCTGTATATTTGTTCTTAAAGTAATATTTTGGTCTATCATCCATCTATACTTGTTCAACAGGTTCTTCAACAATTTGAATTTCTTCTCTTGGTATTTTCTTTTTATTTAAGAATTCTTCTAGACTCCAAGTACTATATTCTATTCCTTTATATTTAAACTTTGTTATTTTCATGTCTAACTTGTTGCCCCACTAGGATTTGAACCCAGACCAAATGGGTTAGGGCCATTTGTGCTCAACCGTTACACCATGAGGCATTAAGGGATTTCTCCCTTATTAATTAATCAATCAAATTATAATCACTCTGGAATTTTATCATACATATCATCGTTGATGGTATCCCACATTTCAGTATCTTCCAGTTTTAAAGCCTTACAAAGGTTAAGCCACAGAACATACTCATCAATAATCTTTCTACCAAGATTACTCATCACACTAATATAGAAGTCCTTATTATAAGGTCCCCCTTTCAAGGAAGCATTTTCCTTAGCATACTTTTGATTTTCTAAAAGCAATACCTTATTTTCTTCAGAAAATCTATCTGATGTATCAGTAGCTTCTTTTAGAGCCTTGTTAAGAGATTCCACTTGTCTGTTCAAATTGTTGTTTTCTGAATAATACTTTCTGTTTTGTTCTTTAAGTCTGTTAATTAAGTCTTCTTGTGGAGACTCATAATTAACCTTAATGTTGTTTGTGGTATTGTTGTAATTCTCTTTTTCGTTCTTTTCTGCATTTTCTAAAGCTTTACAGAAAAAATTTACCAATTCATCAATACTGTCAAATTCTCTTTTAATCATATTACTTATTATTATGGTCTTTTATACTTAATTCATTTAATTCGTCTTCAAAATCTATAAATGCCTATTCATTTGTATATCCTAATCTTTCGGTTACTCCAATTAATTCTTTGGCATATTTGATAACCTATCTATAACCAAACTTAAGCATTAACAATGTCTAATCTGTCTTCATTGAAATAATCCTTCTATTACTTGTTGTCTATCTACTGTGACAGTATCTCTCTTAATTAAAGAGGGTTCTAATCTTCTTAAATCCACAGGAGAACCAAAAGGACGGTCTCCACAATGATTCATTCTTGAAGAATCATAAGGAGCAAACTTGTTTTCTTTAACATACTTTTTCCAATCTTCCAAACTCCATCCATTAGGAAGATATGCTATATCAAAGCATACCAGATAACCATCAATCAGGTCTTCCATTTCTACAATATTCTTATTTTCTTCCATATTTTTAATTATTAAACGCTGCAAATATACAACTTATTTTTTAATCAGCAAGTGTTTTTACAAACTTTTTTTATTATTTTTGTTAAGTTATTGATTTACTTTACTTTATTTTATCAAATATTTTTTGTTTGAATATAATATCATATAGACATTTACTCACCCATTCCACCAAAGCTTCATTTTTGCCTTCTTCCCAATACATACCTTCATCAAGAATCATATGCAATAATTCGTGTAGAATAGTCCTAATGATTTCTTCTTTGTTTATCTTATCACCATTAGGATAGTTCTCTGCTATTTCCAATTGCTTATATACTGCATCACTTGCTCCCCAAGTGAAATCACAGCCATCAAAATCTACACTATCTTTAAAAGATACTTTATACTCTTCTCCGAATATGTTAAACTTAAAATCTTTCATTTTGTTTATATTAATAAACTACTTGAGTACCTAATATACAATTACAAATTCCAGAACCTCCATTTTTAGGATTATTAGGACAGCTCATACAAGTGTTATTATAAAAATGTTGATAATAAGGAAAATTAGTATAATAAGTTGTTCTATAATCCTGAGGATTATCATCTGTTATAACAACTGTTCCGTCTTTAATTATTATTGTCATATTTAAATCTCCTTTATTTCATCTTATTTTAATTCAACAATTAGGTCTACCTTTCTCCATAATAGCTTCAAGATATTCAGGAAGAGTTACTTTACCGTTTTGAAGAAGCCAATAATAAGCTTTTCTTAACTCTTCCTTTGTTTTACCTTTAAAATAATCCTGTTTTAATTCTTTATTTTCTTTACTCATAGCAAACTAGACTTCTATATAATGAATCTCTCTCTATAGTAACAATATCAATATCCTGTTCAATTGTAGCCTTATTATGAAGCCCTTCAGTAATAATCCTACATTCATCAGGATGGTTGACAATTTCGGTTATCTTATCGGCCCATCCTTTTGGGGTCATATCTTCAACGAATATACAATTTTTATAATTTGTTCCATAGTCAGTGTATGGCTTGACATTACTTGCAAGACCCATTGTATTTGTGAATCCAGCTTCAATAAGTTTAAGAGAGGATTTCATTGAATTAAACTTAGTATCAGTCAATGGAATCATAAGAACATCAATATTTTCATAAATTCTACCATACTCATAATTAGTAATGGATTTACTCCAAATTCTCCTATATGACTCGTTTGAAGCATCATAATTTTCATCAGAACGGTCATATTTTAACAGTAACTCCTTATACTCTGGAGATACAAGAGTATAATCCTTAGTAATCTGTTTTTCAAGCTTTACCCACCAAATATCTTCAGGTTTTAAAGGCTCAGTGTAAAGTTCTCCATTTTCATCTGTTTTAATACACTTTCCCTCTATACTAAATCCACACAGCACAAACTGAATTTTGTCTATTGTGTCTTTATCAAGATAATCAAATATACACTTCTCTTCATTTACAATTTGTTTGATATCAGTGGTGTGACTGCTACTTCCAGTTATCCCAAACCTTAGTCTTTGTGATGGGTTTTTATTTACGGTAAACTGTGTATCATTTTCTGATATTGCATTCTCTAAAATATGTACATTAGGGTTATACTCATAAATTTCAGATTTGAGTCTTTCAGTAGTAGTCGTAATGCAATCAAATAAGTTCAGATTTACTGTAGCTTTAGTAGGATATTGGTTTACCATGCACATATTATATAAAGGATGTTGCTCACCGTAGTTCCAGTAATCATCTATATCTAACACAACTTTTACACCAATCTTCTTGGCTTCACATACAAGATTCCAGACAAGCATCTGTATTTTATTATTATACAAGCAGTTATGAATTATTAGTATATCTGTGTTTGTAATTTTTTGCCAAGCTATACTTAAATTACTGGTAATAATTATTTCATACCTATCTGGGAAACTCTTTTTTAGGGCAATCATAGGCGTTAGGCACCTATAATAAAACACACCTCCATCTTTCTATGAAGGCATATAAAGGATATTAATTTTTTCCATACTCAATAATTTTCGCTGCAAAGATAGATAAATTATTCAATATATAAGTATGGAGCTAATAAAAATCCTCCTTCTGAATATAAATATCCTCCTAAATCATGTTTGTTCCAATGTCTGGCATTTAATTCAAAGGTTGCCATCTTTTTCTAAGCAGGAGTACCATGTGTTTTAAACCAAGATGCAGAATGTCCAGTTCTTTTCTTTAAAGCAGTAAATCTACCGCGATGTGAAGGTTTGATATAGATGCCACCTTTTTTAAATAAGTTACCTCCTAAAGCTTTATTATTATCTAAATCAATATATCCTCTAATTCTAAAAGGCTCTCCAGGAACAAAGTTTTCAAATTGATTAAAGTCATACTCATCACTATAATATAGTCTTCTTTCTTCTGGGGAATATCTTACATTGTAGTTTCCTAATACATTTAAAGGAGATTGAATATTTTCAATAGGTACTATTTCTCCATTATTAACTAGCTATCTACTATTCCATCCAAATTCAGTCTATCCTACAGGTTTACCTGTTTTATAAGTTTCTCTTAATTTATCTAAGTTATACTAATCAGCTTTAATAGCAGCATTAATAACATCACTGTATTTATATTTTGAATACTTATTCTATAAAGCTTTATTCTGTTGTATTCTATTATTTAACATATTAGTATCATAAGGTATCTCCTATACTAAACTAGGTGGTAATGTAACAGTATCTTCGTTATATACTGGTAAATCCTATTCATCATAAGGTATTCCTAATCTCTTTGCCCAAGCGGCCATAGCAGTTTTTTCTCCTTGAGTATCTCCTACCTTATAATCTCTCTCATAAATATTGCCATTTTTTAGTTTATCGTTAACCTATCTTCTATAAGCTAAAGCTCCCCAGAAATCAGGAAAGTTACCAAGAGGACTTACAGTATTGTATAACGCTATATTATATTCTGGAACATTCTAATAATTCTATTTATTACCCCCATTCTAATATCTTACATCAGGTATATCCTCATAACTAAAAGGTTTAGCTAATCCACCTAATTGAAATTGATTACCAACTAAAGGATGTTCATATACCATAGACCCTCTAAACTTATAATCATTCCAAGGCATCATTACTTTAGTATCTCCAGTATCAGATACTCCTAACACAGGGTAATTAACATTATCCATTGTTATATTATTAGAAGGAATTATAGTATCTCTTCCTGGATATTTCCATTGACCGTAAGGAGATACTATGGGGCCTTCTTGCTAATAAGATATAGCTTTATCATATAGACTCTGTATATCATCAATAGAGTTAAGACCTAATCTAACTCCCTCTCTAATAACCTTAGCTTTCTCTTTTAAAGATAAATCCTTATACATAATAACCCTCCTGATATTTTACTCTATGTGAAGTAGGTATATATTCTGCATACCATTCTGATGGATTAACAGCTATGTTTATAACTCCTTCACCATAATGTAAGCAGAGCTTTTGTTTATTTTGCTTCTATTTTCTCTCCATAATATTTTCTTTTAATTTGCAAAATTAAGAAAAACAATTTATTTAGAGTCCAGATAAAAGGTTAATTAATTCCTATCCTACTTTCTCATTAATAATGACTGTGATAAAAAGAGGTCTTTACTGTAATTTGTACTCCAAATATAAACCCTATGACAGATAGTATACATGCTAAAGATATTATAACCAATTTAATTGGGAATCTTATTATATACCATAGAGTTAATAGTATGTTTTTAAATGTCTGCATAATGTTTATTTTTTATTCGTTGTCAAAGGCTTCATTTGGAGTTATAGAGAATGTAACACTTATAGCACCCCCATTAGATTCAAGCAACTGTCTTCTTGTTTGAATATCTCCTTTCCAGAATATCTCAGGGTTTATCATAAACTTACCTCTTTCTCCTGTAAGTAAACCTAGTTTCTTTAATTGTACTATATTATTATATATACTTTGTTTAGGCATATTAAGAAACTCTGACATTTCTTCCATTCTAGGTGCAGGTAAATATACAACACCTGTATTAAATTCTGCATTACAACACATCCATTGTAATACATTCTTTGCAGAATTACTCTTTAATTTGAAAAGAGGTGCGGTAAAATCAATAAATGTCATATAGAATTTATCTGCATCTACATTATATACATACTTTTTTTCTGTAGTAATATTACCTGTGATTTCTCCAGTTTCTGGATCTACTACTTCAGTTCTTTTTTCAAAAATCTTATGTTTAGCCATACCTTATTTATTTTTCTCTTGCAAAGATACAAATAATTTACCAAATAAAAGTATATTTTTAGAAAATTTTTATACTGTTTTACTTTAAATTTAAAACAAACCTACTGTACAAAGTATGTTTTATACTGTATACAGTAAGTTATATAATGTACACAGTAAGTTGATTTTCTATAACTAATTAATTTAGAGGAATATAGTAAGTAATTCTATATATAATATTATCCTACTCTACTTTCCTCTTAGTTTAAATTTAAAAATTTTATTTTTTTTTATTTTTTTGAGAGTTTTCTATATTTGGGTGAGGGAGAGATAGTCACCCCATACCTCCCCCTGTGTTTGGTTGGTTGGGGTTTATCCCCCTTGCAGCAATGTCGCTGCCTGAAAGCACCAACCCCATCGTTATGGAAGAAACGAAAGTCACCCTTTCGTACTCTGACAAATACGAGGAGAAGTCTCAGCACCTCTCGTTCTTCGCTTTCTGCAAGGAACACGGAGCAGTAGATTTCGTTGAGAATCCTCAGAAGCCTGGTAGCTTCTTTGGCTTAACAGCTGATGGCACACACTTTGCCTTGGGCAACAAGTTCCAAAGCAAGGATGCCATCAACGCTGTTAGCGACAAGGATTTCATCGAAAACTACTATTTCGTTGAAGTGCGAGATAAGATGGACCCTGAGGCACAGTGGTTCTGGGCTATGCGCTCAAACAACAGTGCTAACAGTGTTCGTCGCATCTCCATCGCTTGAGCAGAGTATGACGGAGAATCTTGGCAGTTCATCTCTGGAAATCACAGAACTGCCCCCTAAAAGGGTCCGCCTTTAGCTTCATAGTCTTTTGCTTTTTGTTGCTTTTTTTAACTTTATAGTCTTTGAAAAGTACTTAAAGTAATATTTCAAATAGCCTTTGTAAGTTAAAGAGAATCAATGAGATATGAGTGGAGAGAGGTGGGAGTTTAAACTCTCTCCACACTTATTCTTGCTTTCATTTGTTTTGTTTTTCCTCATAATCTAAAAATCATAACTAAATTGAGGTGGGAGATATTCCTATTTCTCACCTCATTTTAACTTTAAATGTGCTAAATGCAGCAGAAGTGTACAATTCTGTGAAATAGCCTTATTATATTCCTATTCTATGCAGGTTTAGGTTGAAGAAGTTGTCTGTTCTCTCTTCATAAAATAATTAACGTAAACAGAGGTAACTAATAAGTTATTTAAACATAATGAGTTAGGCCAGGCTTGGAGTAACCGATTAACAACTCCATTGATTCATTTAAAATAAAAAACTCAATATAAAATATCCATAAAGTGAGGACTGCAAGCCGTGTGAAAGTCTATGGATTTCCAAGATGTTGAGGACGCCAGTTTCTTAGAAATGCTAAGGTTCAGTGGTAAATTCTGAAGTGCAAGTTCTATATTGTTTTGAATAACTAGTCAATGTTCAGAACTATGGTTGATTAACAGCCAGAATATATAGATGCCAGAAAGCCATACTTGTTAAAGAATCAGCATAATCACTAAGTTTTAGGCGTAAAACACAAAAATCACAAAAACTATGAAACTAGACCAACAAGAACTTGAACAATTAGAATCAGTTATATCAAATCTAAAATCCAAAAATAAATCAGATGATATTGACATCATTGAAGATTTTTTGGATATTATTAGAGACAATTTATCTGAAAACTATAAATTTCTCGGAACAGATTGTTACGAGAAAAATGGAATTTACAGATTTCAAGCCTTCGTTGATGGTAAAAACAAAGAAGTTATATTAGGCATGGTCCGCTTCTTGGGTTATTATCCAGATTTAATTGGTAATAACATATCCAAAAACATATCTGTATCATACAGAGGAGGTTTTAGAATTGTCTTAACAATGGATTTGATTGCTGGTTAAGATTCGGAGCAACTGTGCTTGGCAACAGAAAACAGTAAATTAAAAGAACGGAGACAAATCCCAGAGAAGTATTGTCTCGATTCACATCTACGGAGAAATCCTGGGGATGACATTCATCTTTACTATCATAGCGAAAGTAGGAATAACCTATGGTAGAATCGTGGTATCATTACCAATTTCCAGTACTAATGGAATTGGTTCCTATATTTCTCTATAAATAGAAGATATTGAAGCAGAGCGATACTGCTATGGAGAACGAAGAAATGCAGATTTGCATAATGGACGCATTATGTACCAGAAAGTGTTAGGTTCGCACTGATGGATTAACTGCATGGATAAAGTAACCAACCTGTAATGCCTGAAACAGGGAATAAATACCGTAGACATCCTCCATATTGCAAGTAGGATGAGAAGGCACTTTTATACAGTATGACAATCGTAGCAAACTTCATAGTAAGGTAAAGTTGAGTGTCTAAACCAAAACAACATCTAAAAGGATACTGTATTTATTTATAATCGTTAGAAACAGTTTCTGACGGTTTGTGCAGCAGACAAACTTAAATGAAATTATAGATGAAAAATCTCCAAAGAAGTATAGAATAGCAATCTTACGTCGGAGGATTAAAGAAAGAGTAATCTATCACCAATTGGAATTTCAAATAAGAAGAGTCTGTACCTTCGCATACAAATACCTTTATGGCACAAAAGCGTAGGTTATGCACTTTTAATTAGAAATAACCTTTAAAACATTAACAATAATGGAAACAAAATACAAATACAAAGGAATAATAATTGGAGAAAGTGATAAAGGATATTACTTTTACAATCCAAATGAATGTTCTAACGACCCGTTTTATTATAATGACAAAACAGAAAGCAAGAAAGGTCGAAAAGACTTAAGAAATCCTTTAATAAAAGAACTTACAGATGAAGAGTTTGAAACCATAATGAACAAACTTAAATGTGAGCATCTTATTAAATACAATTCTGGTAAAGACATAAGATATTTATCGGAAAACTACGATTGTTTTGATTGCCAAAATTGTATATCAGTTGGATTTAAAAGAAAAGACAACTTCAATGTAGAAGAAGAAATAAAGAGAATTAAAAAGGAAATGTCACATTCATATTATTATCTTGACATACATGAAGTAAATCATTCTATAGATAAAATAATAAGAGAAAGAATTCTAAACCAATAAAAACATACAACAATGAAAACACACAGAAAACACTTTAAAAGACATCAAGGAGAGCTTGTTGCAACAACAGCCTCCATTAAAGAAAAACCACAAAAGTGTTTGTTGGCTTTTCAGAATAGAACAGCATTGAAAAAAGCTGAGGAAACTTACAAGAATACTCCCACCTCAACAACCATTGAGGAGAGAGTATCAGAGTCAGCCTTAAGAAAACTCAAGCAATTAAGAGGAGTTAGATACTTTGTAACATTCCTATCAAAAAGAAAGGAGTGCACTCCTCCTGAAGCTGCTGAGTTTCTTAAAGCAGGCATTAGAATCGAAATAGTTGAGGAGTAGAAATACTCCTTAACTATTTTATACTGTAACCTATAAACTACTTAAAAATGGAAAATAAAAATCTAAATATAACCAATGGTGAAGGATTTTCATTTACCATAGCAATAGTGTTTGACTACAAGAAAAAGAAAAGCAAATTCTTTACATTTCCAAGTGACAATTCGTTGGAGGCTGTAATATATAATTACGCAAATCCAGATGAAAATGAAATCAAGATACTTGAAGAATATAATATTGAAAAAGACAAATTCAGTAATACAAAATATATTCTTGAAGTATTGGATAAAAAAGGAAACTTGCTTTATAATATTCACATATTCAGACAAAATATATCTTTCCATGAAAACAATCATATGTTGGAAATATGGTTAAATAAGACATATGGCGCTGAATTTGATATATAATTAACAATAAACATAGAATTAAAATGAAAGAGAAAACAACAAACATCATAAGCTACATATTGTTAGCTTTAGTATTAATTGGAATAACAGCTTCAGTGATATATCACATATCAAAAGCAAACAATATCCAAGGAACTACACAACAACAGTCTCAATATCTACAGGAAAATGAATATTTGTTATTCCCAGAGTGGATAGATTCCATAGAAATAATAGATGATAGTACAGGCTACTATGCAAATGTCTATTATATGGATACTCTTATTTTGGGTACATCAGTAGAAGAAGCAGAATCTTTAATTGCTCAGTTAGATAATATCTACTCAACATATGCAGAAGATACATTAGAGTTAGAAGAAGCATTAGGAGCAATTACTGACAACTCTTTGATAACTAAAATAGGAGATTTCTATCTCCTAGAATTAGATTGGATTAAGAAATAGAAACATAAGTAAGAAACGAGGTTTTTTTGTTTTGGCATTTTTTGTATTTTTGTTTTGGTCGAATTAGATTTTTACTCGTTTCTTACTTTTTTTTGTTTTTATATCAAATAAGTTTTGTATCTTTGCAGCGAAATAAAACATGAGTGCATAGGCACGAAAGTCCTATGTATAATCTCCTAAATTCGGTAGAAATCCTTAGTGTAACAGGACATAAAGCCGTGGACTAAACAATAATGTCCAGGACAATACCGAGCGAAAATAAATGTTAATCTTAGGACCGTATGCCGTAGTTAAGATGACATTCATAATCGTGTAGACTGAAATGGGAGATACCTAAATTGAAATTAATTTGAGGGAAAGAACTCAGCGTAGTAATACGTAATACATGGAAATTGTATTTTAAAGGAGGTTTGCCAATTGGGATAGCCCTATCAAATTACTTGCAAGATTTCAACAAGGTAATGTCAGTCGAGACCACAACAGACAATAATGACCGAAATTGGGGGCTATGAATAAACGCACTGAGAACATAATTGTAAGTGTATATAAAGCATAGTAAAAATACAAGATTGTTTGGCTATGGTAACATAGTGTGGTAAGATATTCTCATAATACCCTAGTTAGAGTTCTAGTTAAAAACTCATTTGCTCCAGTGGCGGAATTGGTAGACGCGAGGGACTAAACATTTTTCTAAAAAACACTTGCATATGTCTACCATTTTATATATCTTTGCAACAAATTTCAAAGTTATATATTATGGTAAAATATTGTCAAGTTTGTGGTTGTGAGTTAACAACTGGATATAAATGGTGTGAATCTTGTAGAAAAGCCAGAAAACGTGAATATGCTAAAAAGCATTATAAAGACCTTATGAATCAAGGAGTAGTAAGGATACGTTATGGCAAAACAAATTGTGTATATTGTGGTAAAGAAATTATTAAAAACAAACCCAATCAAGACACTTGTTATGAATGCTACAAAAAACATCATTATAAAACCGTTGAAAATTACAACAATGTAAAGAGAACTAAAGATGGTAAATCTACAATAGGGAGATTTGTTTTATTAGAACTAGGATTTAAATTAGGAAATTTAGTAGTCCATCATATAGACGAAAATCCTAATAACAATGCTATATCTAATTTAATGATTCTTAGTAGAAAAAACCATGCTTCCTTACATGGGTTTTTAGAAAAGAATTGGTCGTTACTATCGAAAGATAGTAATAGTAACTTGGAGAATTGCTGGAATATCCTTAGAGGTCAGTTAACTACAGCATATTTGGAAACAAAAAGTGCGAATGTTATAAAAATAACTGATATTGGACAATCAGCAGCCGAGCTTCTAAATGAAGAAAATATTTATATATTTGATTTACAAGAAGAAGGTTCAGAGACTATGTACCAAGCACCTAAAAGTATTACTCAAGGTGAAGATATAGTCCAAACTCAAACTGTATAACAACAGGCTTATGAAAGTAAGTTGGGTAAGTAAAATCCCTTTCCCTTTGGGAGTGTAAGTTCAAGTCTTATCTGGAGTACTATGCAGAGTTAGTTCAAAGGTAGAATGCAAGCCTTCCAAGCTTGATATGTGAGTTCGATTCTCATACTCTGCTCAACAACCTTAAAATAAACAATTATGAAAAAATTAGAAGAATACTTAAAAAAGCATAGCAGTATATATACTGAATCGGCATCTACCAACTCAAAATATTTTGAGATGGAGAATTGTAAGATAAGAATGTCTGACCATTTGGCATTGGAATCTGATGCAGACCTTCATATTCTTATCCCGATAAACCAAACCAGTGGGAAATATGTAGTTCTTGGTAATGAAAACACAACTTGCTACCTGTGGGGTACAAATGAAATAATAGAATTTATTCCTTATTTCATTAAAATGTGTAACCTTAAAAAGAGAAAACTAAAGACAAACACAGATTTTATGATAAAAAAGATGGTTTCCACTCTTATAAAGAAAGGAAATCCTACTTATGTAAACAAAATATTGTCTCACCCAAATGCACAATGGGAACCAAACGATATTGTTACACTTAAAGGTATTTTGGAAACTGATTTAAACACAAAAGTTCCTGAATTACCAAAAGTGTATGTAGAGTTTCTAAAAGGAAACAATATTACTTATCCCAAAGCATTAAACTTATACAAAACATTGTATATAGACAACAAGTTTGATGACATAGATATAACATTAATTGTAAAAATATTAAATTCATTTTAAAACTATGGATTTACAGCACATCTTCAATGCCAAGGCCACTGAGAATGGTGACCTTGCATTCAAAAAAGTATCACAAAACAATGAACTTTTGAATATTTTGTTTTTAACAGAGTATTACCAAAAGCATTTAAACCAAGTACCTGTCTTAGAGCCTTCTGATAGAAACAGACTCTTCTCAATGATGATTAGAGACCCTAGATTAGGTCTTGGTAGAAGAGACTTAGGTAGAGTTCTAATGAAAAATACACATTGTTCAATAGAACAAGTAGTAAAAGCAGGAAGAATAGATGATTTATTTGTAACCAATCCTTTTGTAGAAGTACTTGATTGGTGTTATGAACAAATCAAACAAGGTAATGAACTTGTGAAGAAATGGATGCCTAGATATTCATCTAAGAATCTTCTTCTTGCAAGACAGATTGCAAAAGCTTGGGGTATGAATAAACAGCAGTATGGGCATTTCATTAAATGCAATACTACTGAAAACAAGATGTCTGACCATCGTTGGGAAGACCTTGCATTTGAGCATATTCCATCACTTGCAATGATTAAGTATGCTGCTGCATTTGCAAGAAAGCCTGAAACAAAGGATAGGTATGCTAAATATCTTGAAGATGTTAAGGCTGGTAAGAAGGACCTAAAGGTATCAACTACTTCTGTCTATGATATCTATAGAAATAGAAGTAAAATTGATGCTGATTTATTCTTCAATAAGTTAGAGAAGATTTCAGGTTCTTGGATTCCTATTGTAGATTCATCAGGCTCTATGATGGATTCTAATGATTCCTATGGTAAGGCTGTATCATTAGGTCATTACTTAGCTAAGTGTTCAACTTGCTATCCTAATCAAGTGATTTCGTTCTCATCAACACCTCAGTTAATTACTTTAGGAACTCCTGCAAATAACAGAAGAAGAAACTATTACAATCCTACTATATGTGATACTTCAACACAATATGGGAAAGAAATAGATTCTATGTTTACTGGGGACTGTAGTAATACAGATTTTGGTAGAGTAATGGAATTGTTATCTAATTTGGATACCAATCTTCCTGAGTATCTTATTGTCTTAAGTGACCTTGAATTTGATGCAGGTTCATCAATGTCAAAAGATGCAACTATGCAGCTGTTCAAGTCAAAAGGATATCCTACAAGAATTATTTGGTGGAACCTTAATTCAAGAAATATCACTTGTCCAGAAATGGATAATGATGGTAATATCTTCATCAGTGGATACAATCCTCTGATGTTGAAGTTCTTGAAAGCAGGATTCAATGCCGAAAAGTTCTTGAACAACCTCATTGAGGAGTACAAGAAAGCTATTGAAGCTTAATAATATAAGGCAAGTCTTTTATCCTGTGTAAACAGCTCTTTTCTAAAGCCTTAATACGGAAGTCATACAGCAAACCTACTCTACTATGAATGTCATCATATCGAAGGTTTATAAAAGACTACAGACTTCTGCTACAACCCGTCAAGCTTCTTCTTAGCTCAAATATATGAGTTGATTTATTAAGATACTGTTAGACTCTTTCTGATAAAGTTTTCTCCTAATGGTATTATGGAAGTGGTACAGCAAAACCTTTATACAATATTAAGGTAACAGTTTCATTAAAAAAGAGTATTATTCACTTCTGCTAAAAATTTCTTTTGATTATACTTGTCAATTCAAAAATTAGTATTATCTTTGCAGCAAAATACCTAAGTCCTTGGCAGTAGAAACACTGCATTCCTAAAAGGTAATAAGAGACACATACAGCAAATTATTTTCTATATTATCATAATTAAGACATTTTAAATTCATCAAACTAAGGACTAATAGTGTCTTATTAAATAAGCAATTCTTTAAGGGAGACATACAGCAACTAAAAACTGGTTAAAGAATATATGATGTTCAAGTGGTTCAAATCTACAAGTCTCCTGTTGAAATTTTATATTAAGGAAGGCATACAGCAATTTATATTACTATTATAAAATCATACTGTTTTACGGTTTAGATTTGGTCTTCTGAAAATTTTAGTTAAGGTAGTCATACAGCAAACTTTTTAGGACTAATTTGCTAAATTAGAATTCTAGACTACTGATATATTAAGGAAGTCACACAGCAAAAAACTTAATTATTTGGCTTTAGGAGTAATATGACTTCTGTTAACTGAAAATATAAAATAATATACAGGATATACAGGCCCTTAGGGCGGATAATCGTCTAAATAATATAGATTAGCTATACAATACTAAACGGAGTTAAATAGCAAGTAGTGCCGTAAACACGAAATGGTTAGAGAGTAATCTTAGTAAGCCTATAATATGGATAGGTACTCCTGCGTGAAGAAGACAGTCCTGTTAACTATAAACCCTGTAGTATCCCAATTCAATTGGTTACAATGAATCCGTTGTACCATCGGTCACAAGGTAATGTTGGTTCGTAATTTGTTATATATAAATATTCACTGACAGGGTAAAAACATGCAGCAGTCAGCTCATCACTGGCACAAGGGTAACACCGCGTTGGAATGAACCATGCTGCATTTTAAGGTCCCATAGCGCAGTTGGTTAGAGCAACTGACTCATAATCAGTAGGTCCTAGGTTCAAGCCCTAGTGGGACCACACGGACAAGATGATAACTTGTTAGTAGGAAGAGTTACGTAGCCTATGAAGGAAGGAAACTAATCATTTCCAATAAAAGTAACAAACTTAATTAATAGTCGGAAGTTACCTATATGTAGAGTGGAGCAAACGCTAAGAAGCAAACTTACAGTGTTTATAAGACTATTATTATTAATCTAAAAACAACAAGTATGTACAAACCAAATCCTAAAAACACAGAAAAAGTGGTTCTTCCTCAGGAATTAGAGGAACTCGTTGAACTTATGGCAGAAAACTGCCATGAAGAATGGGCTAAAACAAGAATTGAACAAGGCTGGACCTATGGTCCTGAGAGGAATGATGCTTTAAAGCAACATCCTTGTTTAGTGCCTTACTCTGAACTTCCAGAGTCAGAGAAAGAATATGACAGAAATACTTCTATTTCAACTCTTAAACTTATCATGAGTTTGGGATTTGAAATAAAGAAGTCTTAATGTAACAAAATAGGTTATCTGAGGTTCAAGAAAATCCCCGTAATTTGCATTAAGTCGTGAGAAAATCTTGAGATGGGTGACGGAAAATCAGATGCAACTGATGAGGTACGTTAGATGTAGGTAGAAGTCTGAAAGTGATAACGTGTAAGATAACCTGTTTATATAAAGTTTCTATACTGGTCAACGACTCCAAGGTACAGAGGGGTATAGAAAGTAATTTGTAAAATCTCTCAAGGCTTCTGAAACAGAGAAGATGCGTAAAGTGCTGACCCAAGAGCAGTCGTAACGGTTTTACAAGCTTTATTTGGGAATTCCTAGGTGGTAAAGACACTGAATCAAAAGAAGTATAAAATAGGGTAGACTCGCAGTAATCCTGCCTTTCTAAAAGTTCTTTTGAGCTGAAGGGATTGCGTAGGTCTTTAGTAAGTTCGATTCTTACGATTCCCACTATGTTTAGTGTTTTGTACTGAAAATTATTACTACCTTGGATTATAGTAATAATTTTATTTCTGTTGTGTTTTCAAATATATTTGTGAATTTTAAAGGTTAGTTCGTGGGATAATACTACCAAGAGTATTATCCCTTTTTATTTTATTTGAAGCTAAAACATAATAAATATGGAAGAAGAGCCTCTGATATGTAGTTCCTGTGTATACTTTGATACAAAAGACTGTCCTTATAAGGATACAGTAGTGGAATTAACCTATGTAGAATTTGATAATCATTATCTAACCAAAGAGGAAAAGAAAGAATCTTGGGTTAGATGCAATAAATACTTTGATTAATGAGCGACAAATTAAAACACATCCTTGGGATTGAATCCCAAGAAGAAAGAAGAGAAAAACTTCTTAAAGAACTGGTTAATATCAAGGAAATAGATGGAAAAATCTATGTAGTACTTGATACTTCTATTAATCTTCTTAAACTTCCTATTGAAATGTTTAAAGAAGAAGATGTATGTAGTTTACTTAAGCAAATAAGAGAAATTAATTCTTAAAAACATGAAAAAAATAATCTTATTATTTGTACTTGTATTTATTATGCTTAGCTGTACACAAGAAATTACAGACTTTGGTATAGTTACAAAGGTTGAACTAAAAAAGAATTCCTCTATAAATGGTTATACAACTGAGTATAAAGTCACTGTAAAAGATTTTAACGCTAAATGGATAGATGACGTAATTGTATTTACTAATGAGCTATACATTGTTGGAGATACTATAAAAGTAACAAATCTAAATAATTTAAAATATGAACAACGAAATTAAAATCAATGTTCCAGAAGGAATGGAAATTGACAAAGAAAACTCAACATTTGAATGTATTAAATTCAAACCTAAATGGATTCCTAGGAAAGGAGATATTGCTACAACTAGAGGTCCATTCCCGCAGGTTATACTAGTAAAGGACTACATAAAGCCTGCTGAATATATAGGATTCAAGGTTATAGGCTTAGCCGTTTTATCTACATCAAGCAGTTCATTGAGTCTGGGAGAAAAGGCTCTTTGGGTAAAACAAGAAGCTTCTGACTTAGAAAAGAAAATGCTTATTGATAAGTTAGATGAACTAGGATATACATATAATCCTAACGACACAAGAATTATTTATGAGAAAGAAAAGAAACTTCCTAAGACTTGGGAAGAATTCTGTATTAAAAATCCAACAACTCAAAGAGAGTATTTTATCAAGACTGATTCTACCTTATCACCAACGAATCCTAGTTATAGAGATAGTATTATAGATGCTAATGTGCTTCCTTCAAGAGAATATGCCAAAGCAATGCTTGCATTGTGTAAGCTTATTCAATTAAGGGATTGTTATAATGGTGATTGGAAACCTGATTGGAGTCAACTTGATTGGAAGTATGTACTTTATTTCTATCAAGATAGAATAGTTGACCAAACCACTTGCTATGGTAATACAGTATTGTCTTTTAAAACAGCAGATTTGAGAGACACCTTTTACAAGAATTTCAAAGATTTAATTGAAGAAGCCAAACTGTTGTTATGATTTTACTGTTAATAGAGCAGAAAAGTCCACTGACTTTAGTCGTTGGATGAAAGCAACCCCGTCATGTTAAAAAGACAATAAATTTTGTAGTATCAATAAATTTTCGTATTTTTGCAAAAATAATAGCGTATGATAACCTACAAATACAAACTTTATCAAAGCAAACAAACTAAGCACCTCGATGCAATGCTGTCTGAGGCTTGCTTTGTATGGAATCATGCGCTTGCACTACAGAAACGGTACTATCGTCTCTACGGTAAGTATATTTCTTGTGCTGCAATGCAAAAGCATTTTGCAAAACGCATAAAGCGCACATATCTTCATTCACAATCAGCACAAGAAGTACTAGAACGACTTGACCTTGCATATACTAGGTTCTTCAAACATCTTGCCAAGAGACCTCCAAAGTTCAAAAAAACTGCTGACTTTACTTCCTTCTGCTATAAACAAGGAGGCTTCTCCTTATGTGGTAACGTGTTCCACGTTAACAAGATTAAGAAGGACTACAAGTTCTCCTTGTCACGCCATTACAATGGTAAGGTTAAACAAGTGAGAGTCAAGCGTTCCCACCTTAACGAGTGGTACATCTACGTCATAACAGATGCAAGTCCTAAGAGCTATACTAAGACACACGATGGTGCAAGTGTTGGCATTGACTTTGGTCTAAAGACATATATGAGCCTTTCAAACGGTAAGAAGATAAGTAATCCACAGTTTCTTAAGAAAAATCTCAGAAGACTCAAGAAAGTCTCTGAGAGGTATTCTCGATGTCTCAGTGGCAGCAACCACAAAGAGCAAGCAAGGCTTACCTTGTGCAGACTTTACGAGTCAATCAGTGATAAGAGGTCTGATTTCCAGTGGAAGCTTGCCCATGACCTCTGTAAGCAGTATGATATCATATTCATTGAGAACTTGAGCCTCAGTGGTATGATACATCTGTGGGGTCGAAAGATGAATGACCTTGCTCATGCACAGTTTGTTAGTATCTTGGAGCAAGTTGCAGCCAAATATGGTTGCACTGTGCATAAGATTGACAAATGGTTTCCAAGCAGCAAGTTATGTGACTGTGGCTTCAAAAATAACAATCTCAGTTTGAACAATAGGAGTTGGGTATGTCCGCATTGCGGGCAAATTCATGACCGTGATGTTCACGCTGCTGAAATGATACTTCGTAGGGGCATCTACGAATTGGCGAGCAACGGTAAGACCATCGAACCCCTTGGTTTTGAGGCAGTTGTGTTTGAGCCAAGAATCTCATCTCTTCAGGGGTGAGAGTATGTCAATGTTAATACTACTTGTTAATGTTAATACTATGTCAATGTTAATAATACTACTTGTTTATTATTTAGGAGCAGTGGCAACGCTGTTCCTAATTTGTAAAAATGTTCCATTAGAACATTACATAGAAAAAGGAGGAGATGAAAATCTGTATAAAATAGCTTGTGTTGCAGCTATATCCTTATGGCCTATCACTCTTATTATTGGATTAATAACCTTGATAAAAAGAAATAATGAAGAAAACACCTGAATTTAATGTGTTGTATTTTGATTTCAATGCAAAAGAATTGAAACCTTACAACATCATTACAGAGAATCTTCTTGAAGAATTTAAGAAGAAAACAAAATCTCTGACTTCAACAACGGATAAGAAGAAAGCCTTAGATGATTATTTCCTTTACCGCTATTGGAGTAGAAGGGAATATGAACTATTTATTGGAGATGCTTTTGAGGAAGATATCTCCAAATATAAGAAAGTTGATATATACACACAGATTCAAATGAATTTTGATGTTATATATGAACTTATAATTAAAGCAACTAACTAAATGTCTAACAATAAAATTAAATTAAAATGATTAGTCAAGAAGAAAAGAAACAAAGAACAAAGAGAATCGTTATCTGGAGTGTAGTGGCAGTTGTGGCAGCTGTATTGCTAGTAGACAGTTTCTACACTATCAAATCCACTGAAAGAGGTGTGTTAAGCACTTTTGGAAAAATCAATGATATTAGTATTGGTGATGGCTTACATGCAAAGATACCATTCATCCAAACAGTGCGTAAAGTCAATGTCCAGCAAAAGAAATTTGATGGAAGAGAGCAAAGTTACACAAGGGATGTCCAAACATCAGATGTTGAATATACTATCAACTATGATTTAGTTAAGGAGAATGTCACTAAGCTTATGAAGAATGTTGGTGATGATTATCATAACCGCATTGTTATTCCTTTTATCAGGTCTTCTATGAAGCAATCCTTTGGTAATTTTGCTGCAACAGAGATTGTTGAAAATCGTGATGTTGTAAGACGAGAGATTGAACAACAGTTAAGAAGAGTACTTGATAGCACATACTTTATGAACATTCAATTTCAAATCACAAACATTGACTTTGATGATGACTTTGAGAAGGCTATTAAGGAAAAGCAAGTAGCTGAACAGAATGCCTTAAAGGCTAAGAATGTGACTATTCAAGTTGAAGAACAAGCTAAGCAAACTAAAATTAAGGCTCAAGCAGAAGCTGAGGCTATTAATATCAAGGCAAAGGCATTGGAAGCCAATCCTAACTTGACTACTTATGAAGCAGTGCAAAAATGGGATGGCAAGATGCCCCAGTATATGTTAGGTAATTCAGTTCCTTTTATTAATGTGAAGTAAAAATGGGTAAAAGATGGACCAAACAAGAAGATGAGATTCTTGTTAAACTAATTGAAAAAGGTAAATCTCCAAAAGATATAAACCTTTCTTTAGGTAGAAGTCAATCTGCAATACATCAAAGACTCTTCTTTTTAAGAAAAGAAAACAAATTAAAAAGGGTTAAAAGACCTTATACTGAAGAAGAGGATAACATTATATTAAATTATGTAACAAATCCTAAAAACCTTAATTTACAAGGGTTGTTTAGTCAATTGGAAAGAAGTTATAATTCTGTAGAATATAGAATACAACTTTTAAAAAAGAAACATCCAGAATTAAAGATAAGAAAGTTTACCGCTACTAAAATAAGCACAGAAGATTTAAAACAAATACTAACAGAAGAAGTAGCAAAAAGCAAACATAACTTGCAACAAGCTTTTAGAAATGTTGCAGATAGAACAGGACTAACAAAGCTTACTGTAGAAAGTTATTGGTATGGTTGGGGCAATAATTCTAAAAACATAAAACAACTAAACAGGAAGAATATGCCTGCTTTGTTTTATTCAAGTGACTCTAAAGGGACTTCTAAGAATGAGAAGAACACTAATGTGATACAAGTATCTAAAGGAAAGTACATATTTAATATGGTTACTTCCTGGTTAAATAACAAGTTTAAAGTAAAATCAACAACTAAAAAGAACTCAAAATGAAAAGAATTAGAGCAACCTTAAACGAGGACAATGTAAAGTTCTATTGTAATGAAAAGAAAGGTACTGTAGTTTGTAAAATTACAAGTAATCTTGGACATATACCAGTTTTAGATGGAAAGTTTAGCTTTATTGATGTTGAAGTTATAGGAAAAGCAGTTTGTGGAAAAGACGATAAGTATGATGAAGTAAAAGGTAGACAAATTGCTGAATCTAGAGCAAAGGTGGAACTGTACAGAAAAATCAAGGAAGTTATTATTGAGCTTAAACATCAACTCTTCAATGAAGAAATGGATTTGACAAACCAAAAGGCAAGATACG
>Ga0310691_10002382_pt1 | contig 25214 bp, 32 predicted proteins | sample 176DNAGHGlowgp2_FD_203887 | JGI IMG/M metagenome (GOLD analysis project Ga0310691, IMG submission 203887) | Sheep rumen microbial communities from Palmerston North, Manawatu-Wanganui, New Zealand - 1766 DNA GHGlow gp2 (v2) (version 2) | ecosystem: Host-associated > Mammals > Digestive system >...
CAAATGAGTCGCAGAATTGGAAAAAATGAGATTTTTGAAATCAAAAAAATCCCAAAATTTGAAAAAAGAAAACAAAGCAAAGCAAAAGACGGGAAAAGGTCGGAGATTCAGGGATGCAGAACGTTATATCATTTAACTTCAAAAAAGGCGCAGTTGATCTGGTCAGCAGAACCAACAGCGGAACGAACGAGCTACGCATCCGAGTAATTGACGGCAAAGGAGCGAGAATCAGAAGGAATGGCACAGACATGGCCACGGTTATGTCGAACGATTTCGAATACGTGTTTGATTCGTCGCTATGGGTCGGCGAAGGTGTTCTGGTTTTCCAGATTGCGACCATCGCATATGAGGCAGAGCTCACAATCAGCAAGGTCGACAGTCTGGAGGGCGACACGTTCATCAATCAGATATCAGATTTTAGCTTCGAACTCGTAAGAAAAACAGCGCTTACCTCAAGCTATGACAATTTGACAAATAAACCGAAAATAGAAGGCGTCACGCTTCAGGGTAACAAAACGGCTGAACAGTTAGGCCTTATGCCGAGCGATGCAGACCACGTAACACACGCAGAACTGACCGCAGGACTTGCAACGAAGCAGAACACGCTCACCGCAGGAGACAACATCAGCATCGAAGGAAACACGATCTCGGCAGAGATTGAAGCGAATCCGAGCACAACACCGTCAGCAATCCTGAATACAATCAGAATCGGCGGGGTGGTTTTCAGCGTTCCGAGTGGAGATGCCACGACGACAACAAATGCAAACATAACGATTTTATCGTCTTACACATCAGTCGGAGAAGAAGGGAGCGTCGAAGAATGAATACGATAGACGTAGGAACGCCTACATTTGAAAGCATGGACGAAGCCATGGCTACTATGGGCTTTGTTAAGACATCGGCAAGCACCACGACCACGCACATATACAGATGGGGAAATGACAGCGAGGGCAAGTGTTTATTAGGTTTAGAAGATACGATGTACTTGCATTACGACTTTGGCAGCACATCTCAAGGAATTGTTGATCTTAGAGCATATTTAAAAATATGTTATGAGCCGCTGGCAAGAGGAGGAATAGCGCTGGGGTTTGTTATGAATTCATCCGACACGCTGATCCAGATCGCATTCGTTGCTCCGAAGTCAAGTGCTGACGACTGGGTGTTTTTACCTTATAGCGCCGATTATAACTACGTTTGCGACTATTCAACCGACAGAACGCTCAGTTATTCGCAAAATTCAATTTATGGCAGTATCGGAGCTTATTCGAACGATGTACAGATACATAAGACTTATAACGGAGCAAGGTTCATGGATAACTTATACAGAACAGCGCTGCAACCAAATCTGAGCTGGGGCGGAAATGTTCGGGCGACAATAGGAACGACAGAATATCTTCTTTTTCGCCCAGTAAATGGAACGTATAACCTATGGGCGGTAGAGTTGCCATCATAACAGGAGGATGAAATGATATACGGATTTAACGACGTAAAAGAGATGATAAACCTTCTGGATTTCTTTTATCCAGTCGGCTCAATTTATGAAACCGCAGATGCGAACTTTGACCCGAACACAGTCTGGGGCGGAACGTGGGAACAGATAACAGGCAAGTTCCTGCTTGCATCAGATGGAGCACATTCAACAGGAACAACAGGCGGAGCTGCATCGGTTAACTATACACCAGCAGGAACAGTCGCAGGACACACGCTGACGATCAATGAAATGCCGAAGCATAGCCACACGCAGTCAATCCACAGTTATTCATCCGATAACGGATACCTGAGCGAGAGCGGAGGCGGAATCGCGTCGGACTATGTATCAGACGCTCTCGAGGGGCAGACATCACAGACGGGCGGAGGAGCATCGCATAATCACGGATTCACAGGAACACAGGCAACAATCGCAACGATGCCACCATATGAGGCCGTGAACGTATGGAAGAGGACGCTATGACAAGAAGAGAAGAGCTTCTCGATATCATAAACAAAACAGGAAGCAAGAACGACATCAAGGCAGGACAGCTGGTCGAGCAGATTATATTTCTTGAAAAGCAGATGTCGGAGCTTCGACAGTTGCCATTTATCAAAGTAGATGCAGAGAACCCGATGAAACAGAAGGCAACACCAGCGGCGAAGATGTACAAGGAAACGCTGCAGCAATACAACAATTCGTTGAGGCTTCTGTTCAGGCTGTCGGGAGATATGGCAGGAGACGCCGAAGAAGAGAGCCCTCTCAGGTTATGGGCAAGGGCAAGGATGGAAAACGATGCTGATTGAATCAAAAACAATCTGGACGCCAGACAACAGCAACCTTCTGAGATACAAGGCAGAAATTGGCGCAGGCGAGATCATCGTCGGTCAAGAATTATATCTGGAGCTTGAGAACCTAGAGGAAGACATCAAGCACGGCGACGAATATGTTTATAACACCGAGGACGCAGAGCTGCGGATGGATTTCATGGAGAATTGTATCAGGCTGACCAAGTCGCCATATTACGGCAAACCGATGAAGCTGATGCTATGGCAGAAGGCGTTCATAGAAGCGCTTTATTCTTTCAAGATGAGGGGCAAACAGACAGAAGACGGCGATCCGATTGATAGATTTAAAAAAGCGATCCTTTTGATCGCGAGGAAGAACACCAAAAGCGAAACGTGCTCCGCTCTTGGAAATGCCGAGTTCATAGTCGGAAACGAAGGCGCGGACATAGTCTGCAGTTCGAACGACGACGCGCAGGCTTCGATCGTATATGACGCAATCGACACGATGCGCCAGTTATATGACCCGAACGATCTCGACACCCGAAGAAATCAGCGGTTCATCATGAACAGATCGACGAACACGAAGATATTCAAGTTATCAGATAGAACGAAGAACAAGGAAGGCCGAAACATCGACTGGGCGATCTTAGACGAAGCGCACGAGATGCAAACGAATGTCATCGCAAAATCAATCGAACAGTCGCAGTCAATCAAGGATAATCCGAAGTTTATTATCATAACGACGGAGGGGTTCACGGTTGATGGATATCTCGACGGAGAACTGAAAGCAGCGAGGGCAATCGTTAAGGGCGAAGATGATTCGATATCAGCGAGCCGAGTCCTTCCGTGGTTATACACGCAGGACTCAGAAGGCGAGATCTTCCAGAACAAAAGAAGCTGGATGAAATCAAACCCGACGCTGGGCATCGTGAAAAAATGGGACTATCTCGAGGAACAAGTCGACCTTGCGAAGAAATCGAAGGCAGACCGCATCTTTGTTCTTTCGAAAGATTTCAATTTCAAGCAGAACGGCGTCGAGTCGTGGCTCAACATTGAAGATTATTCCTACGACGCAAAGTACGACATCGAGGACTTCCGAGGGGCATTCTGTTTGGGACATGTCGATCTGGCAGAGACAACAGACCTATGCTGTGCAAAAGCGCTGGTCATGTTACCAGAAGACAAGACAAAATACATCATCACGCAGTACTTCATCCCACAGAGCAAGCTCGACCCAGAGAACGACGACCACAACGCAGGGGCAAAATATAAAGAATGGGCTCAAAAGGGTTATATCACAATTTGCGAAGGGAACGACATAGATCTGACCATCGTCGCCGACTGGTTCTACAAGCTCAAGAAGGAACACGGCATCAATTTATTCAAGTGCGGATATGATCAGAGGTTCGCAAAAGAATGGCTCAAGAGAATGGAGGACTACGGCTGGATGAAGCAGTACGAAGATGTGGAAATGGTCATCCAGAACGCGCAGACATTGAACAATGCGCTTCTTTTGGTCGAAGCAGACCTGAAGGCGCATCTGATAAATTACAACGAGAATCCCGTCGACAGATGGTGTTTTAAAAACAGCTGCCTCAAGGTTAACGACCTGAGACAGGCGCTGATCATAAAGACGGAAAATCAGCAAAAAATAGATGGTTCAGTCACGCTGGTGTCATTGTATGAAATGTACAGACGGCACAGGAGCGACTTCAAGAAACTCGCAGGAGGAAGAAAACAAGATGGAATGGTTCGATAAGTTATTTAAAAGAACGCCGAAAAAGACGAAATTCGCATCAACGCTTGATGGATTTCTGCCGATTTATTCGCAGTTTGGGACAAGCATCTACGCATCGGATGTCGTTCAGCAGGCGCTCAAGTGCATCGTTGACGAAATGAAGAAGTTAAAACCGATGCACATCAGATACAAGGGGAGCGATCCCGTTCCAGTCAAGGACACACTGCAGGACGTTCTGGAGAACCCGAATCCGCTGATGACATCAAGCGAGTTTATAGAAAAAACGATGTGGCTGCTTTTGATGAATTACAACGCCTTTATTATTCCGACATATTACGTCTGGCAGGAGAAGGGCGAGACAAAGCGAAGATATGATGCACTTTATCCTATCAACCCGACGCAGGTCGACTTCATCGAAGACGCGTCTGGGAAGTTGTACGTCAAGTTTTTATTCTGGAACGGATACGACACGACCATCGCCTACGATGACGTGATTCACATCAGATGCAACTATTCCGTCAATCAGTACATGGGCGGAAACATCATGGGACAGCCAGACCACGAGGCGCTGCTTAAAACCCTAGAGCTGAACAACGAGCTTCTTCAGGGAGTAGCGAAAGCGATGCAGGCGTCCTATGCAGTGAACGGAGTCGTCAAGTTTAACACATTGATGGATGAAGGGAAAACAGAGAAGGCGCTGGCCGAGCTTGAGGCGAAGCTTAAGAAGAATGAGAGCGGATTCCTACCGTTGGATTTAAAGACAGAGTTCACACCGCTCGAGCACAAATCGGCAATAGTTGACGAGGACACGCTGAAGTTTGTCGATCAGAAGATCCTGAGACATTTCGGAGTTCCGCTGCCGATTCTTACGGGAGATTATACGAAAGAGCAATATGAAGCATTTTATCAGAAGACGCTCGAGCCTTTTATCCTGAGCATATCGCAGGCGTTCACCAAAAAGCTGTTCACAGAGCGAGAGAGGGCGTTCGGAAACCAAATCAATTTATATCCGAAGGATCTGATCTTCCTGTCGATGAGCCAGACGCTCGAAGCAATAAACATCCTAGCACCGCAGGGCGGGGCATACGTTAACGAGTACAGAACATGGCTCGGGCTTCAACCGCTCCCAGAGCTTGAAGGCAAGAGATTCATGTCTCTCAACTGGATAGATGCAAACAACGCCGACGCATATCAGGTCGGCAAGAAGATCAACGTCGATGTCGTCGACGAAGAAAAAACGGAGGTATAAAACCATGGCAGTAACACTAAACGGAGCACAGCCGAACTATGTCGGAGTTTCAACAGACAACAAACCAGCCGAGGCGGAAAAAAACAGCATATTTCTGGAGCTTGACACTGGTAATTTTTACTACTTCGACGGAACAGCATGGCAGAAGTTAGGAGCGTGATGGCGTATGGATTTTTTTGACATTTTACTAGCAAAGAAGCTGGAGGATGACAGAGACCCGAAGGTCGAAGGCTTATCCGTCACAGCAAACGGAACTTATTCAGAAGAAGGCGTCGTTTATAAACCCGTCGTTGTAAATGTTCCAGAGACACCGCTCTCAAGTTTATCAGTCACAGCAAATGGAACATACACAGCACCAAGTGGGACAGCATATGATGAAGTTGATGTAGATGTACCACTTCCTGAGAATGCTTACTTGCTTGAGGAGTATGAGGATGTACCAACAGACATCGCATCCTTTACAGCGTCAGATGCTCCATTAAAAGAACTTAATGTTGCAATTACACCACAGCAGGATTTACACGGATATGATAGTCCTTGGGTTGGGGGTAGTGAGAAGAATAAACTGCCGATGACGGTTGATGGAATTAAGGCAATCAACACAAGCGGTACTTGGAGTGGAAGCAATTATACCGTCAACGGCGTTACGTTTTCGATAATTACGGATAATGGCGGTAATATTACTGGAGTAGAAGTGAACGGTACGGCGAGTGCATCGGCTTTGCTTTATCTTAAGAAAACTCCCGATTTGCTCGATAACACATACTATGTATTGAATGGGTGTCCGTCTAACGGTTCAACAAATACTTATGCTTTGTCATATAGCAATAATTCAAATATCGCATATAACGATATAGGTTCAGGTGTCGATATACAAAAGTTTGACTACACAACATACCCTAATTCATCTGTGTATATCGTAATTTATAGCGGTTACACGGCGAACAACCTTTTATTCAAACCAATGATACGCCTTGCATCAGAAACAGATGCAACCTTTGAACCCTACTCCAACATCTGCCCTATCAGCGGATGGGATGAGGTGAATGTGGTTGTATCACCTACCACAGATGCGGAAGATGGAACAACCTACAACATCCAATTCAAAGACGGTGATAACCCACTCACAGTATATGGTGGTAGTCTTGATGTGGTTAGTGGTGAGTTGGTGGTGGATAGAGCAAAGATAACTATTAACGATTTAAGCGTTACAAAATCATCTAATGCGAATTATTCTTTTCAAATAGCTGGAATGCCAAGGAAATATGGAACAGGTGTTTTTGACATCATTAGTGACTCTTATAAGTCTAACACTACTGACCATTCAAGAGAAAGTAATATTGGAACATTAGAAGTTACTAATGATTTCACAATATTGTGCAATTCAGGTACGAGAACATTTTATATATGCGATAGTCAATTCACTAACAATACTGCTGAGGAGTTCAAAGTAGCAAATAAAGATGTTGAATTAGTCTACGAACTCGAGACCCCTCAAACCTACCAACTTACTCCTACTGCTGTTAAGTCGCTTCTTGGTAGCAATAATCTGTGGGCGAGTACGGGGCAGATTGAAACCTTAGAGTATTTTACAAAGGAAACATCATGAGGTGGTACAAATGCCCGAACTGCCAGAAGAACTTATTCGTGATTCACGACGGGGCAGTCGTTAAAGGTATCGAAATAAAATGCAAACAATGTAAAAAAATAATAAACGTAAAGATAGAGCCAGTGAGCCAGTAATCAATCGTTTTTGTTGAGACCATCAACGAAAACATTGATGCTGGCTCTTTGTTTTTTAGCAGGAGGCAAAGATGGAAAAGAAAAAACTAGAAACCCGAGCATATAACTTCGACGTTCTGGCCGAACAGGACGAGGAAAAAGGAAACATCATCACAGGCCGCCCGATCGTTTATGACAGCGTGACGGATCTCGGATGGTTCGACGAAGTAATCGAAAGAGGGGCGCTGGATAAAGCAGACCTCACAGATGTTCGATTTCTTGTCAATCACGACCTGAGTAAAATCCCGCTCGCAAGAAGCAGGAGGAACAACGGCAACAGCACGATGCAGCTCACCGTTGACGAGAACGGAATGGGAATCAAGGTCGTTCTTGATACAGAGAACAACGCAGATGCAAAAGCTCTTTATTCAGCAGTCGAAAGACAGGACATCAGCGGGATGAGTTTCATGTTCGGAGTAGACGGCGAAGAGTGGGAAGACCTCGAGTCAGACCACCCAACAAGAAGAATCAAATCGATCAGTTCAGTCGTTGAAGTAAGCGCGGTTACATTTCCAGCTTACGAATCAACTGAAATAAATGCGAGAAGCAGGGAAGCGTTGGAGAACGCTCGGTCAGCAGTGGAGACTGCGAGACAGCAGAACGCGGAGTCAGTGGACACCGACTCAAACAGCTCGGAAAACGAGCTGAATCTGGCAAAAGCCAAGTTCATGTTTAGATCAAAAATATAACGGAGGTAAAAAGACATGGATAAGAAGCTACTAGAAAAGCGCATGCAGAGACTTCTCGCTAAGAAGCAGAAGCTCACAGAGAGATGCAACGCGTCAGAAGATGCAGCAGAAGTCAGAGACCTGACAGATCAGCTTGATGATGTCAATGCAGAGATCGCAGAGACACAGGAAATGATCGACGAGGCAGACAGAGAAGAGTCAAGAAGTGCAGTTCCAGAAGAAGCAACACTGATGAACGGCGCAATACTTGGAGTATTTAGTCAGAATACAGATGCAACAAGAAGCGACGAGGATAAGTTCGGTTCTATGGAATACAGAAGAGCGTTCATGAAGTACGCACAGACAGGCGAGGCACTTCCTGCAGAGTTCAGAGACGGAGCACCAGCTAACACAGATTCACTGGGCGCAACAATTCCGACAACAGTTCTGAACGAGTTCATCAATCTCATTCGTAAGAGATACGGCAATCTTTACGCCAAGACAAGAAAGCTCAACATCAAGGGAGCTGTCAAAGTTCCGATCGCAGAGCTTCAGGCATCATTCAAGTGGATTTCAGAGAGCACAGTCTCACCAAGACAGGACGGCGGCGAGATCAAGGACTTTGTAGAGTTCAGCTACAACATGGCAGAGATCAGAGTTTCACAGAGCCTTCTTTCATCAATCGTAACTATCGATCTTTTTGAAAGAGAAATCGTGAACGTGATGATGATCGCATACATGCAGGCTATGGATTCTGGAATCGTTAACGGAACAGGAAACGGCCAGATGCTCGGAATCCTTAATGACCCAAGAGTCACAGGACAGTCAGGACACATCATCGAGCTCACAGCAGCAGAGATCAACAACTGGACTGCTTGGAAGAAGAAGTTCTTCGCAAAGTTACCGCTCGGATACAGAGCTGGTGAGTTCATATTCCCTCTCGGAACAGTTGACGCATATCTCGAGACAATGGCAGACGGAAACAACAATCCGATCTTCAGAGCAGCAACAGGGCTCGAGGTTAACGACGGCGACGCAGTAAATCCAAATGGCCGCTTCTTTGGTCGTGAGGTTTCACTTGTTGAACCAGACATAATCGCAGATTTCGACGAAGCATCAAACGGAGACGTAATCGGAATCTACTGGCAGCCAGAAGAGTACGCCATCAACACAAACATGGCCTTCGGAATGCGCAGATGGTTCGACGAGGACAGAAACGAGTGGGTAAACAAGATGCTCACAGTTGTCGACGGTAAGGTTCTCAATCCTAGAGGATTCTACATCTTCAAGAAAAAAGCGTAAAGAACGGAGGTGCTGACCATGGATAACAATATCAAGGCACTTCAGAACTTATACGTTGCGCTCGGCGGAGACGCTGACGATGTGGCAGACGTTAACACAAACGCCGACATGATCAACGCGATCGCTGGAATAGCCGCAACCATCAAAGGGCTTCCAGCAGTAAAAGCAAGCGACAACGGCAAGATTCTCAAAGTCGTAGAGGGCGAGTGGGCTCTCGCAGACGACGAGATTCAGGCATAAATCAATCAGGAGGTAAAAAGAGATGATCAACGCGGACAGAATCGTTCCAGTAACAGCAATCGACCTCATCAGCTTATACGGCCTCGTTCTTCTTCAGAACAGCAACAACAGCGCACTCGCCAAGCTCGATGCAGACGAAATCGGAACATTTAAGGTTAAAACAAATTCAGCTGTTCTTCTTGCAAGCGAGCCAGCAGTCGAGATCGACTTCGACACAACAGCATCCAGCGTGACAGCGGGCACTGTTTACTTTGTACCAGCATATGACTACAAGGGATTCACAATCGACGGAACAAAGGTGACACCAACTGGAGACGTTGCAGCAGACGGAAGAAGTCTCTACAAGGCAGTTCTTGCAACTGGAGCAGTAACAATCACTAAGTGCGGTTTTTAAGGCGTTTTAAGACGGCTAAAAGCCTAAACGATAAATAACACCCGTAAACCGTCTGAGGCGCAAATTTGAGCCCACAGACGCGTCAAACGGGCAAAAACGGAGGACGCACCATGAAGCTAAAAGTCGTGAAGAAATTCAGAGACAAGATCACGGGCGAACTTCATCAGGTCGGCGACATATTCGAAGTCGAAGACGCAAGAGGCGAGGAGCTTCTCAATCACGAGATGGGAATCGTCTCAGAGGTCAAGGCAAGAGGAAGAAAAGCAGACAAGAAGAAGAGCCCGAAGGAATAGGAGGCACAGAGCGATGACAAATGCGCAGTTTTTGACAAAGGTCAAGAAGGCTCTCGGAATCGAGGGCGAATATCAGGACGACACGCTGACAGAGTACATCGACGAGGTTGTGGAGTTCCTGAAGGATGCAGGGGTCAAGCCTGCGAACATAACAGCAGGAATCGTCGCTCGAGGCGTTTCCGACTTATGGGACTACGGATCGGGAAGCGGCAAGCTATCTGTTTATTTCATGCAGAGAGCAACACAGCTGTCATACAAGAACTAGGAGGGCAAAGGAATGGCAAGAAACTTTAAGCCGATGATGCCCTTTGATGTGGCGATGAAGCTGCTGACCCCGACCGAAACGAAGGTCAAGGGCGTGACAAAGAAGACGTTCACAGCACCAGAAAACAGCCCGCTGTTTAAGGGCAGTTTTAAGACCTACGGAGGAACAGAAAACTTCTCAAATGACGTTTATACCGTGTTCGATACGGCAATCATTGATACTTGGTACAACCCGAACATAACAACCGAATGCAGAATATACATCTGCGAGACGGGCAAGGTTTACGAGATCAAATCACCGCCAGAAAACATCGGGATGCGTCATCAGTACATGCAGATCAAAGTCGAGGCAGTCGGAGGGAAACCTTAATGGCATATTCAAGACCATCACGCCCGCGAGTTTCTGACAATCCAGCAATCGCGGGGAAGTACAAACGAAAGTCGATGCTTTTTATCGATTTTTCAAATTTCGCGGAGTACGCAGAGCGCTTAGAAATGCTAGGGGCAAATTTGCAAGACGTGATCTCGGAAGCGATGGAAGAAATCGCGGAAGAGGTTCAAAAAGACACCATAGCAGCGCTGGCGAAGGCGAACCTTCCAGCCGAAGGAAAATATTCGCAAGGCGACACCGTGGACTCGGTCATCGAGGATGTGCACACGATCTGGCAAGGCTCAGTCGGAGAAGTTCGTCTGGGATTCGACAAAACAAAACAGGGCGCAGGCGGATGGCTCATCACGGGAACGCCGAAGATGAGACCAGACTATGCGCTCGAAGCAATATACGGCTCGAAGTCGTACGAAAACCGAATCAAGAAGAAGATCGAGCAAGCCTTGCAGGCAGAAATCGATCGGCTTGGATTATAGGAGGCAGAGATGGAAGACAATCTCATCACAATTCTGGAATCGTTCGGATATCCAGTTTATAGGCAGGGTTCAATGTCAGCAGACGCAGCATATCCCGAAACGTTTATGACGTTCTGGAACAACAACAGCCCGAACCACGCCCACTACGATAACAACGAGTTCGGGACGGTGTGGGATTTTAACATTTTTGTTTATTCAAGTGATCCAGCCGTGGTTTATTCACTTCTTGCAGAGGTTAGAGCAGTGCTCAAGCAAAATCACTGGATAACCCCTTCAAAAGGGTTTGACGTGGCAAGCGACGAACCGACTCACATCGGAAGAGCGCTCAACATTTATTTTTTAGAAACATGATCATTTTTAACGGAGGTAAACATCATGCAGATTTACGAGTATAGAGGAGTCGAGGGACTCGTATATGCGCCAGTAACTCAGGATGACAGCGAAGGTTATTCAACTGGAACAGTCAAGCCACTCGCAGGCGTTGCAGAAATCGCGAAGTCGACAGACTCAACAAACGAAGCACACTTCTATGATAACGTTCCTGCGGTCATCGTATCATCAACAGGTTCTGACGAGTTAACAATCACAGCATCAGCAATCCCGCTTGACACACTCGCAGACATCACAGGTCAGGGATACGACGCAACAACTGGAACATTCATCGAGGAAGAGAGAACACCGAGATACTTCGCTATCGGATATCAGACCAAGGACACATCTGGTCGTAAGTATTACGTTTGGAGACTCAAGGGATCATTCAACATCCCAGACCAGACAAATACAACCGAGAACGACGGAACAGATGCAAACGGACAGGAGATCACATTCACTGGCATTTCAACAACCTATAGATTCTCAAGTACAGGAAAATCAGCAAAGGCTGTCACAGTCAACACAGATCTCGACCTTGCAGATGTGACAAACTTCTGGACAGCAGTCCAGACACCAGACACCATCGTCGCTAAGAACCCAACACCTGAAGTCGTAATCGACCATTCAAACGTTGAGGTAAACGAGGGCGCAAAGATTCAGCTGTCAGCTAGAACAAAGCCAGCAAACCAGACAGTAACATGGTCATCAAGTGACACCACAAAGGCTACAGTTGACACAACAGGAAGAGTAACAGGAGTTGATGCAGGAAGCGCAACAATCACAGCATCGATAACAGTCGACGGCACAACCGTAAAAGACGAATGCATCGTCACAGTTGTGGAAGTACAGGCATAGTTCTTTTATCAAGTCGGGGGCTTGAAATATAGCCCTCGGCGTTTTCAAAAAAATCATGGAGGGAATGAACATGGATTTATCAATCAAAATTTACGACGAAAACGACAACGTTCTGAAGGAAGCAAAAGCGAAGACAGTCGATCTGAGATATGGCACGGTTCGCTCAATCATGGAGCTTCTTAACGTTGACAACATAAACGACACGGCGGAACTTCTGAGAGCGATCAATGGAGCGTGGGGACAGCTCACGGGCGTTCTTTCAAAGATTTTTCCAGAGGTAGAAGAGAACGACTGGGACAACGTCAAGATAGGCGAGCTCCTTCCAGTTGTCATCGCTATTCTCAAGGATTCATTCATTCAGGTTCTCAAGATTCCGACCGACTCAAAAAACTAGATGAGGGCGTAGACGATACGCCCTTTTTTGAAACGTTATTCATTATAAACAGCAATCTCTGCAAGGAATATCCCGCGCTTTCGCCGTTCGACGTTGACGAACGAAGATACTGCGACGTGATCAATTTATACGCAGAAGTGAGAAGAGTGCAGATCAGGGAGAAAAAGAAGAGTGACCCGAACAGGATCATCAGACGCCCTGCAGGAGATGACTGGTTCTAAAAAGGCGGTGAAATCAGATGGCAGACAATTCATCAACAACAAGTTTTAGGGCGGATATATCGCAGTTAAAAAGCGCGATGCAGCAGGCGCAGAGGTCAGTCAAGCTCGCTAACAGTGAGTTCAAAGCAGCTTCTTCAAGTATGGAGGACTGGAGTAAAACATCAAGTGGACTTCAAGCCAAATTAAAACAATTAAATACAACGCTCACAGCACAGGAAAAGGTTCTGGCATTACAGAAGGAAGAGCTTCAGAAGACCGAACAGGAATACGGGAAGAACTCGGCTGCAGCGGATAAGGTGAGAATCGCCATCAATAACCAAGAGGCAGCCATCAACAAGACGAAGAAGGAAATCGGCTACTACGACGACGAGCTGGCGAAGGCTGAAAAGTACGGGGATAACTTCTCTGATTCCGTCGACGAGATGAACACATCCGTCAAGGATGCATCCGAAGGATTCACGGTCATGAAGGGAGTCATGGCAGATCTTGTTGCTTCTGGAATCAAAGTAGTGATAAGCGGTCTGAAAGATATGGCTTCATATGCCAAGGAAGCTTTTGAGGAGTTTGACGCAGCTGAAGACAACATCATCGCCAAGACAGGAGCGACAGGGGAACGGCTTGATTCTTTAAAAGAGAGCTACAAGACATTATCAACCGAGATCATCGGAGATTCTGAAACAATAGGCTCAGCGGTCGGAGGAGTTTCGACGAAGTTCGGACTGCAGGGTGAGGAGCTGGAGAACTTGACAAAGAAGTTCCTCGAGTTTTCGAATCTGAACAACACGGACGTCACATCATCGATTGACACCGTCCAGAAGGCTATGGCATCGTGGGGCGTTCCGATAGAAGAGGCGGACAACCTTCTCGATCTTCTTAATGCAACAGGGCAGAGAACAGGGGCATCAGTTGACGCACTCGCAAGCAGCCTTACAACGAACGCCGCAGTTCTGAAAGATATGGGATTCAACATCGACGAAGCGGCAACGTTCCTAGGCAATCTGGAGACCGCAGGAGTTGATTCAACAACGGTCATGGCTGGACTCAAAAAAGCGCTTGCAAATAGCGCAAAAGAGGGCAAGACCACGAAGGAATCGCTCGCAGAACTTCAGGCCGAGATGGAAAACTCATCGTCAAACGCAGAAGCGACAACAGAGGCGATGGAGTTGTTCGGCACAAAAGCAGCGCCAGCAATCGCGGAAGCGTGCAAAAGCGGAAGGCTGAACTTTGAAGATCTCGGAAAAGCGATGGAAGGATACGAGGGCAACCTCGACGATACATACGACGCAACGCTGGACGCAACAGACAGAATCAAGCTCACGTTTCAGGGAATGAAGACCGAAGTCGGTTCTTACATTTCAACGATGCTCGAAGAATCAGAACCAGAGATCAACAGCTTGATGGAGTTTGTCGGCGAATCGTTCACGGATGTGATGGATACCATCAAGGACAACGCGCCAGCCATCAGAGACACGCTGATCTCTATCGTTTCAGGTTTAACAAGTTTTATCAAAACAATCATAACAAACTTCGAGGGCATCGTTTCGGTCGTTAAATCAATCGGAACGGTTATGATCGCGTCGTTCGCAATAACCAAGATCGCATCGTTTGCAACGACGATCGTCGGACTTGTGAAGACATTCCAGACATTAAAAACAGCAACCGAAGCAGCAACAACAGCACAGCAGCTCCTGAACGTTGCACAGAATGCGAATGTCATCGGAGCAATCACAGCAGCAGTCGCTGGACTTGTCACCGCGGTGATGTGGTTCGTTTCCGCAAGCGATGAAGAGCGCAAGGCAATCGAGACATTAAACGAATACGAGCAGCAGCAGGTCGACAAAGTCTACGAGATGCGCGATGCTTATAACGATCTGCAGGCAAAACGAGACGAAACAGTCGCTGGCATCGATGCAGAATTCGCAAAGTATGAAGAGCTTGCAACCGAACTCGATGGACTCGTTGACGCAAACGGAAGGGTCAAGGAAGGATACGAAGACAGGGCAGCGTTCATCGTTAACACCTTAAACGAGGCAATCGGAACAGAGATGGAGCTGGTCGATGGAGTCATTCAGAATTACGACACCGAGACCGAATCAATTTATAAGTTAATAGAGGCGAAAAAGGCACAGGCGGTTCTTGATGCAAACGAAGAAGCATACACAACCGCGATCCAGAACAGCAACGAAGCGCTGCAGAGTTACATCACGACGCAGGGCATCTACAATCAGAACGTTACAGAGATGGAAGCCGCACAGTCAAGACTTGCAACCCTTCAGGGACAGACGGCGCAGGAATGGGCAGAAGCGAACGACATCGCGGGATCGTCAAAGGACATCATCAAGGCATACGGCGAAGAGGTCACAAACGCATCAAACGCTCTCACATCAGCACAGGGAGCTGTCGGAGAATCAAGGCGAGCGATGGAGCTGGCAGAAGAGACCTACGTCGGATACCAGAGCACCATCCAGAACTACGAAGGCTTGTCGAGTGCGATCATAAGCGGAGACGCCGAGAAGATATCGAACTCACTCAAAAACATGGAGAACGACTTCATCACGGCAGAGACAGGAACAAAAGAAACCCTCGAGCGACAAGTCAAGAACATGGAAGAGAACTACGAGTCTCTGAAGGCGGCCATCGACAGCGGTTCGACAGTTGTCACAAATGAAATGCTGGAGAGTGCAAAAGAAATGGTCGATGCATCGAAGAAGGAGCTCGACAAGTTCGGAAGCAAGAGCAAAGAGTCGGTCGATGCTGGAATGAGGGAATACACGTCAAGCCTCAAGGCGAAGAAGGGCGACGTTGAATCGGCATCGACGGAGATCACACAGGCTGGAGCGAAGAAGTTCGAAGACAAGGCGGCATACCAGACTGCAGGAGAAAACAACAGCGATGGATACATCCAAGGACTCATCAGCAGAAAAGGCTTAATTGAAACAACATCAAAAGGCATCGGAACGGGTTCTGTCGATTCGTTGAATTCTGGAATCGAAGCACAATCGCCATCAAAAGCGACGACGACATCAGGCGAGAACTTCGGGCAGGGCTTCATCAACGGAATGAATAACAAAACGAACTCAGTCTGGCAGACAGCGTTCAATCTCGCAAGAAAAGCGGTCGAAGCGGTAAAGGCAGGACAGCAGGAAGGCTCACCATCAAAATTGACGTATCAATCTGGTAAGTATTTCACAGAAGGATACATGAACGGAATAGCGTCAATGGAAAAGGATCTGCAGAAGACCGTCAAGACAATGACAGCCGCAGCAATCAAAACCGCCATGGATTTAAACGGATTTAATTTCGTTGATCAGATGACGACAAGCGTCGCGGACAGGCTATCGAGCGAGCTGGGAACAAAAACATCATACCTTCTTAACAAGATCGCATATCAGAACACCAAGAAGCTGGCTGAGTTTGATGCGACGATAAAGAATCTGGAGAACGAAAGAGACAAAAAGCTCGAAGAGTTTCAGTCGCAGATTGACGCGGCAACAGAAGACAGCGCCAAGGATACAATCAAGGCGCAGAAGAAGGCGGTAGAAAGCGAATACGCCGCTTTAATTGCAACACAGAACAAATACAAGACAGCTTATCAAAACGCATCCAGCGAGATGCTGACGGGGCTCACAAGCGCAATAAATGATTATTCGAGCAAAGCGCAGGATCTGATCAACACGACCATCGGAGGAATTGCTTCGAAGTATCAGGAACAATACGATCAGCTTATCGACAAGCAGAACACGCTGATCGGGAAGTTAAAGAGCGCGGGAAGTTTGTTCGAGATTTCAGGCGCTGGAGTTATGACGGTTAATGACCTGAAGGAACAGACGAAAGCAATCCAGCAATACACGCAGAAGCTGCAGGCCATCAAATCAAGCGTCACGGCTGATCTTTTCAACGAGATAACAGAACTCGACATGAAGGAAGGTGAGGCGTTCATCGACAGGCTTCTGGGCATGTCTGAGAGCGATCTGAAGGCTTACTCGAAAGCATACGAGGAAAAGATGGCTGTCGCTCAAAAAGCATCAGAAAACGTCTACAAGGACGACATGGACAACGTCGCGAAGAATTACAAGGCGGAGCTGAGCAAAGCGATGTCAACGCTTCCTTCACAGCTTGAGAGCCTAGGAACTGAAACGATGAAAGGATTCATCAACGGGCTCACCAGAGACACCGACTACATGGAGAGCGAAATCAAGACGTTCATCGCGGGAATGGTCGACACATTCAAGAAGGAACTGCAGATACACTCGCCATCAAAGGTCATGATGAAGCTCGGAGGATTCACGGGCGAGGGATTCGTCGATGGATTCAAAGAAACAATAAGCAGCGTAAAAGCGGCGGCAGGTTCAATGGTTAGCGCATTATCATCACCGCTAACGGACATGAGGACGAATCTGGGAACAGCAAGAGCACTGGTCGGAGGAAGCCAAGGAGCGCTGGTCGGAGCTGGCTCAGTCGTTAATAATTACAACATGGTACAGAACAACACGAGTCCGAAGGCGCTGACGGCTCTCGAAACATATCAAGCAAGAAGAGACCAGATCGCGCTAGTCAAGGCGTTTATGTAGGAGGGCGAAAAAATGTTTGATTTTACAGTCGAAAATAAATACGGCGAAAAGCTGACCCTCACAGGCAACGAGAATTACGTCATCAAATCGATTGACGGAATAGACCCTGCGGATGCATCGTTCGGAATGACGAAATCCGCGGGAGCTGACGGGGCGGACGTAAACAGCGCGAGCGTTAACACGAAGAAAATCACGATCACGCTCGCCATCAACGCCCCAGCAGAAGAGAACCGAATCAGATTATATCAATTCTTCATGAGCAAGGAAGCGATTCGCTTGTATTACAAAAACGGACAGCGTAACGTTTATATTGACGGATACGTTCAGACGATGCCTATCGGGTTCTTTGAAAAAAAGCAGGTCGTTCAAATCGGCGTTCTTTGCCCGAATCCGTTCTTTGAAGCAAAGGCCGACAAGGTCGAAGAGTTCTCAAGCGTTCGGAAGATGTTCGAGTTTCCGTTCGAGATTGAAGAGCCGATTCCGTTCTCGGAGTTCGAGGAGTTTATCGAGAGAAACGTCGTCAATTCAGGAGACGTCGAAACAGGCGCAATCTTTGAACTGCACGCAAAAGGGGAAGTCGTCAATCCGACGATTTACCTCACGGATACAAACAAGTTCTTCGGTGTAAACATCACGATGAAGGCAGGCGATTCAATCATAATCGACACGCGAAAAAGAAACAAAAAAGTCGTGCTGGTTCGGGACGGAATAACAACGAACATCATCGGCAAGATGAAGGACGGCTCATCGTGGCTCGTTCTGAGAGCAGGCGGAAATCTGATCTCGACGACCGTCGAACAATCGCCAGAGCTTCTCGTCGCAACCGTCGAAATGACGAATAAATACGGGGGAGTGTGATCGGATGGTTTATATCATGGACGAGCTGGAAGGAATCAAGGACTTCGTCGAAATATATCGGAGCTTGATCTGGAATGTTCAATACTACGGAGAATCAGATTTTGAGCTTATAACCACGGGAACAGAGGAGAACGTGAAGAAGCTGGCCGTCGGAAGATACCTCGTCAGAGAAGAAGACCTGAAGGGCGGCGGAGAATTTCAAAACGTTATGATCATTGAGGGACAGCGTCTGGCGTTTGATGTCGAACTCGGATGGACGCTTACAGTCACAGGGCGAGGACTCAAAACCATAGTCGGAAGACGCATCGTCTGGAGTCAAACGACAATAAGCGGCAGCGTTGAGGGAATCATAAGACAAGTTATAAATGACAACATAATCGCACCAGAAGACCCGAAAAGGCAGATCAAGAACTTCATCACAGAGGAAGAGAAGGGCTTCGAAGAAACCGCAGACGTTCAGCTTCTGGGCGACAATATATCTGAATGGCTGGCGTCAATTTGCCAAGCGTACGGAATCGGCTGGGACGTTTATATCAAGGGCGGCGCTTATGTCTTCAAAATTTACAAGGGCGAAGACAGGAGCTACGGTCAGACCAAGAACACGCCCGTCGTTTTTTCAGAAGAATACGACAACCTTCTATCGTCGGTTTATACGAGAGCGGCGGAGAACTTCGGAAACGCAGCGCTGATCGGAGGGGAAGGCGAGGGAGCAAATCAGAGGACAGCAAGCATCGGAGACGCGGAAGATCTTCAGAGGTTCGAAAAATATGTCGACGGTTCTGGGGTTTCCAGCAACGGCGAAATAATAACCCTCGAACAATACGAGAAACTGCTCGAAGATTTCGGAAGAGAACAGCTGGCGGACACAGGAAGTGCTCCGAAATTCAGTGGCGAGATTCAACCCGATGGGATATTCACAATAAACAGAGACTATGGACTAGGGGATATCGTGCAGGTCGAAACCGAGAAGGGAATCACATCAGCACCCCGAATCATAGAAATAATATACTCGGAAGACGACAGCGGACGCTCAGTCATTCCGACATTCAGCGAATGGGAGGTTTAAAACATGGCGGTAACATATGGATTTTTTAATTCAGTAAGCGGCGACAGAAGATACGACGCTGATCAGATGAGCGAATACTGGAAGGGCATCATCGGCGACGGGGTAGTTCTTCATTATCAGGAAGAGCTGGAAGTCACAGCAGGAAGCGGGATGCAGGCAAACGTCGGATCTGGCAGAATATACATCGATTCGAAATGGTGCGACAACGACGACACGCTGGTTCTTAATATCACAGCAGCACACGCAACGCTTAACAGATACACGGCAATCGTTGCAAGGCTTGACAGAACCGAGAGGACGCTCGAAATCATCACCAAGGACGGAACACCAGCATCAACACCAACAGCACCAGAGATGGAACGAAGCGCAACGGCGACAGAGTTCTGCCTTGCCTATATTTACGTTCCTGCAGGTTCATCGGCGATCAGCGGCTCAAACATAACAGACAAGCGAGGAGACAGCGACGTCTGCGGATACGCTGGCGGAGTTATCGCAACGGCATCGATGAGGCTGGGGAAGTTTTCAAAGACCGTCACGTTTGAGGAATCAGGCGACAACGTAATCCCGCTCGACATGCAATACTATGATTATTCAGCGGATGACATCATCGAGGTGTTCATCAATGGACTTCTTGCAGAAGCAGGAACAGACTACACAGTGAACGTGAGCCTAGGCGTTCCGACAATTACAACGGAAGCGGCTGCCCTTGGGACAGTCGTTCAAATAATTGTCATCAAGCCGACAGCGTCGGTCGAGTGACATCATTTCCTTCATGAGAGCCTATCGCAGAGCAGCCTTCTGTGGTGGGCTTTTTTTGTTTTAAAAAATCCGCACAATGTGTTAAAAAGTGCTTGCAATCCCACACAATGTGCGATATGATGAAGAAAAAATTAAACGGAGAACGGATATGAGTAAAATATTTTTTAGCAAGAAAGGAGTAGATATGGCAAGACTGATTAAGGTAGATAAGAACGGCACGAAGTACTGGGAAGGCAGGACAACCTGCGACAGATGTGAAGGCAGAGGCTGGTACGCAATAGGCGTCAACAACGGCCAGCTAGTACCGAGTCACATCGACCAAGCGGTCTGTTGGAAGTGCGGAGGAGCAGGCGCAGTGATTGGGAAGTGGAAGGAATACACCCCAGAGCACGAGGCGAAGCTGGAGAAGGCAAGGCAGAGGCGCAGAGCGAAACAGGAAGCCGAGGCAGAGAAGGTCAGAGCACAGGTCGAGGCTGAGAGAGCCGAGAGAGAAGCCAGAGAAGAAGCCGAGAGGATAGCCGAAGAGGAACGCATCAAGGCAGAGAAAGCAATCAGCCAGTACATCGGGGAGATAGGCGAGAAGATAGACCTCGAAGTAATATGCGACCACACAGCATGGTACGAGCGCAAGAACTTCAGAGGCTACGGCACGGAGACAGTCTACATTCACACCTTCAAGGATGACGCAGGCAACAAGCTGGTCTGGAAGACAACAGCAACCATCGGACACTGGAGCGAGGACGGATACGAGAGCTACAACGAAGGTGACAGAGTGAGACTCAAGGGCACGATTAAAGAGCACAGCGAATACAAGGACGAAAAGCAGACGGTGCTCACACGATGCAGAATCAAGTAAATTGGAATCCCTGCCGAAAGGCAGGGGGAAAGGAGAAAAGGATGAAATTTACAGAAGCAAAGGTAGAGGAAATCAATGAGGTATTATCTAAAAAGAAGAAGGCAAAGCCTATTAGTTCAATGGTGACAGGAATCGGAGTAAATATATTCAATGGAGTTGGAAAGACAATAGTAGCGAGAGATAATTCTGGATTTTGCGATATTGAAGACCTTGGAAGAATGATAGAAGAGTTACAGATGTTGAAGGAAGCCATTGAAGAAGCTACAGGAGTAGAAATATAGGAGGGTGAAACAATGATAAATTATGTTAAATTTTTAAGAAAAGATGCAGACGTCAGCAGGGCGGAGTTTTCCAGAATGTACAAGATACCAACAAGAACGCTGGAGGCATGGGAAGCAGGAGACAGAGAAGCACCCGACTACGTGATCGATTTACTGGGGCGCACGGTTTACACAGACCTGAGCGGAATCAAGCCAAAATTCTACGTCGTGGCGATAGGCCAGCACGACGAATGGGACTGCGGAAGTTTTGAGAGCTATAAGAAGGCAGTCGATACCGCAACAGAAGAATGGGAGCACAGGACGCCGAACGTTCTGGAGGTTGAAATCAGGCTATACGTTAACGACATCGAGGAAGAGGACTGCCCAAACTTTGACTTTAACACGATAACATTCAAATAACATAGCAAAAGAGGGGCGAGAAAACCGCCCCTTTTTATTTTGCCCCTAAGATATACCCATTAAAACGGGGATGCTTAAAGGGCGCGAAACTAAAAACGCCAGTAAATATCGACATTTTCGCCATCAATTACAATTCTATCGATCAGGCCGCCGATGACGGTTCTGACTTCATCAAGCGTTCCGTTTTCGAGAACATCACCAAAAGACTGAACCAGCGGAAGCGCGTCAGCTTTTGACAGCTTCTCAGAATCAGAAGCCCGCAGCCGTTCCACTTCCTGTTCCAGCTTTTCACGCTGGGAGTTTAATTCGTTTATTTTTTTCTGAACAGCATCGAGAGGCATATCGCCGACCGTGTACAGATCAAGAAGCCTGTCGATCTGAGCGGTCAATTTTTCGATTTCATCAAGAACAACCCGAAGCGCATCGCCGCTTTGTTTTGGTTCGCGTTTCGAGAGCGCATCCGCATCGAGTGCGAGCTTTTTTATTTCGCCAAAAACCAGAGCATCGAGCTCCGACATTTTCCAGTTCCGATTTTTGCAGGCGATCCCGTTGTCATAGTATTTATTCTTTTTTGATTTTTGCCCGCAGCGATAAGACAGATACTTTACACGTTCACCGCTTTTCAAATCACCATAAGAAGTGCATCTGATGTACTTCGCCCCGCAGTTTGCGCAATACACGAAGCCACCGAGGAAGGAGTTCGCCATCCCAGAACGGCGGTTGTGTTTTTTGTGCTCTTCGCATTTCCGTTCTTTCAGGCGCTGAACTTTTTCGAAGAGTTCGGGAGTTATAAAAGCCTCGTGCGTTCCTTCGTACCATTTACCATCATAAAACAAATAGCCGAGGTAAGTCTTCCGTTCGAGTATTTTCCGCACCGTATAAGGAAGCCATCGGCCATTTTTCTGCAGACGCCCCGCAGCATTAAGTCTATCAGCAATCATCGGAGGGGACACACCCTCAAGATACCAGTTGAATATATCAACGACCTGAGCCTTTTCGAATTCATTCGTCACAAGTTCGCCATCCACATAATCATAGCCGATCGGGATCTGTGCCGAGCCGTGAAACTTGCCAAGTTTTGCACGGGCGACCTTTCCCATTTTCATTCGTTCTTTTATTTGTTCACGTTCCAGCTGAGCGAACACCGCGAGAATTCCTATCATCGCACGACCGAAGGGCGATCCCGTGTCGAAGTTTTCAGACATCGAGACGAAGTCGCAGGAGTTCACAAGGAAGACCTTCTCGATCAAGTAAAGAGTATCAAGCTGAGAGCGGCTGAGACGGTCGAGCTTATAAACGACAACGCGCTCGACTTTTCCGTTTTTAACATCGCGGATCAGATTCTGCAACGCAGGGCGCTCGGTGTTTCCACCAGAGAACCCCGCGTCGGTGTAAATTTTAACAGGAGACCAGCCGAGGGCGTCGCAATAGGACTGCATTCGTTCCGTTTGCTCGTCAATCGAGTGACCGTTCTCGGCTTGTTCAGCAGTTGAAACACGAGCATAACAAGCAATCATTTTGATTCACCCCCAAGCCTATCCTCGATAAACTTAAATTTTTCACGCAGGAAGTCAACGGACAGTTTCGACAGTCGAATCAGATCGTCGATGTCATCGGCTTCCAGTGGTCTGTTGTCAAGCGAAAGCCTCAAAGAGTCACGCCGAACCTCAAGCATCGTGATGAGGTCGGTCAGTTCAAGAAGCTCTTCGTCGTTCGAAGAATTGAAAACAATCTGTCCTTCAGCCAGTGCATCGGTTGAAATATGCAGGGCTTTGCAAATGCGAATTATGGTCGTGATGTTTGCATTCTGGACGCCCCTGCTGAAGATAGTTGATATCGTGGAGTTCGCTACCCCTTCTTTTTTGCAAAAATTATTTATAGTTCCGTATCTGAGGATAATCAGATTACGCAGTTCGTTCTCGATTTTATTCATAGAATCACCCCTTCCTTTTTGTATTTAAGTATATGGGCAGTGCGTTTAATTATCAATTATTTTTTTCGATTTCTTGAACGGATAAACGAAAAATTGAAATTTTGGCTTGAAATTTTCGCAAGGTTACTGTAATATCAAACACATGGGATTCGGAAAGCCGAAAGACCATATATCAGAATTTCGCAAGAAGAAAGGAGGCGGTGCAAATGTATCCAAACTTAAAAGCAGAGATGGCGAGAAACAACATCACGATGACCAAGCTCGCAGAGGTACTCGACAGAACCACTGGGACAATCTCAGGAAAGCTCAAGGGCAACTATCCTTTTACGCTGGATGAAGCCAAAAGGATAAAAGCAGTATTACAGACTGATCTGTCACTTGAAGAGCTATTCAAGACGGAGGGCTAACAATGATTCGCAACATACTGAAGAATGGAACAGAGGTGGCAGACCTCACTGGCTACATCGTGAGAGAGTCAGAAGCACCAGAGGCTTACGGAGTCATCAGAAAAAGGGGAGAGGGAAATGAAAAGGAAGAACAGAAAAAACAGAATCTTGAAGACAATCACAGCGGCGGCAGTGATAGCAGGAATGATATCCGCCTGTTGTCTCGACAGTAAGAGTGATATTCCAATGGTTGTACTCGGAATCTGCGTCGGCTGGCTGTGGATTTTTTGCAAAGCCAACTGTGAATAGGAGGTGGAAAATGCACTATTTCAAGGACATAACTGGAATGAAGTTCGGACGGCTTCTCGTCATAAAGAGGCTCGGAGCTGTTAAACGCGGACAGGAATTGATGTGGGAGTGCCAATGCGACTGTGGAAATAAATGCATAGTAAAAGGTTCACGCCTAAGAAATGGGACGACAAGGTCTTGCGGATGCTTGAAAAAGGAACTGCTCGCGGAACGGGCAAGAAAGCGAATGCTTAAACATGGAGGCTCAAAAACACGCCTTTATAAGATATGGACTTGCATGAAAAACAGATGCTCATGTTCAAGTAATACCCATTTTAACTGCTACGGAGGAAGAGGCATCAAAGTCTGTAATGAGTGGGAGGATTTTGAAAAATTCCAACTGTGGGCAATCAATAACGGCTATGAGGAAAATCTGACACTTGACCGAATAGACAATGACGGAAATTATGAACCATCAAATTGCAGATGGGTAACAAGGAAAGAGCAATCGTTCAACAGACGAACAAACCACATCATCGAGTTTAATGGAAAAAAACGACCTTTAGGACAGTGGGCTGAAATTTACGGGATACACCCTCGAACCATCAGAACTCGACTCGACCATGGCTGGTCAGTAGAGAAGGCATTAACGCAACCAACACAAAGAAAAAGAAATAAAGAAGATCAAAAAGGAGAAAACAGCGCGGAGGACTAGACATGATCGAGATGAAGACATTCAGGACGAGAGAAGAATGGCTGGAAGCGAGAACGAGCTACATCGGAGGATCAGACGCGAGCTCAGTCATAGGAAACAACCCCTACCGCTCAAACGTCGAGCTATGGCTGCAGAAGACAGGAAGAGCGGAGAAGGCGGACATTTCCGAGAAGCCCTACGTCAGATACGGAACGGAAGCAGAAGAGCCGC
>Ga0310691_10002385_pt1 | contig 25197 bp, 22 predicted proteins | sample 176DNAGHGlowgp2_FD_203887 | JGI IMG/M metagenome (GOLD analysis project Ga0310691, IMG submission 203887) | Sheep rumen microbial communities from Palmerston North, Manawatu-Wanganui, New Zealand - 1766 DNA GHGlow gp2 (v2) (version 2) | ecosystem: Host-associated > Mammals > Digestive system >...
AGACGCTTTTCTCGCCGTCGGCATCATACCTGTTGATGTCGCCAGGGGTAAAGAAGTGCGTCCAGATGCTGTCGATACGTGCCTGCACCTCTGTATCGCTCTTGCCGAGGAGTGTCGAGAAGAGGTTGTTGGGATTGGTTGTCTCTACTGGTTGCTTCTGCTGACAAGAAGTCAGCATGAATGCCGTTGCTACAAGATAAAATAATAATTTTTTCATACGTCATACTTTGCTGCAAAGATACAAAAAATAAGTGAAACATGCAAGATGCGTAGTGCTTTTTTGCGATATTACAACTTGGGAAAAGCATTTGTGACAAGTGACTAAATCATGCCTCCTAACACCGTAAAGTTTGCCTTCCGACACTGTAAGGAATGGCACTTTATAGGGGTTAACAGGCATCGCTTACTGCGTTAGAAGGCATACTTTACTGCGTCGGGAGGCGTTGCTGACTTCAGTTCTGACGATTGGTGCTCACCATCGTCTTCTGTCAGGAAAGTACGCTCCTTGCACTTGGGGCTGATGTGGAACTAAGCAAATACATTGCGCTGTATCTTGCCGTTGTCATGGGCACGGCCTACGACTCCTTTCAGGTGCATACACGATAGCCAGATAGTTGACTTTGCCAAATGACGATCGTTGGCAAGGTACACGGCAAACTCCTTGATGAAGTCGGGTGTGAGTTCCTGCATGGATATGTCATTGCAACGGAAATTCATCTGAAGGAAGTCCGCTACGTAGTTCCGCGACCTCACTTGCAGCTTGTATGTTCCCAAAGCCCTGTCCTGTCCTACACGTCTTTTCAGACTGGCAATGTCCTTATCGAACGCACCTAGCTGAATCAGAACGATAATTTGACGATAATTTCGCCAAAGAAAAAGTCCAACCGCCTGATTTAAAAGCGATTGGACATCCTTTAAGTTGGGGTACCCGGACTCGAACCAGGAAAGGCAGGACCAGAATCTGCAGTGTTACCATTACACCATACCCCAATGTTTAAAATTCCGTGGAAGATTGTGCTTTAGCCAACGGAGCAAATCTCTTTTTGCGGGTGCAAAGGTACGAGTTTTTTTGAAACCAACAAAAAAAAATGGATGTTTTTTCTGAAAAATAGCAAAAAAAAGTGTTTTATGGCCTTTTTATCAAGAATATCGTGTATCTTTGCATTCAATTATGAACGCAACAAGACAATTGGTAGATACAATTACCAAAGGAATACAAGAGAAGAAGGGCCAGCGCATTGTTGTTGCTGACCTGCAAGGCATTGATGGTGCCATCTGTAACTATTTCGTCATCTGTCAGGGTAACTCGCCGTCTCAGGTGGAGGCTATTACGGAGTCGATAGGTGACATGGCACGTAAGGAGTTGGGTGAGAAACCAGCCACCGTTGCTGGCTTGGAGAACGCACAGTGGGTTGCCATGGATTATGGTGATGTGCTGGTGCACGTTTTTCTGCCTGACGTTCGCGAGTTTTATGATTTGGAGCACTTATGGGAGGACGCTGACGTGACACAGCTTCCGGACATTGACTGAAGTGAACATAAATAGTTATTGTCAGTGCCGTTTAGTGTAATAAGGGATTAAGAATAGTTAGGTACAAAATTATTAGGATTACGGTGGAAAGCAACAATAATCAACAAAAGCATGATAATAAGCCCCAGATGCAGATGCCGCGTTTCAATATGAATTGGATATACGGTCTAGTCATCCTGTCGCTGTTCCTGCTCTACTTTACCTCGGGACAGGAGAAGTCGAGCGTGAAGACGGAAACAAGCTATTCGGACTTCAAGACGATGGTGATGAAGGGCTACGCAGACAAAATCGTGGTCAACAAGTACGAGAACACGTTAGAGATGTACGTCAAGCCTGAGCATATACGCGACGTGTTCCATCAGGGAGTCCAGCAGACGGGCCAGAACCCGTACGTCAGTGTGGCCATAGGCAGTGTTGACCAGGTGGAGCAGTTCGTCAACACGGCCCGCGAAGAGAAGAAGTTTACGGGAAAGTTCTCGTACGACAACTCCAAGGACAGCGAGTTCTTCAGTTCGCTGCTGATGAACATCCTCTTCTTTGGCGGCCTCATCATGGTATGGATGTTCGTGATGCGCCGTATGGGTGGCGGAGGCGGTGGCATGATGGGCCCCGGCAATATTTTCAGTGTAGGCAAGTCGAAGGCTCAGATGTACGAAAAGGGCGGCGAGCTGGGCATTACGTTCAAGGACGTGGCAGGCCAGGCTGGTGCCAAGCAGGAGATGCAGGAAATTGTTGACTTCCTGAAGAATCCGCAGAAATATACCGACTTGGGTGGAAAAATTCCCAAGGGAGCCCTACTGGTAGGACCTCCGGGTACAGGAAAGACCCTGCTGGCCAAGGCTGTGGCCGGTGAGGCCGGCGTGCCCTTCTTCTCAATGTCAGGTTCCGACTTTGTGGAGATGTTCGTGGGTGTGGGTGCCTCGCGTGTGCGCGATCTCTTTGAGAAAGCAAAGCAGAAGGCACCATGCATCATCTTCATCGACGAGATAGATGCCGTGGGCCGTGCTCGTAGCAAGAACCCTGCCATGGGCGGTAACGACGAACGCGAGAACACACTGAACGCCCTGCTGACGGAGATGGATGGTTTCGGCACCAACAGCGGTATCATCACCCTTGCTGCTACCAACCGGGCCGACATGCTTGACTCCGCCCTGATGCGTGCCGGTCGTTTCGACCGTCAGATACATGTCGACCTGCCAGACCTCAATGAGCGTAAGGAGGTATTCCAGGTACACCTGAAACCCCTGAAACTTGACGAGAATCTGGATATCGACTTCCTGGCACGTCAGACTCCTGGTTTTTCGGGTGCTGATATTGCCAACGTATGTAACGAGGCTGCCCTGATAGCCGCTCGTCATAACCGTCCGAATGTCGGCAAGCAGGACTTCCTTGATGCGGTAGACCGTATCATCGGTGGCTTGGAGAAGAAGACGAAGGTGATGACAGAGGCAGAGAAGCGCTCTATCGCCATCCATGAGGCTGGTCATGCCACCATCTCTTGGTTTACGGAGTTTGCTAACCCCCTTGTCAAGGTAAGTATCGTGCCACGTGGACAGGCATTAGGTGCCGCCTGGTATCTGCCAGAGGAGCGCGTGCTGCAGACCAAGGAGGCCATGCTCGACGAGATGTGCTCACTGCTGGGAGGTCGTGCTGCCGAGGAACTGTTCATCGGGCACATCTCCACAGGTGCCATGAACGACTTGGAGCGTACTACCCAGTCGGCATACGGAATGGTCGCTTACGCAGGCATGAGCGACCGTCTGCCCAACGTCAACTATTACAACAACCAGGAATACTCGTTCCAGCGTCCCTACTCAGAGACTACGGCGCGTATCGTGGACGAGGAGGTACAGAAGATTATCAGCGACCAGTATGCGCGTGCCAAGCAGATACTCACGGAGCACAAGGAGGGCCATGCACAGCTGGCGCAACTCCTGGTAGAGCGCGAGGTTATCTTTGCTGACGATGTGGAGAAAATTTTCGGCAAGCGGCCGTGGACCAGCCGTGCCGAGGAGCTGCTGGAGGCCCAACAGCGTGCCGAGGCGGAGGCCATGGCTGAGCGACGTGCCAAGGAACTGGGACTGACTGACGACACTGCCGATTCCTCATCGTCAGATATTCCAGCGTCATCTGTAGAGCCTTCATCACCCACAACGCCCACCAATAACTAATGCGATATGAAAAATTTTATTATAAGAACCATTACGGGAATTATTTTCGTGGCTGCCATAGTGGCCAGTTTCCTGCGTCCGGAGGCCATGGTGTTGCTGTTCAGCATTGTTACCGGACTGACCATCTGGGAGTTTTGTGGATTGGTGAACGAGCGTGATGGCGTTACCGTCAACCGCTTTATCTGCACGGTGGCTGGCGTCTACTTCTTCTATGCCATGACATACTTCTGCAGCGACCTCTATGGTGGTGCTGCCAAGTCGGTGGTATTCATTCCCTATCTGGTGACCATTGTCTATCTGCTTGTCGCCGAACTTTACTCCAAGCAGAAAGACCCCATCAACAACTGGGCGTACACCATGTTGTCTCAGATGTATATAGCACTACCCTTCTCGCTGCTCAACGTCCTGGCTTTTACGGCCACGCCTAACGGGCAGGTGACCTTCAACACCGTGCTGCCCCTGTCAGTCTTTGTCTTCCTGTGGATTAATGACTCCGGAGCCTACTGTGTGGGATCACTGCTGGGACGTCACAAGCTTTTCCCACGCATTTCGCCAGGAAAGTCGTGGGAGGGCAGCATCGGTGGCGGACTATTCGTTGTTGCTGCTGCCTATGCCTGGGGATTGTTTGAAAACGATGAAGGTGTGGGCATGCTTAACGAGTTGCAATGGGCCGGACTTGGGTTCGTCGTGGTCATCTTCGGAACGTGGGGCGACCTGGTGGAGAGCCTGTTCAAGCGGACGTTAGGTGTCAAGGACTCCGGTAGCATACTGCCAGGCCACGGCGGCATGCTCGACCGTTTCGACTCGTCGCTGCTGGCCATTCCTGCAGCAGTGGTTTACCTGTACACGCTGTCAATGTTCTAACAGCTAAGGACTATTAATAAAAATGAATTTGTTGACACGATTTAGAAGACAATCGATAACTATAAAGACGTAAACTATGAAGAAGAGTATTGCTTTAGCATTGACATTGTTCCTTGTTGGACTAACTATTATTCATGCTCAGGATCCTGTGAAGAAGTGGGGACAGTTGCAGATAAAAGGTGCGCAGTTGTGCGACCAGCAGGGCCGTCCTGTTATTCTGCGCGGTGTCAGCCTGGGATGGCACAACCTGTGGCCACGGTTCTATAACAAGAAAGCTGTGCAGACGCTGAAGCGTGACTGGAACGCCTCCGTAGTGCGTGCCGCCATGGGTATCATGATTGAGGACAACTATCTGGAGAACCCACAGTTTGCCATGCAGTGCATCACGCCCGTCATTGAGGCTGCCATCAAGCAGAATGTCTACGTAATCATAGACTGGCACTCCCACCTGACGAAGACTCAGGAGGCCAAACGCTTCTTTGGTGAAATGGCCAAGAGATATGGCAAGCATCCGCACGTCATCTACGAAATCTATAACGAACCCGTAGAGGATACGTGGGCCGACCTGAAGAAGTATGCCTACGAGGTCATTGGCGAGATTCGCAAGTATGACCCAGACAACATCATACTGGTGGGTTGTCCACATTGGGATCAGGATATCCATCTGGTGGCCGAGAGTCCCTTGGAGGGCGTATCGAATGTGATGTACACAGTCCACTTCTATGCGGCCACCCATGGCGACTATCTGCGCGACCGCATGGAGGCTGCCGTCCAGAAGGGCATCCCCGTGTTCATCTCCGAGAGTGGTGCCACCGAGGCCTCTGGCGACGGTCGCATCGACCCCGAGTCTGAGGAGCAGTGGATACAACTCTGCGAACGTCTGGGGGTCAGTTGGGTGTGCTGGAGTATCAGCGATAAGAACGAGTCGTGCTCTATGCTGCTACCTCGTGCCACTGCTACGGGTCCGTGGCCTGATGACGTGGTGAAGGAATACGGCAAGCTGGTGAAGCGACTGCTGAAGAAATACAACAAATAGAGTTCATCGTTATGGAAAAGGAGAAGTTGGTGACAGAGAACATGGGCTATGTGGTGACACTGGCCCGACAATACAAGAGTGACATCTTGTCGACAGACGACCTAGTGAGCGAGGGAGCCATCGGACTGATGAAGGCTGCCGACAAATACGATGCCAGCCGTGGCAAACCTTTTGTCACCTTTGCAGCACCCTATATCCGTCGTAGTATTGAGAATGCCATCAAGCGTACCAGCATCGATGCCGACACCCGGTCGACGGACGAATCACTACCCGTAGGCAGCCGTAACAATTTTACGCTGCTGAATGTTTTGGAGGATGCCAATGCCCCAAGGGCTGATGCCGGTTTGGAGGAGAGTGTGCTGACTGACGAGATGGTCAGTGCCATCGACTTGTTGGACGAACGTCAACAGGCCGTTATCATCCGTTATTTCGGTATTGGCTGCGAACGTCAGACCATGTCCGAGATTGCCGAAAACCTGAGTTTTAAGCGCGAACGGGTGCGTCAGATTCGTGATCAGGCACTTCGCAAGCTTAAAAAAGTAACTACTCGTCGTTAGTCTTTGTCTCGTTGTTTACGGCCATTGACACCATAGCAAGTAAGTAAAATTCAATTTAACGGCAGAACAACAAATGTCACTCATACGGATGATGTTGATACCCTCCGCACCATTGGTACGACGGCCATCAAGCGTGTAGCGTTCCTCAACAGAGCCGATTACATTTTCAGATAATACAAAGACATTCCGTCATATTATCCGCAGAAAGCGCCTTTCTATTAGAATAGGAAAGAAAAACAGAGGATTTCTTTTGCTTTCTCCCGCTAATTTCGTAATTTTGCACGCTATGAAACATCCGGCAAATATTGACGTAGCAGTGCTGCTGCTCTTCTTCACGCGCAGTGACACATTCCGACAAGTATTCAACGAAGTTCGCAAGGCACGTCCCTCGAGGCTGTTCTTGTTTCAGGACGGGCCGCGCAATGAGCGCGACAGGGCTGGCATTGAGGCCTGCCGTCAGATAGTCAGCGACGAGGAAATTGACTGGGAGTGCGATGTGCACCGTAACTATCAGGAGAAGAACCTGGGCTGTATGGTGGCAGGATTTACCTCGCACCGCTGGGCCTTCTCTCTGGCCGACAAGTGCATGGTCTTAGAGGACGACGTTGTGCCCTCGCAGTCGTTCTTCCCCTTCTGCAAGGAGATGCTGGATCGTTATGAAGACGATGAGCGCATCACGATGATTTCAGGATTCAACGTCGACGAACAGACCCCCGACATACCTTACGACTACTTCTTCACCTCGGCATTCAGCATCTGGGGATGGGCTTCATGGCGCAGAGTGGTCAGCCAGTGGGACGAGCACTACACGTTCCTGGACGACGACTTCAGCATGCACCAACTCGACGCACTCATTCGACAGCGTGGCTATCGTAGCAGTTTCATTCGCATGTGCCGCGACCACCGGGCCAGTGGAGTGCCGCAGTTCGAGAGCGTCTTCTGGGCCACCATGCTGCTGGGTAGCGGACTAGCCGTCATGCCTGCCAAGAACATGATTAATAATGTGGGGGCTACGGCTGACTCTGCTCACTACTCGGAGTTCAAGACCCTGCCACGACGACTGCGCCGGCTGTTCACCATGCAGCGCTACGACGTCAGTTTCCCACTGCGCCATCCGCGTTACGTCATTGAGGAGGTGAGCTACTGGAAGCGTATGTACAAGGCCAATGGCTGGGGATACCCGTGGGTAAAGGTGGGCCGGTCGTTAGAAGAGCTGTGGCTCAACATCCGCTACGGTAATTTCTCATTTATCATGAAATCACTGATGCGCAGGTTACGCATCATGACACGGCAGGAGAAGTTCAAGTAATATATTTCGTAGTTTTGCAGCATATTTTCAAAGGCTCATGAAGATATTACATACTAGCGACTGGCATCTTGGCCATACATTGTATAATTATGACAGAACGGAAGAGCAGCAGGCGATGCTCCTGCAGATGGTGAGCATCGTTGAAGAGCAGAAACCTGACGTGTTCCTCTTGTGCGGCGATGTGTATCATACACCACAGCCATCGGCTGCCGTACAGACCATGCTGACTGACGGACTCGTACGAATTCACGAGACCCGTCCAGAGATGACCATCGTGATGACTGCCGGCAATCACGACAGCGGTACAAAGCATGAGATATTCCAGACTCCCTGGAAAGCCCTGAAAGTGTATGCCATCGGCCAACTGGATAAGGACCATCCGGATGAGCATATCATCGAAGTGGCAGGGCAGGGCTATATTGTCGCTGTTCCGTATGCTAACGAGCGGAACATTCCTGAAGGCTTCTTCCAGCAGTTGCTGGACAGGGTGGCAGAGAGGAATGTGGAGAACCTCCCAGTAGTGATGACTGCCCATACCACAGTAAAGGGCTGCGACTTCAGGGGGCATGACCACGCGACGGAGTTAACCGTAGGCGGTATCGACTCACTGGAACTGGAATACATGGGCGAGGGCTACGACTATCTGGCGCTCGGACACATCCACCATGGGCAGTTTGTGCATAGCGGCAAGCACAATGTGAGATACAGCGGCACGCCACTGCCTGTGAGTTTCGACGAGAACTTCATGCATTCGGTGAGCATCGTGGAGATTGGTCGGCATGGAGAGACACCAGCAGTCAAGGAGATTGAAGTTCAGAATCCGCATCCCTTGGTGACGCTGCCTACCGAAGGGCTGGCCACATGGGAAGAGGCAAAGACGCTGTTGGGCAAATTCCCTGACGACATACCTGCCTATATCCGTCTGAACGTGGAGATAGAGGACTTCCTGCCAGTTGAGGCCAATGCCGAAGCCGATGGTCTGACGGAGGGGAAGCTGTGCCGGTTCTGCTGTATCAATGCCAAGAGGAAGGCTGTCGGACAGGATGCGGTTAAGGTACTGACGGTACAAGAGTTCCAAGAGGAGAAGCCCATCGAGATTGCCAGGCGCTATGCTGAATACGAGGGCATCAGCTTTGACGAGGATATGCAGGCCATGTTTAATGAGGTCATGGACATGGTAGCCGCTTCATCGAGATAGCGTAGCGAACGCTCGTAGGAAGACATTCGTTCACGGCGTGGAACGGTGACTTTCATGACACAGCGAACCATGCTGATGGCTTTCTTGATGTCGCGGAGTTTGATGGTGCAAAGGTGCGGCGGATAGTTAAATAAATGAATATGTGTGACGAAAAAAATAGATGAAGTTCTTTGTAGATTCGTAAATATTCATTATATTTGCAATCGAATGCATATTGAATGACTCCACAAAATCCTTTTTCTCCCACTTAATACTTTATGATATGGAAACCAAAACAAGAAAGATGAATATCTACGAGGAAGCAGGCCGCTGTCTGCTTTGTATTGACGCTCCTTGTTCGAAAGCCTGCCAGACAGGTGATCCTGCACGTGCCATTCGTGCCGTCCGTTTCGATAATCATAAGCCCGCCTTGCAGTGGGTTGCTGCATGCAGTGATGAAGATTTGGAGCGAGCAGAGCAGGCCTGTATCCATTATAATAGTCCCATCCGCATCCGTCAGCTCATACGCAGCATATCGGCAGACGATGTTGACAACAGCAACTATCCTGACTTAGGCATCACCTTCTGTGGCATCAAGTGCGAGAATCCCTTTTTTCTAGCCTCCTCGGCCGTATGTACAAACTACGAGATGGTGGCTCATGCGTTCGATTTAGGATGGGCCGGCGTGTTCTACAAGACCATCTGTCTGGAGGATATCCACGAGGTGTCACCACGCTTTGACGCGATGCATCATGCTGCAAAATATGGCGACTTCTACGGATTCCGCAATATGGAGCAGTTGAGCGAGAACAGCGTGGATGTTGATTTTGACATCCTGCACAGGTTAAAGACTGACTATCCAACAAAGGTTGTCGTGGCATCCATCATGGGAAAGACTGAAGAGGAGTGGACGGTTCTGGCCAAGATGGCCCAGGATGCCGGCTGCGATGCTGTGGAACTGAATTTCTCCTGTCCTCAGATGAAGAGCAAGGGCATGGGCAGTGACGTGGGCCAGAGTCCAGAACTGGTGAAGGCGTATACAGCCTGCGTTAAACAAGCTGTGAGGATACCGGTGATAGCCAAGATGACACCTAACATCACCCACATCACCGAACCTGCTGAAGCCTCACTGTTAGGTGGTGCTGATGCCTTGTCGGCCATCAACACCATCAAATCTGTGACAATGCGTACAGAGTCTGAAGTTTCCGGTTATCGCACTGTCTCAGGCTATTCTGGCCGGGCTGTGCGCCCCATAGCGCTGCGCTATATACTGGAGATGGCCCAGATGCCGCAACGGCCGGAGATGAGCGGAATTGGCGGCATCGAGACCTGGCGTGACGCACTGGAGTTTATTCAGCTGGGCTGTAGTAATGTTCAGGTCTGCACGGCAGTCATGCAGTATGGCTATCGCATCATTGACGACCTCGTGCTTGGTCTGCAGCGCTACTTGGTGAAATGCGGGTTCACTGAATTACAGCAACTGGTAGGCCAGGAGTTGTCATCGTTCGAGAGTCCCAGTCAGCTGGACCGCGGCACCATTGTCTACCCGAAAGTCAATCAGGACTTGTGTATAGGATGTGGACGCTGTGAAATATCGTGCAGTGACGGCGGCCATCAGGCCATTGTGTTCAACTACGAGACGCGCCGTCCCCGGCTGGTAGGAACCAAATGTGTGGGCTGTCACCTCTGTCGGCTGGTTTGCCCCACAGGTGCCATCGGCTTGGGTAAACGAATAGAAAAGAGGGAGGTCTGAATTATCCGCGAAATCAATTAATTTACCGTTTTTATTTCAAAAAACAGGTTAAAAGTTTTCGTAATTAGAATATTTTGTGTACCTTTGCACTCGGTTTTGCGACTTAGGGGCGTAGCCCAGTTGGTTTAGAGCGCTGCAGTCACATTGCAGAGGTCATCGGTTCGAGCCCGATCGTCCCTACTAACAGAAAAGAAAAAGGATGGATTCCCATGCGGAATCCATCCTTTTGTTGATAGGTATGCTTGTTACTTGGCGTAGGCAACGCTTCGTGTTTCTCGGATAACGGTAATCTTTACTTGTCCAGGGTATGTCATCTCGTTCTGAATCTTCGAAGCAATCTGTCCGCTCAGTGCCTCCGTCTCGGCATCGTCCATCTTGTCGGCACCAACGATGACGCGCAGCTCGCGTCCAGCCTGAATGGCGTAGGTCTTGGTGACGCCGGGATAAGACATTGCAATGGCCTCCAAGTCGTTAAGTCGCTTAATGTATGCCTCGACAATCTCGCGACGTGCGCCAGGACGTGCTCCGCTGATAGCGTCGCAAATCTGCACGATGGGAGCCAACAGGGTTTGCATCTCCATTTCGTCGTGGTGGGCACCGATGGCATTGCAGATGTCAGGTTTCTCCTTGTACTTCTCTGCTATCTTGGCACCATAGAGTGCGTGGGGCAGTTCGCTCTCTTCGTCAGGCACCTTACCGATGTCGTGCAGCAGTCCGGCACGCTTGGCTTTCTTGGGGTTCAGTCCCAATTCTGAGGCCATCACTGCGCAGAGGTTTGCAGTCTCACGGGCGTGCTGCAGCAGGTTCTGTCCGTAGCTGGAGCGATATTTCATCTTACCAATGATGCGGACAAGTTCAGGATGCAGACCATGTATGCCCAAGTCGATGGTGGTGCGCTTACCCGTCTCAATGATCTCGTTCTCCAATTGCTTCTTCACCTTGGCCACTACTTCCTCGATGCGAGCCGGATGTATACGTCCGTCGGCCACCAGTTGGTGGAGTGCCAGTCGGCAGGTTTCACGGCGAATGGGATCGAAGGCAGAGATGACGATGGCCTCGGGCGTATCGTCAACCACGATTTCCACTCCGCAGGCAGCCTCCAGTGCTCGGATGTTACGACCCTCACGGCCAATGACGCGGCCCTTCACGTCGTCATTATCGATGTGGAACACGGATACTGAGTTTTCCACAGCTGTTTCAGTGGCTACGCGCTGGATGGTCTGGATGATGATTTTCTTGGCCTGGGCATTAGCGTTGAGCTTTGCCTCGTCCATGATTTCGTTGATGTAGGCAGCTGCGTCTGTCTTTGCCTCGTCTTTCAGACTTTCCACCAAACGGGCTTTGGCTTCATCGGCCGACAGTCCAGACAGTTCCTCCAGCTTGGCGCGCTCCTGCAGCTGCATCTTCTCCAGCTCTTCCTGTTTCAGGTTCAGCAGCTTCTTTTCGTTGTCAATGCGGTTCTGCTGGTTGTCCAGGTCGTTCTTCCTGCGCCCCAGTTCTTCTTGCCGCTGGTTGAGTGAAATTTCGCGCTGCTTCAGCTTGTTTTCGCTCTGCTGGATGTGCTGATTGCGCTGCTGCACTTCCTTCTCGAGTTCACTCTTCTTGTTGATGAACTTCTCTTTCACCTCCAGCAGTTTCTTTTCCTTGATAACCTCGGCCTGCTTGGTGGCCGTCTCTAACATCTCATTATATTTTCCCTTGATGACATAGCGGAAAATCAGATAGCCACACAACCCACCTATGATTAGTGCGGCTGCAATGGCAATAATAGCAACAATGATGTTCATAATAATTGTTTAATATATGTTATGTTAATGTTCTCGTTTCTCAGATTTCCGATCGTCAAGGGCATCTTCGATTTCGGACGTCAGCCGGGTTAGAACATTATCATAGGGCGTGGTGTCAGTGTTTGCACGCTGTTTCTCGTACATCAGTGCAACGTCGATGAGTGTCATCAACGCCACCGTATGATCAGGCTTATGACCTTTGAAAACGCCTGCATAGGCATTGTAGCGGTCAGTGACGAGTTTTGCTGCCAGCCGGTAGTATTCTTCGTCTTCCCGATTGATACTCACGCTGATATCCTCGTCGTAAACGTGCAGTCTGATATTGAGTTTGTCCTTGTTCTGTTCTGCCATAGCTTGTTCTCCTTATTGATTTTCATCGCTGAGGATTGCAATGCATTTATTGACGTCTCTGATGAGCTTCGACAACCGTTCCTTGGCTCCGTCCAGGTCGCCGTCGGTAATCTCAATCATCTTGGCCATCTTCAGTGACTGGTAGTCTGACTGCTGCTGTTCCAACTTTTCACGCATCTGGGTTATTTCTTTTTCCCCCTTCTCCACCATCGCATGAAGTTCCTGATTCTCTTTTTTCAGCTCCTGAAAGCGGAGAATCATCTGCCTAAGCCTGGCTTCGAAAGTGGCTAAAGTCTTCTCGTTAGCTGTCATGCCAATTCACTTTATTCCACAAAGGTAGCTATTTTAGTTCATAGTTCATAGTCCAAGGTACGTAGTTTTTTGATTGGTTAACATTTTTTTGCCTGTTTTCACAACCCACACTGGCATATCCTGCTGGCGACTTCCGCCGGCAACCTCCTGTCACTGTGCTCCTGACTATGAGCTCCTGACCATGTAACTATAACTCCTAATGCTTGTCTACTCCTTCGGCTTCGGCTCTTTTTTGGCCAGCATCACCACCTTGTAGACGAAGTTGGTCACCCACTGCTGCGAGAATCCGAGCTTCTGTGCGTACTGTCTGATAGCTACGACGGTTTTCATGACGCCGGGGTCTGTAAAGTCGTTCTTGTTGAAGATGTCGTTGACAGTCTTCTCCGTCATGGTGCGTATGGCACTCTTGAAGATGCTGGGCACGCGCAGTTTGAACTTCATCAGATTGCTTGTCAGCATCATCAGGTCCTGGGTGAATCCGCCAAACTGGTACATGTACGTCTGTACGTCCTGCGGCTTCTTGCAGCGCTTGCGGATGCTCTGGTCAATCTCACGCGTGAAGTCATCGTCCATGTCGTACAGTTCCTTCAGCATTTTTTTGCAGCGCGACTTCTCGGCCAGTCCCAGTTTGTTGTTCTGTGTGGGCACCTTCAGCGTGGCCTTAAACACGCGCAGGTCGGGTAGGGCAGCCAGATTGCTGATGCCCAGGTCGGCAGCCATGCATGCCTGGAAATATACCCTGATGAGCGTCATGAAGTCTTCCATGCCGCCCGTTTTCTGTTCCTCGTCTTTCTTTCCGAATAGTTTTGAAAAAAATCCCATGTTCCTTATTTATATGATAGTGTTTGACCTATTTGCGTATAATGGTCACCTGGCCGTCGTCTTTCAGCTTGATGATGCTGCTGGGCGTGTGCGGCTTGTGCTCCTGACGGCGCGTCCAGCAGACGTAGTCCACCTTGTCAATGAGTTCCTGGCTGATGTCGCAGTAGTTCTGTGCGGCAGGCTCGCCGCTGATGTTGGCCGATGTGCTCACCAGCGCCTTCTGGAAGCGGAAGCACAGTTCCCGTGAGAACGGCTCCTTCGTGATGCGCATGCCCACGCTGCCGTCGTCAGCAATCAGGTTCGGTGCCAGGTTGGCCGCTCCGTCCAGTATCAGTGTCGTTGGTTTCACATCGCCTTCCTGCAGACTGTCTATCAGTTGCCAGGCCACGTCGGGGACGTGCCGGAAGTAGCGCTGCAGCCGAGCGTCAGAGTCTACCAGACATATTAGTGCCTTCGAGTCGTCGCGCTGCTTGATGGCATACACCCTGCGCACGGCCTCCTCGTTGGTGGCATCGCAGCCGATGCCCCACACTGTGTCGGTAGGGTAGAGGATGACTCCTCCCCGTCTCAGCACCTCCACGGCGTTCTTAATATCTTGTTCGCGTGTCATTTGTTTTATAGTTTCAGTCTGCAAAGGTACGAATAAGCGCGCAAAGAACAAAACAAAAACCGCATTTTGTTTGTATTTAGGCTTTTCTGGCTTACTTAGACAGGCGTGCTTTAAGGATATGGAAGTCTTTGTTGAGCATAAACGGAGGCTCCGTTGCAACACAATGAAGGCTCTGTTGCAAAAAAGCTGTTACAACTTTTGAAAAAGCCGTTACAACTTTCAAAAAAGTTCTTACAACTTTTGGAAAAGTTGTTACAGCTTTTCTGGGAAAGAGTGCTGTTTTGGCTGCCATTCAGCCTCCGTTACCCTGTCAATCAGCCTCCGTTATCCTGTCAAGCAGCCTCCGTTATCCTGTCAATCAGCCCTGTGACGGTTGCAATATTGCTTATTATTCCTTGCTTTCAGAGAACGTTCTCAGGCTTAACTCGTGACAAAAACAGAGGTGAAACGTCTTTAAGACAAAAGGGAAACGAAAGTTTTTGCAACCCTATGACGCTTATAAAGAATACAGATGTTTTTTACAGTGACGCTTATGATGAAAAGAATATTGATGCTTTTTACACTTGTCGGCTGTCTTGACGCTGTGGCTGCTGACATCCGTATCACCCCCGATTCGTCGCTTACGGATGCCGTACGCAAGGCTCGCGAGATGCGACGCTTAGGACAGGCCCGGCAGGTGACCATCCATCTGGCCCCTGGGATATACCGGCTTTATGAACCCCTCCGCCTGCGCCCAGAGGACAGCGGCCTCTGCATTGAGGGCAGTGTGTCTGTCGGTTCTCCGTCAGACCAGGTGGTCATCAGCGGCGGTATGCCCGTCACCTCATGGCGTCGCCAGGGCAAGCTCATGGTGGCTGACGTTCCCGACCATAACGGGCGTCCCGTCGACTTCCGCCAGCTGTACATTAACGGGCAGAAAGCCACACGGGCCCGCGACGTCAGCGACTTTGAGCAGATGGCCCGCATCCGCACCTACGACAAGCGGAACCGCGTGCTGTGGGTTCCTAAGAAGGCTGTCGAGAAGATACTAAAGGCTCCATACCCTGAGATGGTGCTCCACGAGATGTGGTGCACCAGCAACCTGCGCATCAAGGCAATGCGGGTGCAGGGCGATTCCGTGGCCGTGACCTTCCACGACCCTGAAGCCAAGCTGCAATTCGAGCATCCCTGGCCTTCGCCCATGACTCCTGACACTAATCACCCCTCGCCATTCTATTTGACCAATGCCCTGGAACTATTGGATGAACCCGGCGAGTGGTATCACGACCTCCGCGAGCACCAAGTCTGCTATATGCCCCGTCAGGGCGAGACCATCCGCGAGGCTGTCGTCCCTGTGCTGCCCACACTGATAGAATACATCGGTACCCCGGAGCGCCCTGTCAGGAACATCACCATCAAGGGCGTTACCTTCAGCCATACCACCTGGATGCGTCCGTCGGAGCAGGGACATGTGCCCTTGCAGGCGGGCATGTATCTGACGGAGGCTTACAAGCTGCGCCCACAGATAGACCGCCCCAACAACCACAAGCTGGACAACCAAGGGTGGCTGGGACGTGCCGATGCTGCCGTGGAGCTGAGATGGACGGAGAACTGCAGCTTCGAGGAGTGCCGCTTCGAACACTTAGGCGGTTCAGGACTGGACTACGTGGAAGGATGCCGTGGAGGAAGTACGACACGCTGTACCTTCACCGACATCGCCATGAACGGCTACGTCTGCGGCTCCTTCTCGCCCGAGGGGTTAGAGACACATTTGCCCTATCAGCCTACCGACTTCCGCGAAGTCTGTACGCGACAGGAGGTAAAGAACTGCGAGTTCTCCAACGTCACTAATGAAGACTGGGGATGCGTAGCCATCAGCGCCGGATATGTGAGTGACATCCTCATCGAGCACAACACCATCCACGATGTCTCCTATACGGGCATATCCTTAGGGTGGGGCTGGAACCGCGACCTGGTGTGCATGAAAAATAACAAGGTACACGCGAACCTCATTTACAACTATGCCCAGCACATGTACGACTGTGCCGGCATCTATACCCTCGGCAACCAGCCCGGCACTGTCATCTCTGAGAATGTGGTGCGCGACATTGCCCGTCCCTCTTATGTCCACGACCCCAACCACTGGTTCTACCTCTATACCGACGAGGGAAGCAGCAACATCACCCTGCGCGACAACTGGACACCTGAGGAGAAGTTTCTCAAGAATGCCAACGGCCCGGGCAACACGTGGGAGAACAACGGGCCTCTGGTAAACGATAGTATCAAGTTAAAAGCGGGTATCATAAAATAACAACACTATGGCGACAGCAAACTCTCAACGCTCAACGCTCAACGCTCACCTCTCCACTCTCCACTCCCAACGCTCAACCTGGATATGGTATCCCGGTGACTTTGAGGTGTGGTTAGGCAACATCTTCAACAACCGGCGCACAGAGCGCGGTGCCATGTTCCCCCCGTTCTGGAAACAAGACTCACACTACGTGACGGTAGAGTTCTCGAAGACTTTCACCTTAGAACAAGAAGAGCGCATCAGTATTTTCGCTGAAGGGAAGTTTAACTTTTCCATCGACGGCAAGCTACAGTTCCCTGCCAGCCAATACACCATCCCTGCCGGTGAGCACAGACTCAACCTGAAGGTGTGGAATCAGGCCACGCCTCCGGCCGTCTACATAGATGGCGACACCATCCATACCGACTCCACATGGCGGGCAACCTATGAAGACAAGCTGTGGATTGACGAGAACGGCGTGGCTCACGGCTCAGGCATCTACGTGCCTGCTGCTTCGTGGCATTTCAACAGTCCAGACACTCCGCCCTCACAGTACCGTCTGGAGCGCAGCGAGCAGCGTCCTGTAAGCAGCGACCGTGTCACAGCAAACGGCACCCTCTACGACTTCGGTCGCGAAACCTTCGGCTACCTGAAGATAAAGAACCTCAGAGGCACTGCCCGTGTTTATTACGGCGAAAGCCGCGAGGAAGCACTGGACGTCGAGCACTGTGAGACCCTCGATGTCCTCTCCAGTCCTGCCTGCTGCGACAGTATCGCAGCCAGCAAAGCCTTCCGCTACGTCTATATAGAGCAGGATGGAGACTGCAGCTATGACGACGTGCTCATGGACTATGAGTATGCTCCTCACGCTATGAGCCACAGCGGTTCGTTCCGTTGTTCTGACGAAGAGCTGAACCGCATTTGGGAGGTTGCTGCATACACCATGGACCTCACCACCCGCGAATTCTTTATGGACGGCATCAAGCGCGACCGCTGGACATGGTCGGGCGATGCCATCCAGTCATATCTGATGAACTACTACCTGCGCTTCGATACGGAATGCGTGAAGCGCACCATTCGTCAATTGCGTGGAAAAGACCCCGTGACGGCGCATGTCAACACCATCATGGACTACACCTTCTACTGGTTCAACTCCATACTGGACTACTACCAGTACACCGGTGACGTGGCCTTTGTGCAGGAAATGTGGCCGCGCATGGTCACACTCATGGACTATGTCTTGGCACGTACCGACCAGGACGGTATGGCTGCAGGGCAACCCGACGACTGGATATTCGTCGACTGGGTGGACTTCCCTATGCATAAGCGCGGTACACTGTGCTTTGAGCAGATACTCTTCTGCAAGGCATTAGACACCATGGCCGTCTGCGCCAAGCTCATCGGCGTGAAAGCCGACTACCGCGTGAAGGCCGAGACGCTGCGAAATAAAATCAAGCAGACCTTCTGGAGCTATGAGCAGCAAGCCTATCTCCACGCCATTGAGGACGGCACGCTCAACCCGCAGATCACCAAGTTCCCCAACATGTTTGCCATACTCTACGGCCTGGCATACGACGAACAACGCAAGGAAATCATGGAAAGTGTGATGCTTAATCCCGCCGTTGCCCCCATCACTACCCCCTATATGCGCTTCTACGAACTCGAAGCACTCTGCATGATGGGCTATCACAACGAGGTACTGAAAGAGATGCGAGACTACTGGGGCGGCATGTTACGGGAAGGGGCCACCTCGTTCTGGGAGAAATACGTGCCTGCTGAGCACGGCGCACAGCATCTGGCCATGTACGGCCGGCCCTATGGCAAGTCGCTGTGTCATGCCTGGGGAGCGTCCCCTGTCTATCTGTTAGGCAAGTACTTCCTCGGCGTCAAGCCCACCAGGCCCGGCTATGAAGAATATGAGGTGCGCCCAGTATTAGGCGACTTGGAATGGATGGAAGGCGAAGTGCCCACACCTCATGGCATGATACATGTCCGCATGGACCGCCATCAGGTTCGAGTCCTGTCCACCGAAGGCCATGGCTGGCTCGTCCTTGGCGAAGAGCGTTACCCCATCGTCCCTCATCAGGAACTGGTCATAGGCTGACTTCCCTCCTTTGATGATGGTAGTGAAGAGCGGTTATCCGTTCTTCTGCTTTTTGATGTAAATCGCTACTCCTGCCACGATGAGGATGATGACGGCAATAATGTGAAGTAAATCCATAAAAAGTATTGGTGTTTTGTGAGTGAATCCTTGTTATTTCCAGTCATTAAGACTTGCCTTGGACTCCACGCGCTTTTCGGTGGCATCGTCCAAGTCAGCAAAGAAGTCATAGCCCGTCAGGCGTTCTATCTCGTCCACCGAATGCACGGCATCTTGCATGGGTTGCTGGTGTCCCTTGTTATCATAGATGAAACCGATGGCTGCAGGGTTCTTACCTGTGCGCAGCACCACCTTGTAGAAAGCCTCCGGAACGGTGATGCGCCGCTTGCGCGGGCCTATTTCCTTGTGCTGGGTTCCGCGCAACAGGGGACCGCAGACAATGTATACCCTCCCGTACTTCCGTGCCCACTGGCGGCATAGTTGTTCTACATCGTTCCAGTCGCCGGTATTCAGGTTGTGATTCTGCGGACAGATGTTAGTCATCAGGAACGACTCGTCCAGCGCCTGCTGGTTCCACTTGTTGTCCCCTGCCGGGCACATGTGTCCGCGGTCATAGCCCGACTGGATGTAGTCCTCGGTAGTGGTGGGGTTGCGCAGGTCTGTGTCTGGATGGAAAACCTGATTACGGCGCTGGTTCCGGCCACGGGTGTGGTCTCCCGTAAGATACCACGATACAGCCAGGGGAAGCCGCAAGCTTTCGTTATACCATGCCTGATAGGCATATCGCTTCAGTGGTTTCACACCCTTGGTGAAAGTGAATCGGACGTCGGTCAAGTCGGCCCTTTCCTGCTGTGGTACCGCCTTGCGCTGCTGTTGTCCGCTGGCAGGCAGTATCAGCAAGGCAACGGCCAGTGGAATCAGTGTCAGTTTCTTCATTTCTTCATACAAATATAAAAATAAATAGCTACCAGCAGCGCAAGCACCGAACAGCACAGTCCGGCCGCAGTCATCACGGCAGTGAACCCCACAGCCTGCATCGGGCTGATGCCACCAATGAGCAGACCCACCACTAACGAGGGCACGAAGACGATTCCCGCCAGCAGCATCATGTGCAGCACGGGCGTAAAAGCCCTCTTCACTGCAGCAGCGACAAAGGGCCGCAGGGCGTCCCGTTCACTGATGCCGTTCCCCTTCAGATACTCCTTCAGACTGCCATGTTGGCGGATGTTCAGCACATACGCTGTCAATCCCTGTCGGCAGACAAAAAGTGCATCAGCCTGAAGCACGCTCATCACAGGGATGAACAGCGGCGCACTGAATGCCCCTTGGTTGAAGTGGCAGAGCAGCGTCACCACGATGCCCACCAGCAGTGCACTCAACGACATGCCAATGTACACGGGGACATACAGCCAGCGCTTGCGGCAGTAACAATAGGTTGCCACGCCTCCGGCCACCAATACCCACACCACGTTCAGCCATGCCTTGTCCCACAGGAACAGGAAGTGCAGGCACACCGTCAGCAGTACCAAGGCCGCCGCCAGTCGTCCCACGACCACTACAGCTTGGCGAAGCAACCGCTTGTCGAGCCACCAGAACAGGTATAACGGCACGACGAGCAACAGGAGTCCTACAAAGAAATGTATCAGCGTGATGTTCATAGTTGTATTTGATTTTTATTGATTCGTGAATTCACAGCCAGAACGGCGGCTCCCCGTGCGGCAGCCTCCTCCAGCAAGAGGTCCACTCGTTCGGCAGTCTCCGCCGACAGGCGGTGGTCCGGTTCGTCGACGATGAGCAGTTGACGCCCCGACTGTACCGCATTATTCAGCAGCAACAAGTAGCGCTCGTCAGCACTGAGCACGGCCCACCGCTCCAGTCCCATGCCGTCATAACCTTCTGGCATCGAGAGCCGTTGCGGCACGTAAGCCATCTGTCGGCGAAAGTATGCTGCCGACTTGGTCGTCAGCAGCTCACCGTCCACACTGATGTGTCCGCCGTCAATGGCAATCAGTCCCAACACGGCCCTAAGAAGGGTGGTCTTTCCAGCCCCCTCGGTACCGGTGATGGTCACTATCTGTCCCGCGTTGACAGTCAGCGACAGCGCCTTTACCCGCTGGCCAATACTTACATTATGCAGTTCTAACATCATAATTTTCGCTGCAAAGATAAGCAATAAAAATGAAATTCTACGCACCCTCCGCTAACATTTTTACACTTTCCTTTTACATTTCTCATTTTTATTCTGTACCTTTGCAGCCATGAAAGAAAGAAACAGGCGCATGATGGCTGAATGGGAACCACAGCACTGTGTGCAACTGACATGGCCACACGCACAGACGGACTGGGCACCGATGCTCGATGACATCACGGCCGTCTACCAACAGCTGAGCCGTCACATCCTGCAGTACGAGGACTTGTTGGTGGTTTCGCCTTCAGACAACCCCTGCCCTGGTGCCCGCCACCTCCAGTGCAATACCGACGACACCTGGGCGCGAGACCATGGCTTCATCAGTGTTGTGGATGAGTGGGATGCAGCATCGCCCCAATCCGATAGTCGCTCATCCATAACCCTCCTTGACTTCCAGTTCAACGGATGGGGCAACAAGTTCCCTGCCAATCAGGACAATCAAATCAACCGCCGACTCTTTGATGCCGGACTCATGCATGGTACCTACGAGCCACATCTGGACTTTGTCCTCGAAGGAGGCTCGATAGAGAGCGATGGCCACGGAACCATTTTCACAACAGCGTGCTGTCTCATGGCACCCCACCGTAACCAGCCTCTCAGCCGTCAGCAGATAGAAGACCGACTGAAGTCGTGGCTTGGTGCAGAGCGCATCGTCTGGATTCAACACGGAAGCCTGCTTGGCGATGATACTGACGGCCACATTGACACCCTGGTGCGCATCTGTCCCGCCGACACCATCGTCTATACTGCCGGTGACAGCGACCATCCCGACCTTTCGGCCATGGAGCAGGAACTGCATACCCTGCGCACCATGGAGGGACTTCCCTACCGTCTGCTCCGCCTGCCCCTGCCCCGTCCGCTCTACGACGACGGACAGAGACTTCCTGCCACCTATGCCAACTATTTGGTCATCAACGGTGCCGTCCTGGTGCCCACCTATGCACAGCCCGACCTCGACCGTCAGGCCATGGACACCATACAGCAGGCATTCCCCGACCGCGACATCATAGGCATTGACTGTCGGCCCGTCATCCGCCAGCACGGTTCGCTCCACTGCTGTACCATGCAATACTATTAGCATTATGAAGATAGGAATCTTACAACAACACAACACGGCTGACAGGGCCGGCAATCAAGCCCGACTGGCCGACAAAATCCGACAGCTGGCGCAACAGGGCGCTCAGCTTGTCGTACTACAGGAGCTTCACAACGGACTCTATTTCTGTCAGACCGAGGATGTCGATGTCTTCGACCAGGCAGAACCTATACCCGGCCCCTCGACAGATTTCTTCGGACGTCTGGCCAGCGACCTTCAGGTGGTTATTGTTACCTCACTCTTCGAGCGCCGCGCACCCGGGGTTTACCACAACACTGCCGTGGTACTGGACACTGACGGCTCAATAGCCGGCTGTTACCGGAAGATGCACATCCCCGACGACCCGGGCTATTATGAGAAATTCTACTTTACCCCCGGCGATTTAGGCTTCCGCCCCATCCGCACCTCCATCGGCTTACTGGGCGTGCTCGTCTGCTGGGACCAGTGGTACCCCGAGGCTGCCCGCCTGATGGCACTGCAGGGCGCCCAGCTGCTCATCTACCCAACAGCCATCGGATACGACCCCAACGACACCCCCGACGAACAGCAGCGGCAGCGCACAGCCTGGCAGACCATACAGCGTGGCCATGCCGTGGCCAACGGACTGCCTGTTGTCACCGTCAACCGCGTAGGCGAAGAGACCTGTCCCCCCTCCCAACCCTCAACTCTCAACGCTCAACGCTCAACGCTCAACGCTCAACACTTCTGGGGCACCTCCTTCATTGCCGGTCCGCAAGGAGAATTGCTCTATGAAGCACCAGCTGACCAGGAAGCCATCGCTGTTACAGACGTAGACTTGCAGCGTTCCGAACGCGTACGCCGGTGGTGGCCCTTCCTGCGCGACCGCCGCATCGATGCCTATCAAGACATTACTAAACGGTATATAGACTAAATTCACACACCACACGATTATGACAAACAATCTGCGCTTCCAAGTAGTAGAAGAAGCTTTCAAGAAACATCCCGTCGAGGTGAAAGTCCCCTCGGAACGACCCTCGGAATATTTCGGCAAATTCGTCTTCAACAAGGAGAAGATGTACCGCTACCTGCCTAAGGACGTGTATGACGCTATGGTCGATGTCATGGACAACGGAGCACGCCTTGACCGCTCCATTGCAGATGCCGTAGCATCGGGCATGAAACAGTGGGCCCTCGAGATGGGCGTCACCCACTACACCCACTGGTTTCAGCCACTGACCGAAGGAACTGCCGAGAAGCACGATGCCTTCGTCGAGCACGACGGCAAGGGCGGCATGATCGAGAAGTTCTCGGGCAAGCTGTTGGTACAGCAGGAACCCGACGCCTCCAGCTTCCCCAACGGCGGCATACGTAACACCTTCGAGGCCCGCGGATATTCTGCCTGGGACCCCACCAGCCCGGTGTTTATTATCGACGACACCCTGTGCATTCCCACCATCTTTATTGCCTACACAGGCGAGGCCCTCGACTACAAGGCCCCCCTGCTGCGTGCCCTTCACGCCGTCGGCAAGGCCGCCCGCGATGTGTGCCGCTACTTCTACGACGATGTCGAGAAGGTGATGGTCAACCTGGGTTGGGAACAGGAGTACTTCTTAGTCGACGAAGGACTCTACTCAGCCCGTCCCGACCTGCTCATGACCGGTCGTACGCTGATGGGTCATGAGTCGGCCAAGAACCAGCAGATGGACGACCACTACTTCGGCACCATTCCCGACCGCGTGCAGGCCTTCATGAAAGACCTCGAGATTCAGGCTTTGGAACTGGCCATCCCCGTCAAGACACGTCATAACGAAGTGGCTCCCAACCAGTTCGAGCTGGCACCCATCTTCGAGGAGTGCAACCTTGCCGTCGACCACAATATGCTCTTGATGTCGCTCATGAAGAAGGTGGCCCGCCAGCACGGTTTCCGCGTGCTGCTGCACGAGAAACCCTTTGCGGGCATCAACGGCTCGGGCAAGCACAACAACTGGAGCCTCTCGGCCGATAATGGCGTGCTGTTGCATGCCCCCGGCAAGACCCCCGAAGAGAATCTGCGCTTCGTTACCTTCATCGTAGAGACGCTCATGGCTGTCTACCGCCACAACGGCCTGCTGAAGGCCAGCATCATGTCGGCCACCAATGCCCACCGCTTAGGTGGCAACGAGGCCCCTCCTGCCATCATCTCAAGTTTCCTCGGCACCCAGCTCACCGAACTGCTCGACCACATCGAACAGTCCGACAAGAACGAGCTCTTCAATCTCAAGGGCAAGCAGGGCATGGAGATAGACATCCCACAGATTCCCGACCTCATCGTCGACAACACCGACCGCAACCGCACCTCGCCCTTCGCCTTCACCGGCAACCGCTTCGAGTTCCGTGCCCCCGGGTCCAGCGTCAACTGTGCCTCGGCCATGATAGCCCTCAACGCCGCCATGGCCGAAGCCCTCACCTCGTTCAAGGAGCGCGTAGACCAGAGAATAGCCGCCGGCGAAAACAAAGTCAGCGCCATCCTCGAAGTGCTCAAGGCCGACATCAAGACCTGCAAGCCCATCCGCTTCGACGGCAACGGCTACTCTGAGGCCTGGGTGGACGAGGCCCGCCGCCGCGGCCTGGATGTCGAGAAGTCGTGCCCCGTCATCTTCGAGCACTACCTCGACGACTCGTCCGTCCAGATGTTCGAGTCAACAAAGGTCATGAACCGCAAGGAACTCGAAGCCCGCAACGAAGTAAAGTGGGAGATGTACGTCAAGACCGTTCAGATAGAGGCCCGCGTGCTCGGCGACCTGGCTATGAACCACATCATCCCTGTGTCCACCCACTACCAGTCGCAGCTCATCAAGAACGTACAGGGTATGAAGGATGTCTTCCCTGCCGACAAGGCTGGGCGCTTGTCGGCGCGAAACATGAAGCTCATTGAGGAAATTGCCGGGCGTACAGAGCGCATCGAACAACTGGTCGAGGAGCTCACTGACGCCCGCAAGGTAGCCAACCGCATAGAAAACATCCACCAGCGCGCCATTGTATACCACGACACCGTCTGCCCCAAGATGGATGCCATCCGCTACGAGACAGACAAGTTGGAACTCATTGTCGAGGACGGACTGTGGACGCTGCCCAAATACCGCGAGCTACTCTTCGTCAGGTGACGGTGGAACTTGCCTAAAACAATAGTATGTTTTTTCTATGCCTACGGCATTAAACCTTTGTTAGTGGTATTCGTCAAAAGAGAATATCACTAACTTTTTTAATGCATTACAAAAGACTATGAAGGATTTCGTTTATTATGCTCCTACCGAGGTGGCTTT
>Ga0310691_10002386_pt1 | contig 25195 bp, 22 predicted proteins | sample 176DNAGHGlowgp2_FD_203887 | JGI IMG/M metagenome (GOLD analysis project Ga0310691, IMG submission 203887) | Sheep rumen microbial communities from Palmerston North, Manawatu-Wanganui, New Zealand - 1766 DNA GHGlow gp2 (v2) (version 2) | ecosystem: Host-associated > Mammals > Digestive system >...
AATGTGTCAGACCGAGAACAGGTGGACAAGATCAATCTGAATGTTGATTATATCTACATGCTTGCAGGTAAAACTGGTACAAAAAATGGCTTTAACTTTTATGAGGATTATATAAATGGAAATGAAATTAGTCTTCTCAACCTATTAGATGCAATTCGGAAATCACCTTATAGACCCAGAATAATATTTCCTTCATCTCGACTAATATATAAAGGGAAAGAAAGTCCATTAATTGAAGAAGACGAAAAGGAGACAAAAACTATTTATGCAGTCAATAAAATCGCATGTGAGAATATTCTATTTGCCTATAATAATATGTATGGCATCCCATATACGATCTATCGAATATGCATACCTTTTGGAAATATGCTTGCTAACGATTATTCTTTTGGAACAGTTGGCTTTTTTATTCGTCAAGCAAAAGAGAAAGGAAGAATAACACTCTACGGAAACGGATGTAATAAAAGGACCTTTACAAGTATAGAAGATCTTTGCAAACAAATAGAGTATTCTGCCTCAACAAATGAAAGTATTAATCAAGTCTATAATATCGGAGGGACGACCTATTCGCTATTAAATGCAGCCAAAGAGATTGCCAAGCATTTTGATGCGACCATTGAGCATATCCCCTATCCGGAAGACGACTTGAAGATTGAGAGTGGTTCAACATTCTTCAATTCCACTAAAATTGAAGCTCTTACAGGGTATACTGATTATCAAAATTTAGAAACACTATTTGGCACCATAAAGTCATGAAATTTTCTGCAGTTAGTCCCGTATATGGGGCAGAGAAGCTATTACCAGAACTGGTTCGTAAAATCGAAGAAACGATAAGTGTGATTACTAGTGACTACGAGATAATCCTCGTAGAGGATCATAGTCCTGATAACAGTTGGAAAATCATAGAACAATTATGCTCATCAAACAAAAGAGTAAAAGGCATCTTTTTGAGTAAAAATTTCGGTCAACAGTACGCTTTGAATGCTGGACTTGATGCAGCCACAGGCGATTGGGTAGTCACTCTGGATTGCGATCTTCAAGATACACCTGCTTTAATCAAAGATCTTTATGAAAAAGCTAAAGAAGGGTATGACGTTGTATTTGCCAGTAGAAATAACCGTCAAGATGAAACTGTTAAGAAAATGGGCTCAGTTCTCTTTAACAAACTCCTTGGCTATTTAACTGACACACAGCAAGACGAAACTATAGCCAACTTTGTTCTATACAAAAGAGAAGTTATAGAAGCAATGCAATCAATGGGTGATTACAGGCGCTACTACCCATTAATGAATCACTGGGTTGGATTCAATAGCACAAAATTGCCAATACCACACGCAGAAAGGACAGACGGGCGAAAATCTTCATATACAATTGCCAAACGTATTAAACTAGCCATTAATACTGCAGTTGCTTTTTCTACCAAGCCCCTGCATCTGATTGTTTATTTTGGAATGCTATTAATGTTAGCATCTCTTATTACTGGAGTCATACTAGCTGTTCACTACATAATAACAGGAATAACAGTAAGTGGATGGCTTACTTTGTTTGTTTCACTTTGGTTCATCGCAGGAATACTAACTATTATTCTTGGGATTATTGCCGTATATATTGGTGATATCTATATTGAGGTTAAGAAACGACCCTCATATATCATAAAAAGAACTATCAACCTATAACTCATCATATTATAAAGCCGTATGAAATTATCATATTCTAAAATATGGGGTATATGCTTTATTATAGCATTTGTTATATTATTCATATCATCGCCTGATTCCTATACGCATGATCTGTATCAACGTACGGATTCTGCTAACTTTTTTACTAGTGGCAAGTCACTCATGAAAGGATTAATCCCGTATTCAGACTTTACTGACAGTAAGGGGCCTCTACTATGGACAATTTATGGTTTAGGATATCATATTAGCCATTATGATTATATTGGTGTTTTCTGGCTTAGTGTTATCTTTTATTCATTTACATTTTTCTATGTATTTAAAATTGCAGACATCTTCCTGAACAATCAGAAGCAATCTTTTTTTGTTGTCATTTTAATGATGTCATGTTTCTTTAGTCCTTGGTTTCACTATGAAGTCCGAGCGGAAGATTGGGCTCAATTATTCATTGTGCTAACCTTCTATCGGATATGCCTTTTTTTGTATACAGAAAAAGGGAAAGAGGCCTCATCCCTTTATTTCTCCTGTTTTATTCTTGGAATATGTCTTATAGGAACATTTTTCATAAAGTACAATATTACCATAATGATAGGAATAGCATGTATCTATATGCTATATGGTATTATACGAGAGAAGAAGAATATCCTCCTATCATTATTGTCACTGATTGGCGGAATAATCCTACTTGCATTGCCTTGGATTGGATATACATTATATTTAGGTAGTTTTGAGGCTTTTATCAATGAATATTTTATCAACACAATTCAAACTGTTGGATCTGATAATAATCTTGCCAATTATATACATGAGTGGCTATTCCTAACATATGACACACATACTTTATTATTATTTACAATACCATGCATAGGCACCATTGCCATGTCTCAAAAAGTATCTCATTACAAATACTTTTTTCTAATTACCTTTATAGGCTTTTTTGCTATTGCAATTCATCGATGTGTTTTCCTTCATTGGTATTACCTCTCTGTTTGCTTGTTTTTCCCAATATGGTTGTTTATTTATATGGTCAAAACCATATCAAATCAAAAACTAATTAAAACAATATTATATATATCTGTTGTATATACTATTTTTTCTAACTTCTTCTTTTGGGGATTCCTCACGCCAACGTGGTTTTTCCGAGATTCATATGCTCGAGCACAATTTTATAAGGCATCATATTACTTATCACAAGTAGACAAACCTACGATTATCTATTATCTTTGCGGAACACTAGGGCTAGAAACCCCTGTTGACGGAGTACCCGCAACAACATATTGGACAACTCAAATTGGTGCAACAGATTCAATGATGAAATCTCAAATAGAGGCGATGAAATCTGGTATTTCAGATTTCATAGTAGCTGCTGACAATGAAGAATTTCCTATTTGTGACACCGACAGCCTTATCAAACAGAGTGGTTACCATGAACTAATGAAATTCCGAGCAATCGAAACTGACTTTATACTTTATTCAAAGCACCAAGTTAATGAACCACCTGAAAATTTTCATATATCAAATATAGACGTCCTACTTAAAAGACGGCTTTTCCCCCAAAAATAAAGAAATAATGAAAATTGCCGTATTAACATCTGGGATTCTTCCTGTTCCTGCTGTTCAAGGAGGAGCGGTTGAAAACCTTATTGATTTCTACTTAACGTACAATGACAAATATCATCTGCACGACATCACCGTGTATAGCTGCAATCATCATGATACCAAGAAACACCCAGCCCTAAAATCTAAAGTCAATCATTACTATTATGTAGATACAACAAGCATCATTGCAAAAATCAGGAAACGCCTTTATCTAAAGAAAGCCGGTGGAGGTGAATTGCATCATTTCTCTATTGAGTATTTTATAGAACAGGCTCTCAAACATTTACGCAAACAATCTTATGACTTGATTATCATAGAGAACCGACCTCCGTTCTCGCTGAAAGTCAAAAAGGTCTCAAGTGCAAAAATCGTATACCATATCCACAATTCAAAACTCACAAAAGGTTCTGATTACGCAGAAGAACTTTATTATGTGGCAGACCAAATAATATGCGTATCTGATTTCATCACGAAAGAAGTAAAATCTATAGTTAACAACGACAATAAATGTTTCACTGTTCATAATGGTATAGATTTAAATGCTTTCTCCCCCAACAGAAAATCCAGCATCTTCAGGAAAGATATTGGACTAACTGAAGATGATTTCGTTTTGCTTTTTAGCGGACGTATCAATAGAGAAAAAGGAATCTCTGAACTTCTTGATGCCATTATATCAATTAAGGAATTCAGCAACATTAAGCTATTAGTCATAGGTAGTTCATTCTATGGGGGAAGTAGCACTGAAGACAGATTCATCAATTCTCTCAAAGATAAAACGGAATGTATTTCAAACAGAATCTTTTTCACCGGATTCATTCCATACGACAAGATGCCGGATTATCTTCAAATGGCAGACGTGGCCGTAATTCCATCTGTTTGGGATGATCCATTCCCAACTACTGTTCTTGAAGCGCAAGCTATGGGACTACCAATTATCACAACTCGTCGTGGTGGAATTCCAGAAGAAGTAACCGAAGAGAATGCCATCATGTTGGAAACTAATGAGCATTTTGTCAACAATCTAGCTGCAGCTATTCTTGAACTCTATCAACATCCTGAAAAGCGTAAGCAGATGTCTGCTGCATCACTCGAACGCTCGAAGTTGTTTGATAAAGAGACATACGCCAAGAATTTCTTTGCTGCCTTGAAAGGGCTCGAAGAGTAGTCACATTTTCCGAATAAAACACTACTTGGAGCGTTAAACTACAGATAAAACAATCACCATCTAGTACGGACAATAACACAAAATAGCCGTACTGGCAGTACGGCTATTTCAAAACCATAATACGCCATAACGAATACAATAGTACGGACGTATGAATACTATAGTGCAGAAGGTTTGAACTGATCATAAGCTTATCAATCATCCCAGTTATATTGTTGCTCATAAGCGTCGAAACCGAGGTGCTGAAGGCCGAGATCCTTCAAAACTGCCTCTACGGTCTTGATATCTTTAGGTGAACAAAGCCTGTCTCCTCGCCTGCGTTCAAAATAACCCGTACGGCCAAACGCAGACTGTAGACGATTCATAAACACCTTATACTGACGTGGCAGCATCTCTTCTTTCATCGCAGCGAAGCCTCGAGCATATACCTGAGGTGCATCAGAGCGATAGAATTCGCACTGCTCTGAAGGCAGAGCAAGTAGAGGATTCACGATTCTTACAATCTTGTGCTGTGTAGTAAGCACCTGCATGGCCATTTGGCGCAAGCAGCTGTTTGCTAATGGACAATCTGCCTTTATGCAGACCGGATAGCCGTTCGGAACCTCTTTGAAACTGATCTTATTCATGCGTAAATATAAATATTTAAATATATAATTTTAATTAAGCCCCTTTTAGGGGCTATAAATTTAATTTAATTATTATTCCGTCACGGCAAAAATACGAAACGGCAAAAAACAATTGTCCGCTTATGTCTGGTTACTTACCCTAAAATTACGAAAATATAACGTTTTTAACTTTCATATACGCGAGAATCGAAAAAAATGCGTAACTTTGCAGCATCAAAATTGAAACAGATGAAGCATTACTTCCAACTCCTCCGTCCGCTGCAATGGATCAAGAACGGTTTCGTGTTTGCACCGGCATTCTTCAGCACCAACCTGCTGAAACCGGAGTTCTTTTGGCCAACCTTTATTGTGTTTGCATCGTTCTGCTTGATTTCAAGTTCCATTTATTGTTTTAATGACTTGAGGGATGTGGAGTCAGACCGGCAGCATCCCAAGAAATGTAAGCGTCCGATAGCGTCTGGAGCTGTCTCTGTAAAAACGGGTTATGCAATGATGCTGCTTTGTATGGTTGGCGCCTTTGCACTACTACCATTAGCCCAAAGCATTAATACACCTTATTTATATATAATAATAGGAACTTATTGGTTGATGAACATCGCTTACTGTCTACGTCTCAAGCAGATTGCTATTCTCGATGTTACCATTATTGCCATCGGGTTTGTGATGCGGGTGCTCGCTGGAGGTGTTGCGACTGACATCTGGATTTCGCATTGGTTGGTGCTGATGACTTTCCTTGTTACACTATTTCTGGCCTTTACGAAACGTAACGATGACTATCGGCTTTTTGAACAGACAGGCACAAAGCCACGTATTTCCATCACAGGGTATAACAAGACGTTCATCAACGAGGCAACCGCCGTTATCGCATCCGTTACGATGGTGTGTTATATCATGTACACGATGTCGCCAGAGGTCATCGAAAGAATGGGTACGCGTTATGTCTATCTCACCAGTGGCTGGGTATTGGCAGGTTTGCTCCGCTATCTGCAGAACATGATTGTCTACGGCCTCAGCGGCAGTCCCACAAAATCATTGGTAAAGGATCATTTCATCCAGATCTGCATCATCGGATGGATAGCTTCATTCTTCGCTATTATCTACCTCTGAGAGTTCCTCGGTGAAATCATACATGTTGGAATACCCCTCAAAAACGATGGTATTGGTGTAACCCAATTCATTGAAAAAGCCCTGAATACAATCTTGTTGCTCAGGTGTCAACAGTTTTTCTCCATGCATATAACCATAGCTCGCCACGGGGCCTCCCAAATAATTTACAATCTTGGCTTTTAGCACCTGAGCATCAGTTTTCGCCACATCTTTGTAGAGTTTACGGAATCCCCAGGCGCCATGAATAATACGCGTCTGCTTGAAAAACGGGCAGATGTCACCGGTCAAAGCATTAGGATAGACTGCAGGTCCGCTCATCATTGTAGCAGGCACATACTGGCCTGCCAGAAAACGAATACAATCATCCCGTTTCGGACATCGTCCGTTAAAACAGAGCTGATAACCTACAGGAACCTCTCGAAAACTGAATTCTTTCGCCATGGTTGGTAAATTTGTCGGCAAAGGTACAAAATAAAAACGAAATAACAATGAATCTGAGAAAAAAACTAATATTTCGCGCCAAACAAATAATGTCCCAAGAATGGGCTGAGACGAATGACATAGCTGGTGATCAGACAAAGTACAAGAATCATCAAAGATATTGCCATGAAGACAATGAATTCTAAAAGGCGACTATCGTAGGCCTGAAGCTGTGGAGCATAGTCCATTAGAAAACGAGGCAAGAAGAAATAATGCAATAGATATATGTCGAGCGTTCTTTTACCAACATATTGCAACATGGAAGATGGAAGATGGAAGAGGGTGGATGGATGAGGGATGATGGCTGATGTATATAAGAAACGGAAGAAAGTAAAAATCATGATCATGCCAGATACACCGCCAGCATAGTATCTGAACATCTCAAACCATATATTATCTCTATGGGACGTAGAGGCGATGAGGAAAAAAGCAGCACATAGCAGAATCATCACGGCAGGTTTGCTCGTCCATCGGATAAAAGCCTCAAAATGACGTCTTATCCATGTACCAATGTAAAAGAACAGGAAAAACCGCCACGTCGTAACACTCAAGAAGCCAAGCGCATTGATGATCAGCAATAGATAACCTTCAGACGAAGACTTCATACTATCATAATACCGGGCATAGATGAACGAGGCAATTGTGATGGTTAATGCCAGAATCAGTGTCCAATGCTTGCCAACCCGAACAATGAGCATATAGAGTATAAAGAACTCAAATAGCACAAACGTAAACCAATAGCCGCCTTTCATCGCACCCAACTGATGAAAAAACTCTGGCGGAGGCGCCAAGAGTAAGAGAAAAATAAATGTAGGCACCAACTGAACCATTGCCTTATGCTTGGCAACAGTCATAAAGGGATTTCTGGATACAGGTTCAAACAGCCATCCACTCAACATGAAGAAACATGGAAGACGGAAGAGGAAAAATACATCGTTATAGCCCATCGACCTGTCTCCGAAGCACATGCTACAGACATGTGAAAATACCACAAGAATCATAGTGAATCCCCGCATAGCATCGATGTATTCTATCCGTTGTTTTGCCATTACGGATGCAAATTTACAGAAAAAAGCCCGAAACTTTGGTCATTCACGCAGAAAATATTAACTTTGCGCAATAAAAACCATCTGAATATGCAAGCAATCATCTTAGCAGCAGGCATGGGCCGACGACTGGGGGAATATACAAAGGACAATACCAAATGTATGTTGCCAGTGAACGGTGTGCGCCTGATAGACAGGCTCTTGACACAGCTCTCGAAATTGAACCTGAAGCGGGTCGTTATTGTTATCGGCTACCAGGGCCAGAACCTGAAGGACTATATTGGCGACAGATACAACTGCCAACTGAAGATAGAGTATGTCATCAATCCGGACTACGACAAGACGAACAACATCTATTCACTGGCATTGGCCAAGGAACAGCTGCAGGAGGACGATACGCTGTTGGTGGAAAGCGATCTGATTTTTGACGAAGGCATGTTCACGTTGCTGTTGGAGAACCCCTACCCCGACCTCGCCTTGGTGGCCAAGTACGCCACATGGATGGACGGTACGATGGTGAAGCTTGACGATGACAATAATATCGTAAACTTTGTGCCCAAGGCAGCCTTCAATTATAATGAAACGGATTCGTATTATAAGACGGTAAACATCTATAAATTCAGTCGTGAATTCGCACGAACTAAATATGTACCCTTCCTCGAAGCCTACACCAAGGCAGTTGGCAACAATGAATATTACGAGAATGTGCTTCGGATTATCTCTTTCCTGAATAGCCACGACCTGAAGGCATTACCCATCACAAACGAGAAATGGTATGAAATCGACGACAAGCAGGATCTGGACATCGCCGAGGCACTCTTTGCAGACGAGAAAGACCTGTTGAGGAAATACTACGGACGCTTTGGCGGATTCTGGCGTTTCCCCAAAATGCTCGACTTCTGCTATCTGGTGAATCCTTATTTCCCCACGCCTAGAGTCATCGACGAGATGCAAGCCAATTTCAAGACCTTGTTGACAGAATACCCCTCTGGCATGAAAGTTAACACACTCATCGCCAGCAAATGTTTTGGCGTCAGCGAAGATTATATCATTCCTGGCAATGGTGCAGCTGAGCTCATCAAGGTTCTGATGGAAGACATAAAAGGCAAAGTAGGCGTGATCCGTCCAACTTTCGAAGAGTATCCGAATCGCCTGCCTCAGGAACAACTGGTAACGTTTGTCCCCCAAAACGATAATTATCGTTATACAGCACTGGATTTGATGGAATTCTTTGGAGCCCATCCCGTCGACACCTTATTAATAATCAATCCCGATAATCCATCAGGCAACTTCATTTCCAAAGCAGATTTGCTCAAACTGGCAGATTGGAGTAAGGCAAAGGGCACCCAGTTGATGATTGATGAGAGTTTTGTAGATTTCAGTGAGGATTACGAGCACAACTCACTGCTTCACGATGAACTGCTTGAAACGTATCCGAACCTGATTGTGATGAAGAGCATCTCAAAGTCGTTTGGTGTACCAGGTATTCGCTTGGGCATTCTCGCCTCAGCCAATAAGCAGTTGATTGCTCGGATGAAGAAAGAGGTATCCATCTGGAATCTCAACTCATTTGCGGAGTTCTTTATGCAGATCTACAACAAATACGAAAAGGACTACAAGACGGCTTGTGGAAAGTTTGTTGCAGAGCGGGCAGACTTTGAAAGGCAACTGAAGAGCGTCGGCAACCTGCGGGTGATGCCATCCCAGGCCAACTATTTCCTTTGCGAGGTTCTACCCCCTTATACCGCTAACGAAGTGGTGCTCTATATGCTGAAACGTCATAACATCCTGACCCGCGACTGCAGCAACAAGCCCGGACTCGATGGTAAGCAATATATGCGCATCGCCATCAGGAACCACGAAGACAATACCAGATTGGTTGCAGGATTAAAGCTATTCAAAAAATAAGCCGATGAAGATTTGCATTTGTGGTGGTGGCAACCTCGGACATGTCTGCGCTGGGTTCTTGGCAAACAGAGGTCATCGGGTATCGATTCTGACGACCAAGCCTGAGCGTTGGAACGATGAACTCGAGATTGTTGCCCCCGATGGCATCATCACTGGAAAACTCCAACGGATTAGTTCAAAACCAGAGGAAGTGATACCACAAGCAGAAATGGTCCTGGTATGTCTGCCAGGATTTGCCATCCATGACGAACTTGTAAAAATCACACCTTTCCTTTCTAAGGAGACGATTGTCGGCTCTGTCGTATCAAGCACAGGTTTCTTTTTCGAGGCCCTTAAGGTGTTGCCATCAGACATTCCGCTCTTTGGATTCCAACGAGTACCTTTTATCTCACGAATTATCGACTATGGTAAAAAGGCTGAGCTGAAAGGCTATAAAGAAACGCTCCATGTGGCGATAGAAAACACTTTAGAGAAGGAGTCTATCAGAAAGCAATTAGAAAAACTCTTTGAAAAACCAGTCTCTTTAGCAGACAATTTCTATGAGGTAAGTCTCTCCAACAGCAATCCCCTACTTCACCCTGCCCGACTTTATACGATGTGGAAGGACTGGCATCCCGGAATTGCCTATCCAAGAAATCCTCAATTCTATGCAGAATGGACACTCGAAGCCTCAACACTGTTGATAAAAATGGATGATGAATTTCAGCAACTCCTAAAGGCTTTAGGCTTAAAACCCGGCTGCATTCCAACCATCCTAGATTATTACGAGAGCACCGATGCCGTCTCTCTAACACAGAAACTACATGACATCAAAGCGTTTCAAGGCATATTGTCGCCCATGAAAGAGATCAAAGACGGATGGATTCCAGATTTCTCAAGTCGCTATTTCACAGAGGATTTTCCCTATGGCATGCGCTTCATCGTAGAAACCGCCCATAAGCAAAGTGTCACCATCCCTACAATAGAGGAGGTCTATCAGTGGGGACTTTCAAAAATGAGATAACATGCAGCGAATCAATTGGATAGACTGGGTAAAGGCATGGTGCATGACGGTGGTCGTGTTTGACCACACACCACACGACGGTAGTCCATTCCTATTGCAGTTCTTAGCTGGTACGAACCTTGCATCCTTCTTTTTCATATCCGGCTATTTAAAAAAGCCATCCGTTTCGCAAAAGGAGTCGCTGAAAAAATACGCATATTGTCTCCTAATACCTTATTTAATATATAATGCCATTTTTTACCCCTATTGGATAGGAAAGACTTACATCGAACAAGGGGGCATGCCATCATTCTCCCAATGTTTGAAACCTATCATCGGAACAATGCTCGGACAACTTGATTCAAGTTTTTCCTGCCAACTCAATGGCGTCACCTGGTTTCTGATTTCTCTCTTTATCATGCACTGGCTAACGGATGTCTGCAATCGCCAAAAGAACGAAAAGGCATGGATGCTATGTATATCTATCATCGCCATGTTCTTATATGGCCTCAACAAATATTATCACTTCGCCCCTTACCTACCTTTTCATGGCCTAGTGCGCTGTATCCCTTTCTTCTTCCTAGGAAACCAGTTGCGCCAATCCGGTTGTCTAAAAGAACCTAACCTCAAAAAGGACTTTCTAATTGGTATCTCCGCCCTAGCCCTTAGCCTCATCCTCTTCTATTGGCATATCAATGAGAGTAACATCCTCATTCATATCACCCTATATTTCATCGTTTGTTTCTTCTCCGTCCTCACCATCACCCACCTCTGGCGTTGCGCAGACAGATTCAGATCCCAATTCGTCATTTATATCTCTATCGGCACGATGGTCATCTTCGGGCTCCACCGGATGCTCATGGGCATCATCGACTTTCTCATTGAGAAAACGTATCACATCTCAGATATCTGCTATTCTTTACCAGAAACAGTTATCTTGACTATTGGCATTGAACTAGCATTGCTCCCCATTACCCTTTATAGCAATCGACACTGCCCGATCCTACTTGGCAAGAGAAAATCAAATCATTATTTGGTAATCTAAGAATAAAATCACTTATTATGAATCCAAATATTTTTGATATATCTCGGATACAGAATCTGCAACACGTTGCGCATTAAATCGTTTTTCCACCACCTTACGAGCTTCTTCTGAGCAATGTGATAATAAAGCTCCGTCTTTGCTAAATCTACCTATTGCATCAACAATAGCCTGGACATCACTGAATGGAACAACCAATCCATTCTTTCCATCCACAATTAATTCTTTTGTTCCATCAGTCGGTGTAGCAATAATCGCCTTGCCCATAGCCATAGCTTCTAATAAAGCAATAGACAGGCCTTCCCAAAGACTCGGTAGGCAATAAACATCCATGCAATGCAATACATCTGGGACATCATTTCGGAATGCAGACCTAAAAACATAGCTATGCATTTGATTGTCCTCTATGAAATGGTCTACTTCAGCATCCATATCCCCTTCGCCAACAAAGAGTCCCTTTATTTTATTATTTCTCTCATGTGCATCTTTAATTGCTTTTAGAAAATCGAGAGGATTCTTCTGCAATGTACAACGGGCAACAAAGCCAACAACAAAGTCAGAATCAGAGAAACCGAATTCTCGACGAAGATCCTTAAACTGCGAGTCTGGATTAAAACGATCCAAATTAATACCATTCTCAATCACATGTGCAGACCGCAAGCCAAAAACATCACGGCCTGTATCAGCATTGCTCTGTGACACACAAATAACATCATTTGCATAATGACAAATTAGTTTTTCACTCCACGAACGTAGTTTTCGAACTAAGAAAGACTGATCATCATGAAAACTCCATCCATGGACCGTATATACGAATGGGATATGCATCTGTTTAACGGTATAGAGCACATTGGAAGCTGCCCTGCTTCCATGCGCATGAACAATCTGAATATCTTCATCCTGGATCAGTTGTTTAACTTGTTTCTGAACCTGAAGATCAAATGGTTTCTGAGTCTCAATCACATGACATCGAATTCCCATTTGTTTGAGTTTTGTTATCATTTCGCCATCAGAAAAGGATAGGCAAACTGGTCCATATCTATTCTTATCAAGAAAATAGATGAGATCATACAAATGGGATTCGCCGCCACCCACCTGTCCCTGGCGAATAACTTCCAACACTTTAGTTCTTATCATCTTACAATTTATTTTGGGGCAACAAAAAAAGTATAATCAATCAATTTGTAATCTTTGGTTTTTCTTTACTGGGTGAAATGAATCGAAAGCCAATGCCACCATACTGAATACATTTCTGACCCAATTATATTTTTGTCTAAACCATCTAAAACGTATCAATTTACAAAATGGAGGATGGACAGTTAAAAGTAAAAAAACGAAAATTGACAACCGGAAATCTGCCAATGATCTATATAGCATCAGCCTACAAAGTTTTTTATTAGTTAATACGACTTCACCAACTAATCCTCCATCACGAATTAAAGCCTCAGACCTCATATAAATATTTATTCCCCAAAAGAATCGCTCTACATATAGCCCTTGTTTTAGTGTTATTAACATTTTAGACACCAAGATATGACAACCTTCAACTCGATGAGTAAAAAAAGCGGAAGAACTTGTGATAGATTCTGCATGAGATTCATATAAATAAGTGACCTCTGGTATCAAGACTACAGATCTAACAACCTCATATAAATCATATGACCATAATTCATCTTCATGTATCATACTAGGTCGAAAAAAAAGATTATTGTCTAACAAAAACTGACGACGGACAAGCTTATTCCAAGCCATCATCGGCATTTCAATTTGCAAGAAACGACGCATTATATCATCATGATTCAACAAAAGAAATGGAGATCCATTCTTATCTAGCCAATAGCGATTAAGATCATAATCGTACGAATTCCCGACAACCATATCAATAACACATCCATAACGTTTTATTTCTCTATATAGAAACGATAAACTATTAGCCATAAGATTATCATCTGAATCGAGAAAAAAAACAAATTCGCCTTTGGCAATCCTCAGACCATTATTACGAGAACAAGAAAGACCTTGATTCTCAGAGTTGGTAATAATACGGAAGCTTATTGGACCAATATAATGGGCTATTATTCCCTTAGCAATGTCCATACTCATATCGGGAGAACAATCATCAACTAAAATACACTCGATATCAAAACCATTACACTTTTGCGCTATTACAGATTCGAGGCATCGTTGGATATATTTCTCCACCTTATAAACTGGTATTATTACAGAAATTATCATAAACGAGTCCAAAAGACACTGCAAAGATACAAAAAAAATAGATATATTAAAAAAAAAATGGTAAAAAATAAGATTAATGAAATAAGATTTGGATATCCAAGATATTATTTGTAATTTTGCCGAAGAGTAATACGACCTCAACAAGTCCAATAATATTTTAGTCGAGATATATGTAAGTAAACTCAATGATAAAACTTTGGAAAGAATGAAAAGAATTAAATTATACTCATTTGATATATTTGACACTTGCCTTATTAGGGCTTGTGGAAGACCAGAGTTTGTTTTTGACATCCTGGCAAAAAGGGTTCTTGGCAAAAATGCTGATATGACCCAATGCATGGACTTTGCATATATAAGAAGAGGAGCAGAATCCTTAGCTATAAAACAAAATGTAACAAAGGACGTTGAAGAGATAACTTTAGACGAAATATATGACAAATGTAACTTCTCTTCTTTGACAAATCTCTCCAAGGATAAAATAAAGGGTATAGAATTAGAATTAGAAAGGGAGCTTTTATATCCAGTTTTAGAGATAAAAGAAATAATCAATAGTATAAGAGCAAAGAAGAACAAGATTATTTTTATCTCTGACATGTATCTTCCTAGTTTATTCATAAAGAGTATACTCATCGATAGGGGCATCATGTTAGAAAGAGATAAACTATATGTCAGTTCAGAATTCAAAAAAAAGAAATCTACTGGTAGCTTGTATGAATACATCAGACAAGCTGAAGGTGTTTCATATAAAGAATGGAAACATTTTGGAGATAATATCATAAGCGATGTTAAAGTTCCTAGAAAATTGGGAATTAAAGTCCAGAGGACATTCCATCCGTGGTCTTATTATGAAAGGATGCTAGCCCTTCAAGAAATGACATCTAACCAATATAACCTGAAAATGATGGCATCTATCTCTAAGACAGTTCGTTTGCAAAGTCCTCAATCGCCAGAGCTTTATTTTGCAGCAGATCTCATAGCACCAATTTACGTACCGTTTGTATATAATATCATGTCAGAAGCAGAAAAACGAGGAATAACAAGCATATTCTTTCTTGCTAGGGATGGCTACATTTTCTATAAAATAGCACTTAGGTTAAAAAAACGTTTTCCATATTTGAACTTACATTATTTATATGTATCACGAAAATCTCTCTATCTGCCCGGATTGAAAGATTTATCCTACAATTCTTTAAAAAGTAGTTTTTTTAGTTGGGACCGCTACACATTATCTGATGTGTTAGACAAGTTTCAATTAGACGATGATGAAGTATATAGCAATTATCGTTCTTTATCTGGAGAAGAACTCCTATTAGCATTATTGAAGGACCCATTATTTGTCAATAATTTAAGAAACAAGAGAAACGAACAGCGTAATCTTTGTCTAGAATACTTTATTTCAGAAGGTTTATCTAAAGATAATATAGCTATCGTTGATTTATCCGGTTCACGTAAATGTCATATTTCAATTAATGCAATATTGGAGAGTCAAGGATATCCCCCCACCTTTGGTTTCTATTTTGATGTCCTTAACAATCACATTGTTGACAATAATTACTACTCGACATTTTTTTCAGGACGTTATGGATTCAATTATATGAATATCAGAAAAGAGCCTCAAGTCGTATTTGAACAATATTTCTCATTATCTCCACACGACAGGACTATTTCATATTGTAAAAAACAAGGGCAAGTTGTACCATTATTTGAGAAAGATGTGACCGATATTCCTCAAAAGAGCGAAAAATTTGAGATCAATTGTAAAATATGTGAACTGTTTGCAGACTTATTCCTTAATATCTATGATAAATCATGTTCTCGTGAACTTATAGGACCTGCATTACATATTTACACATTATTTTATTATGCCCCAAATCCATATTATCTGAAAGCAATAATAAATGTTTGCGAGTCAAATTCTATCAACCAAATAATCCCTCTAGTAAAAAAACAGTCGATGCTAATATATATATTAAAGAAGAAAAAGGGGTGGTTCTATGGAAATTTAATCTATAATATAAGCTTTAAAAGAATTGGTTTCAAGCTATTGGTGATTTTGTATTTATTCAAAAAATGGAAAAAATCTAATGAACTCTTATGAAGATGAAACTCTCAATTATTATACCTATTTATAATGTAGAAAAATATATTCAACGTTGTCTTGAGTCAATAATGACACAAGAAAAAAGTGCATTCGAAATAGAGTGTATATTGGTAAATGACTCAACACAAGATAATAGCATGACTATAGTTAGAAGTATGCTAGACGAGTACAAAGGAAACATTAGTTTTACCATATTAAAACATGAGCATAATAAAGGTTTATCAGAAGCCAGAAATACCGGAATAAGAAATGCAACAGGAGATTTCATTATGTTTATTGACTCTGATGACTACCTCATGCCGGATAGCCTAAGCTATATGATGCATGCTAAAGCACAATACCCTGATGTTGACATCATTATCGGTAACGTGTATGAGCATAAATACAAAAAAACACAATATTGCATAAAAGAGCCACAACTCATTTCAAACGGCTATGAAGCAAGAAAATGGATGCTAACCCATGAATTTGCCGTGAGTTCCTGGAATAGAATCATCAGTCGGCAATTTCTGATTAATAACAACTTTTTCTTTGAACCTAATATCTTACATGAAGACATTCCATGGACTTATATCCTTTACACGAAAGTATCATCCATTTTACTATTACCTAAAGTGACCTACTCGTATTGGTTTAATCCCAATTCAATAACAAGTGCATCTAAACCGACAGACAAAACTATTGAAAGTTATGTCCGAGGATGCCAACTTATGCTAGATATTCCTTACGAAAAAGAACTATTCGTACCCCAACAATTATATATTTTTAGAAGTCTTTTAAATGCAAGTAATGCAAGAAACAATAATACATCCTTAAAAACATTAAGGTTATTTTATTCTTTCAGATCAAAATTTATCAAAAACAATCTACAGAATGGCCGCATTATTCTATTCACTTTCTTTACATTATTATATTATCCTTTTAATTTGATTTTCACAATTCGTTCCTTCCGACGATTCTATGACAAGATATCAAAAACAATAGAATGGCTTGCCAGCAAATTCAACTTTTTACATTAGAATATTACAAATGGCTATAAGGCAATTTAGTAATATGGAAATATTTATTCATTCTATTATAACATTTCGCAGCAAAAACATCAATATAATAAAAGGTTTTTATGTATCGAAAATCTGATAAATGCATAAAAAGATACATGGCCTTATATCTTAAACCTATCAAATCCTTTACTGAATAATTCAGAGTTAACATTTCTTGAATTGTATTATAAAAATACTGTTTCTTTTGTTTAGAGAATCTACCCAAAAGGACAAAGCGTAACCACCATTCAAAGAAATGCTGAAGATAATAATTAAACAATGTTTCTGGGATAGATTTGGAGCACAAGCCTCTCATCAATTGAGTCCTTGCTCTAAAAATTTCTAAATACTGATTATAACAAGAATCATCAACATCTTGATTAACAGATGAATCAGGTCTCATAACATAATTATACGTAATCTTGGAAATCGTAATTATTGATTTAGCATATAATACCACTTGAAAAGAAAAAAAAGGATCTTCTATTTTGTGATGATCATTACAACGGATTCTGTTGCTTTTCAGGAAATCAAGATTGTACATCTTTATACAGGCAAAACCATCGTAATAAATACGATTCCTTTGCATCCATTTACATATTGCGAAATCACCAGAGACCTTCATTTCTGGGAATATTTTTTTTTCTAAAACAACCCCTTCCATTGAAACTCTTTGGTATGACCCCTCAACTAAATCGACTTTTTCATTAACAATAACATCATACAAAAGTTTAATAGTATCAAGTTCAAGAATATCATCACTATCCATAAAATAAAGAAAAGCCCCCTTAGCATTATCAATAGCCGTATTCCTTGCCGCTCCTGTACCTCTATTAACTACATGATCGATTACCCTAATAATATACCCGCGTGGATGAGTTTCCTTTATTTTTCGAACGACATCCATGCTACTATCTGTACCCTTATCGTCTACTATTAGAATTTCATAATCATCAAATGACTGATTCAATGCAGAAAGGAGTGATTTCTCCACATATTTTTCAACATTATATATAGGAATGGCTATTGTTACTTTGCACATATTACAAATAATTACAAATATTAAACTATATAATAATAAACAATTAGAGTCTCTTTTTTATTGAATTAAATATATGATACCATGTCCAATGGTTTTCTTTATAATCTGTAGCATAAATGTATTTCCCTTTAAATGATACCACATTTAACTGATGACCCCCATCTGGAAACAATGAATTGGAGGAATAAAGATTGTGAATGAATATAGTTTCCTCATATTGATCTTTATCTATCTTTACGACCTCATGTAATGATACATTTTCGCCATAATCCTTATGACAATCCTGTGAGACTCGCAACAATTTTCCATTATAATCTATCAAAGATCCGCCATTACGTCCATACTCATGACTGATACAGATGGGAGATGAAGGGTGTCTTTGAAAAACACCATCTAACAAATTGTCAGTAAGGTATAATTCTTGCATCATTTTCCAATCTTTCATAAAAGACGTAAATAGATAATACATACCATCTTTTTTATAAATATGACTATCTACATAATTACAATTCATACCAGCATCTTTTTCCTGACTCAGGAGAGTACGCACAAATATGAAAGAGGTTAAATCAGAGTTCGCTTTATAGAGCCTAATCGAATTATTTGCTTCAGATTCTGGAATCATATAAATTTCTCCATTATCTTCAAAAACATAAGGAAAAGAAAGATGAAAAGGCTCTTTAAGAACCACTACAGGCTCTGTCCAAGACTTTAAATCTTGAGTTTTTATCATAACTAGTTGTGCAGGGGCAAAACCACGCTGAAGCTCATAGAATAGATACAGCTCTTTACCTTTAACAAATAAGAATGGGTCAGCCCGGAACAAAACAGGCTTTGGTTTCCAAAGACCATTAATCTGCATACGAAAAAGTAGATGAGATTCATCAAATCCATCTAAGGTTAAACTATCATTTGCAAATAGTTGAATAGCATAAACACCATCTCTTTTCCTAAACAATTCTCTTATTGGATTATTCATACTCACTTTTCTTTTTAGCAATTCCTATATATAAAGTAGCCCATTTTGACATGACAACAGATTGTCTACGTGTAGAAGCGAATTCTCTTGCCTTGCGTCCCATCTCGCATCGTTCGTTCTCATGAGTAATCAACCACTCTATCTTTGCTGATAAATCTTGTACATCCCCATTCTTCGCCAATAAGCCGTTTTCGCCGTCACTAATGATTTCACGAGGTCCATTAGGACAATCCAAAGAAACACAGGGAACACCACAGGCCATCGCCTCAACCAAAACCAAAGGGGAGGCTTCATGCTCAGAACAGAGCACTAACATCTCACTACGTTTATATTCATCATATATTGCTTTGGTGGGTTCATGAATAATAACACGAGATTCCAATTTCAAATCTTCAATCTGACGTATAAGATTATTCTTTTCGTTACCATCACCAAAAATGTCCACGTGCCAGTCAGGATACTTATCGGCAATCATTGAAAAAGCCGTAATCAAACGATCAATTCGTTTCTCATGATTAAAGCGTCCCACAAAAATAATCCTTCCTAAATCTTTAGGTACATCATCTATGACATCTGGATACAATGTAACCGGATTAGGAATAACTGTTACATTCTTAAAATGTTGAAGCCATCCACGGGCATCACTCTCCGTTAACACGACCAATTGTGCGCACTTTCCCAAATTCTTGATGGTTTGACGATAATATAGTTGGGTCAATTTAGTTTTCAACCATCCCTCTGATGTGCCAACCTTTCGCATGACATAATCGAATGTATTGTGGAATTCTGCAATCACAGGAATAGGACTTACAGAATCAATTACAGCGCTCATCAGTGTCTGCCAGTCAGAAGCCATGACAACCACGTCTGGATTAAACTCGCGAATGACAGTTCGAAGATTTTGTCTGAATTTTCTTTTTAAGCAATAGAAATGATACAGATGCATTAGCATAGAGCACTTTGACAATGCAAAGAAGCGGCAATCCAAATCCCTATATTGAACAGACGGATGTAGTTCATAAGGTAAAGGATGCGTTCCTTGTTCATAGCTGACCAACATCAATTGATGTCCTGCTTTTGCCAAATAGTTCGCCTTGTCAGTAATGACACGTTCTGCACCACCAACAAGAGCAAACGACCTATGTATAATTAATAACCGCATATTGCTTTTTTTATTTAAATTTCCATGGCATCAACAACACCTCAACCTTTCGTATGAATTTCCTACCAAAGATTTTAACGAGGAACGCCCGCCCCCGATAATAGGCCTTAGCTTTAGGAGAGAACCATGAATTTTGGTAATGATGAATAGCATAGGTGTAAGGAGTAATCTCCACCTCACGAGAATCAAACACTTTGGGAGAAAAGAAGGCGTCATTAAACTCCAAGACTTCTTTCTGCATATCCAACTTACGGATATTCAAACTATCCTCTAAAGATAGTACTCGGATGGGTTTTATCTGTTCTATCTGCCGAATCATAATATCGGGTACCGTCTGGATATTCAAACTACCATCCTCATTGATGAAAGGACGATCTTGATAATAATCCAAGCATGCTTTAATCCAGGCACACCCCTTCTCTGCACCCATAATCGCAGCTTCAGGGGTCTGAGCTTTTTCGGCTCCCATGAAATAAGGCAAATCAAGTAAATCATTGAAACTTTTCAGTACCTCGACATCTGAATCTAAATAAATACCACCATGATGGTATAAGGCATAAAAACGGATATAGTCTGCTGCAAAAGCATACTTTTTCTTCTCAAAGGCCTGACGTACCCAGATGGATGTGTTCAAATCAAAACGATTTGTATCCCAAAGCATCACCTCATAATCAGGCAAATACTTTTTCCACGTTTCCAAACATCTGGCAATCTTTGCGGGATATGGATCCCCACTCAACCAACATAGATGTATAATTTTGGGTATCATATTATTTGTTTTAATTAATCACTAATTTTAAAAATATATCGCATTTTTAAATAGAATTCAGGCCATCGTCTATACATAAATGAAACCATTTTTTGTTTCAATCCATTATCAAACCATAAATCCGGAACTTTCCTATTCAAATCATCCACAACGTATTTCCATTCTTTCAACAACTTTTTATTATGTGATAAACACCACAATTCAAAAGAGAAAGTCGCAAAATTGTTATCTTGCAGTTTACATCGTACAGCACCCGGTAACCCCGGCAAACGCTGTAGCTCCCATAACTTTGCAAAAGACTCATTCAAATCCAATAATTTCGAGATCGTCATAGAATAAGTAATGGAAACATTCCCTACTCTGTAAATATATGCCGTCAAATTAACCGTAACACATCTTTTTGCATTCAAATAACATTCCTGCACAAACGGAATATCTTCAAAACAGAATCTATGCCTAATAAACGACAGACACCTTTCGAGAAGGAAATCTCTTCTATACAATATTCTCCAAACATAACACTCGTGTGGATTCAAATCATCAAGATACAATTCATAGCCAGTCTTCACTTTTATCTCATCACCTTGATAAACTTCATACTTTCCTTCAGCAATCTGTTCATCTGTCAATCGCAAAAAATCACCAACCAATAAGTCAGCCGAATACCCCAAAGCTATATCTAATAATTTAGAAATCGTATTATCAACCAACAAGTCATCAGAATCTACAAACAAAAGATATTGTCCCTTGGCACTCTTTATTCCATTATTGCGGGCTATTGCCGGTCCAGAGTTTTTTTGTTCAAGGATTATAATATTATGATGCGAATCCATAATGTCGGATATAACACCAAAACTATTATCCAGTGTACCATCATTTACTAGTATCAATTCAAAATCGGAATCATCTAGCCCTTGCCTGAAGATGCTCTCTACACAAGGACGGATATATTTCTCCACATTATAAACAGGAGCAATGATGCTCAGTTTTACATCTCCACTACTCATCATCATGACACCCGTTTTTTATTAACAATTACCGATGGTAACAACATAGAGAACAATTTTATCCATAAAGGTATAACTTCCTCGGATGTATACCTTTGTGAAGACGTTATGGCGGTCTTACTCATTGTTTTACACAACTCCGAATTCTCTATCAATTCACAGATCTTATCTGCAAAAATATCAAAGTCCCTATCTTTAATAAGATAACCATCTTTATTATCTGTTATCAAATCATTGGGGCCATAAGGACAATCAAAAGCGACAACAGGCAGTCCACAGCTCATCGCTTCAGGAATTACCAATCCGAAAGGTTCAAATAAGGAAGTAGAAATTAAGAAAGAGCACTCTTGATAAGCCTCAAAGATATGAGGTGTAGGTTGATGGATTACAATTCCACCTACAGAGGACACCAGTGTACAGACTTCCTGATGCATTTCACCATCCCCATAGATATCTAATACCCAATCAGAGTGACGTTCCCTTACTTTTTTCCAAATACGAATTACATCCTGTACTCGCTTCTGGTAATCAAAGCGTCCCACGAAGATTGCCTTTTTTGCAGAACAATCTGAAATATGCTCCTCATGTGGATGAATAAAATTTGGAATGGTCATGACCTGAGGATGATATTTTCGCCACTCTTTCGCATCACCTTCTGTCAAGGCTACTACATAATCTGCCTTTGATAGACTATTTAGGAAATAATGACGATAGAGCATTCTATATAACCAATTCCGACCATTATTTAACGTACGAGTACAGATAGAATGGGATTCCACCACCAATGGAATATTACCTTTCGCTTTCGCTATGACACCAATATTGTCTGCTGTTGTGCAAATAATCAGATCAGGCTGTATTATGTGGAACCGCTCAATTAATAAATGACGGTATTGACGATTCAACTTCCAAGCAATCACAAAACGACGAAAACCATGAAATCGATATTGCTGATAGAAACGGATACCCAGGTCCTCATGATGCACGCCTTCTGACAGATGATAGGGAACAGGATGAGAACCCTGATCACTCGTCAATAAATGTACATCCATACCATAGCTATCGACCATCGAATTCATCTTGTCAACCAAGATTCGCTCAATGCCCCCATAAACTGCAAGAGATCTGAATATATACAATATCTTCATGACTGGCGTGAGGCTAAAAGTTCTTTATACAGGCTCATCCATTGAGCCATAATCCGATCTGCCGAATAACGCTGGGAAGACTGAATAGCTGCCTTACTCATGGAGCGGCGCAAATCGGAAGAATTCATCAGTAAGCACAGTTTATCAGCAAACAAGTCAATGTCGCGATTTCTTATCAAGAATCCATCAACACCATCGGTAATAATATTGGCCGGTCCCGTGGGACAATCAAAGGCAACAACTGGCAACCCACAACTCATAGCCTCAGGCATTACCAAGCCAAAAGACTCATATAAAGAAGTCAGGACGAATAATGAACTTTCCAAATACCGTTCAAAAATCGCATTATCTGGTGCATGAACATGAATATTCATCTGCATACATTCTTCCTCCGTAGCTGGAATTTTACGAACGTCTCCATCACCATACATGTCAAGACGCCAATCAGGATGACGTGCATGGACAATCTTCCATATTTGTATCAAATCAGGAATTCCTTTTTGATAGTTCAATCGGCCGACAAAGATTACCCGTTTGGACTCCAAATTACAATAACGACCAGTTTCGTTCAAGTGAACAATATTCGGAATGGCCAGAGCCTTCAAATAATGGGACCATTCTTCAGCATCAGTGGCATGTAAAGCAACTAAAACATCAAACTTGCGAGCTTCGCGATTAAGAATAATCATATCATAAATGCTCCGCAACCATGATCTCCAATTATGTTTATTTTCCGGGTCTTTATTGTGAACGTAACACTTATCAATATGAGACTCCAAAACTTTCACAAAGTGTGTTGGGCATGTATTAATCAACGTCAAGATATTGCCATGATAGGTTGTTGCAACGACGATATCAGGTTGTATATCCTCCATGAGATGATTGAAACGCCGCTTTAACAACTTACTATAACGATGCCATTTAAAGAGTCTGACCAGAATACCACATTGATATAATTGATAGTAACGAATATCTAAATCAATATGATTCACCTTGGAAGATAAAGGGTAAGCAACGGGATGAGAGCCTTGCTCATACGTTACCATCAGTACCTCCACCCCTTCCTGATCAGCAAGATAGTTCATCTTATCAATCAGAACACGTTCGGTTCCTGCCAAACGAGCAAAATGCGGATAGAAGTAAGCGATCTTCATGACTTTGGTTTTACAAGATTTTCATCACTATCCACGTAATGCTCTTTCTTATAGAAAATACGTGTGATCCCCCTACCCTGCATTTTGACATGCTGTACAAAACTTTGCCATAGGGATTGAGAACCAATGGTACCATAGCCTGTTACAGGACGTGCATAACGGTTATATAAGAAAGCAATTTTTCCATAAGGTTTTAGCGATAGTGCCAATGACCCATCCTCACCACGTCGGATATCCGTACGGATCTTCACCTTACGAGCCAAATCCGTCTTAAACGCAAAGACCATTCCACGAACACATAGTTCTGGGCGTTTAAAATGCTGAACATATAAGAATATGTCACGCACCAATTCAAATAGGAACAAGCCAAATGAGGAATGCTGTTCGTCTGGGAAGAAACTCCAAAATGAACTGACACAGGACACATTGGGCTTCGTCAACTTAGACATCATCAAATCAATATACCTTGGAGGATAGAACGTATCAGCATCAATACAAAAATGGTATTGACCACGTGCATTCACCAATCCGCATTGACGGGCAAAGCCTGGGCTCTGTTTCATTTCATTAAAGTATGGAAGTCCAAGACGTTGATATATTTCTTCAGTCCTATCCTTAGAGTTATTATTCACGCCCAAAATTTCAATCGGGTATTGAGACTGTAGCTCGCTCAAAGACCACAAGCAAGCTGGCAGATGTCGCTCCTCATTATAGGCAATCACTACCACAGAGGCCAAAGGATCCTTACATTGTTTCTCTGCAAGTTTCTCTTTGATCTCATCGAATATACTATCAGGGATCTCATCAGGAGATTTCCCATAAATCGACAGATATTTATCGTACCAATTTGCCATGATTTGTCTATACTGCTACTTTTACTCCATCATATACATAGTTCTTGTACAACCAGTCCTTGCTCTGTTCCGT
>Ga0310691_10002387_pt1 | contig 25189 bp, 18 predicted proteins | sample 176DNAGHGlowgp2_FD_203887 | JGI IMG/M metagenome (GOLD analysis project Ga0310691, IMG submission 203887) | Sheep rumen microbial communities from Palmerston North, Manawatu-Wanganui, New Zealand - 1766 DNA GHGlow gp2 (v2) (version 2) | ecosystem: Host-associated > Mammals > Digestive system >...
GGGAGCATCCATATCAAGGAACAACAGACCGTCTTTAGCCTCCTTCACGACACGTTCCAGGACCTTATAACTGTCTTCGCCAGTCAGTTCATCAGCATTGACGCATACCGTCTGGCCTCGCTTCAATATACCGAGTCCCTGAAGTATCTTGCCAAGAATCTCTGCAACAGTACTCTTACCTGTTCCTGTTTTGCCAATGAAATTCCAGCATAGGCTCTGAGGGGTAATCTTTAAGGTCTTTTGCTGATGGCTCATACGCGAGATGGCAACATAATCGTTTAGTGCCTTCTTTGCATTTTCCAAGCCAGTCAGCGAGTTCAGTTTTTCTATGGATTCGGTAAGAATAGTTTCATCCATATCTCTCAACTCATACTCTTTGGACTTTACATCGGGAACATCACAAGCCTCAATGGTAGTCATTTCTTCTATACTTATCTGGTCAACAGGCCTCTCTAAAAGTCTCTGACTAAGAGAAGGAATGATATTTGTTGTAATCAAGCGAGTAATGAAACGTCCATTACCGAAATGTTCGTCTTTGTGGTCATACTCATAGATGACATACTTAGCCAGCTTACGCTCTGCCTCTTTAGTCATCGTATAATTTTCTTCTTCAAGGACTTTCTTACCAATCTGCATGAGCTGTTCGGGCGTGTAATCCTCGAATTGGAAGATGTACGGGAAACGGCTTTTCATGCCAGGATTGGCCTCTAACATACTGTTCATTTCTCCAGTATAGCCCGCCAAGATGACTATCATGTCCGTATCGTCAGAGCCAAGATACGTAAGCAATGTCTCGATAACACGCATGCCATAATCCTTCTTGTCGCCACGTCCACCGACGAATAGGTTGTATGCTTCGTCAATAAACAGCACGCCACCGCTTGCGCTGCTGATGGCATTAGTAGTATTCTTCTCCGCATCGCCGATAAATTCACCAACAAGTTTTGAACGATCTGTTACCACGACATGACCAGAAGACAATACACCTATGCTATGGTATATCTCACCCAAATACTTAGCAATCGTTGTTTTGCCTGTTCCAGGGTTGCCTGTAAATACCATATGCATAGGAGGCATCCTGTTGTGCAAACCTTTTGATGCCCTGATGGAATTGAGTTTAACAAGAGCCGTGTGGTCAAGTATCTGCTTCTTGATATCGTCCAAGCCAATAAGTGATTTCAGTTTCTGAATTGCCGCATCTGTATCAGTTTGGCTAATCGGTGGCAGGTCTTCAGGCATAATAGTACATAAGTCCATCTGCTCAGGGGGAAGATCCTGTTTGATTATTCTCTCCGAAATTCTTGGGACAATCTCTCTATCGAAAATATCCCTGAAGTAGGCATTGTTCTTGAAATTTGAACCGCGCAACTTATAGGCATGGTTAATGTAGTCTTTTAATGGAGTCTCTGTGGATGGGTCAAATAGATAGTTCCTGCTATTAACATATTCTACCATACTCTGAAACAAGGCATCTGGAGTGAGATCATCAAAGTGGAAGATATACTGAAACCAACCTCTTGCCTTTTCATGCCCCTTTACAAGTTCCAGTAGTTGATTGCGCTTTCCCCATAAAATAACAATACTGTTGGATATGTTAGCCATCCTATTGCATAGTTCTTCTATGCCTGTTTTGTTATTGGTATGCCCTCTCTGACCAAGGCGTTCTGCATTTCCTATACATATTACCATGTTGTCTTTGCAGGCATCAGGCATAGAACTAGCAAAGCCCTCATTGAAGTCATACATAGAAGCAGCATCATGATAAGCATATTCAGTAATCTTGTAAATATCCGTTAGTCGTTGCCGTATCTCTCTAATAGCGTCTGGAATACCTACTCCTTCATTACCCGTCATGACATAATGTTGAAGGGTGGAACTGGGCTGACAGTCTGTATCAGACTCCAACTCACATTGAAGTCTTACTTTGCAAAACTTGATCGTATTGTCTAAAGATTCCAAATGCTCTTTAAACTCTACAGGTGCATAATCTAATAACTTCATAACCTCCGTATTTACCTTAATAACTGAAGTTTGACACTAATTTGTGGCAAAGATAGGCAAAATTTTCGTCATTTTTTCATTTTTACCATCATAAACATCAAATAGTTGGTTTTTTTTTGTATTTTTGCGACATGATTACGAATTTACCCACATACGATGAAGCTCGTAAGGCAATAAGGGGCGGAAAAGATCCTATTGCTTTTATGCACCTTGGTATTCTGTATGCCCAGGGCATAGGTGTTACACAAAATCATATTCTCGCCCACTACTTTTTAAAGAAGGCATTCGACATGGGCTGCAAAGAGGCTGAGCAATACATGTATTTGGGATACGAGGCCGGTACAAGTGATTTTGGAACAGAAATAGAAGCTGCCATTGGCGATGTGAATAATGTTTCTCCCGCAACAATAGCCAAATTAAAAGCGAAGATTGAGAAAGAACGAATTGCAGGGAATATAGGCAATCTTTCCAAGATTCGTCAGCATTTGCAATTGTTTTACCCAGAATACAATCAAGAAAAGGCAATTTCTGATATTTTAAACAATCGCCATACCATAGATGCAGACATTCTCTTCACCCTTAGTACCGCAGACAATAGATCAGAAGTATATATAGCATCACAGGACAGACTTTTAGAGCAACTCTATGCTCCGGTCACAACGAATATCCAACTTTATAAAACGATAATAGAGCTTGATGATACAGATTTGATAAGTAAGGACGAAAGTGAACTAGCCCAGTGTATTGTGAATCTCACTTCTTCTTATAGTATAATATGCAAGAAGTACAATATATCCCCATATGAGATTTATTCTTTGGACTCTCTATGTCTTTATCCTTACATTAAGATTTCTGAATTGGCACTTTTAAGACGACAGGGATTCAGAGCCCTATTGTCTATCAAGGATGTAGACTCAGCCATACAGGAAAAATTCCTAAACTGCTTAGATAGTGACGAGAAGTTACTAAATGTCTGTGAAGAGATTCAGGACCAAGACATCCAACTATTTTTAATCTCTTTTGTAGAGCTAAACATTGATATTGAATCACTTGAAATCATTTCTTTAAGCCTGCTAAAATCTTATAGGAATAATAATACCGAACCTCTTGCCGAACACCTGAACGACTTTGTTAATAGACTGGAGAAGTGCAATATACAGCATGATTTATCTGTATTCACCACTAAAAATCTGCCTCCCATAGATCTTTCTGTCTGTTATGAAGACGCATCGTTGGAAAAGCCGCTTTCAAATGAAATCGGTGTAAAGGGCAAATATTCTATTCTCCAGAACGAAAATGGCGAAATCATGGTAATGATTGATGCCAGAGAAGGAGAGCCGGAGGATCCCCGCTTCATTTATGACGGAAAAATGGCCTTGCTATTCAGGAATTTTGACAGTAACGTCTTATTCAGGAACATAGACCCAGAAGCGCATGAAGCTCTGCAAGAAGTCAATGAAGTCCTTGTTATTGAAGTTTTGAACGATGACGTTGAAAGAGAATATATTACACCTATCAGAAGAGTAAAAGATGTAAGTAGCCTAATAGCATAGAAACCGTCAATAGAGTTTGTTCAACCTGCAGTATAACGTTTAAACACGTTTATTTCTTCTTGTCTGGCCATTACGGCAAAGTCAAGACCAACAGCGGCAAACTCCCTGATGAGGATAGTATTCTCTAAAAACGTCACTGTGGCACGTGCCAAATTTTGTTGAAGTACCTCTCTGTCAAGTTCTTCATCTTGACTTACCTCTGTATAAGTGGCCACAGTTTCGTATATAGTTCTCAGATTCTCACGATTTGTTTTTTCCGATTTTGCTTTGGGGTCAATATAGTTTTTGAGGAAAGATGCAAGAATTTTGGAACCAGCATCTCCAACAAAATATTTGCGTGTTGCAGTCAGCAAGAAAAGACCAATAACATCCATCTGGTTAAGCCCCATCTTACTGGCTACAATTTGAAACAGATAAACTTCTTGCGGAGCGGCATAGCCGTCAGCACCAATGAGCTTGATGAGATTCCTCAGATACTCTTCCCTTTCTTGACGACTGTTTGGCATCTCTTCATGGATATTTTCATAACCATCTTGCAATGATTCCAACAACTTTGATTCATCAATACCCTCCAAATGGCAGATGGTACCCATGGCCTCCTTTTCTTCAGGAGTAACCTCACCGTCTGCAATGGCCATAGCGGTTAAGTCACGAGCCAGTTTAAATTGCGGCTCTGTAACTACTGCTAAGAATCTTGTAATTATACTCATTAATTTTCATCTATGTCATTAAGTTCAGGGTCACCATTAGCCCACATCCCGTTTTCAGAGGTGTAGATATTACCTTCCATACCATAACAATCACTAAAATCATTATACCTTGCTTGGAAATCAATATTGCTCCTAATGTCATCCGTTATGTTTTCATTAATAAATTCTCTTATATTATCAAGATCAGACATAAGACAAACCATCGGAACAGTTGCTTCAGTTTCTATAATAGCCTTGTTTAAATCTAAACAACTATTGTATAATTCTACCATATATTGGAGGTCTATGGTCTCTTTGGCAGACTCATCATACAACATAGAAACATACAAGATAAGCATTGAATCCCAAATTTTTCTTGGTGGTAATCCGTTCTCTTCAAATGATTTTGCTCCAATGTAAGGAAGAAGGAGTTTAAGATGGTTCTCAAATAAGAATCTTTCATCACTCTTCATTAATGATCCCATTATGCCAAATCCATCATTATCCTTGAAATCAATTTCTCCATTTGGCAAAGCAGAAAGCAAATACATTGCTAACGAATTAGTGTATAACCAAGCTTCAAACATCGGCTCCACATCTTTTTTGTTCCTTTCTAGAAATAAAAAGTCTGCTTTCCATGAATCATTTGATTCATCATAGTTTCGAAGAATGTCATTTGCAAACGCCAAAAGATTCTTACATATATATCCTTCATCCTCATCTTGAATAAAAATAAAGGCGGCGACAGCTTTATGATAGAATTCGTAAGCGAAATCCTTGCCTTTCAGATTGCGGCAATCTTTGCATATCTCCAAAATTTCCCTACATCTGGGATAAAATGTATCTCCCGACATGAAATCATAATGATAATGCAACTTAATAAGAGACAAAATCGTGACCACAAGATTTCGTTTGGTGTCAGCAGGGACGAGAACCGTCTCTGCTAATTTATTCTCTTGCTTTTTTAAAAAGTCTACAAGCAAGTCAAGTGATTTAAAACACAACTGCTCTGCTCCATCTGTATGACCAGTTTCAACCATTGATTCTACCATGTCACGCATAATAAGAGCATACACAGTAATATCAGAATTGGAAGAATAATTAAATTGGTTGTTTCTTTCTAGTTTTAAAAACATCTTTTCCAACCAAAAATATTGGTCATCTCTATTTTGAATAAAATCTTTCTTTATCATTACCCAATAAAGATATCCTGTAAGGAAAAGGGGATCTTCTTGATAATAGTCTTTACAGAATGACAAACCATAATCAATACAATCAAACAAATTCTTATAATCCCTCTTTTTTCGATAATAATCTCCTCTACATGCCAACGCATCACATGTTACGGAATATGTTCTAAGATCGATTTCATGCTTCTGCCATAGTAGTCTTAGATTCGAAATTATACGTTCTACAGCCGCAAGATGTTCGTCCAAAGCATCTTCATTATAAAGCATTTTAGACCACTGTAATAGATTATAGAAAAATTGATAAGATGCATGACAAGACTGGGATGTTATTGTTGAAATAAAGGAGAGAAAATCGTATTTGTGCTGGATTGCATACCATACATAAGCTTCTCTGGCACACGATGAAATGGAGGAATCTCCTTTCATATGACATTTTATGAACTCAGAACAGAAATCGATATCTCCATTCATCATTGCCAACTTAAAAATAAGCTGCTTATATGCCGGTTGATCAACGGGAATTGATTTAATGTATTTGTATGCATTGGCTATAAGAGCCTTAAAATCCTTCAATTTGAGATTTTGAGTCAGAATATCTTCTATTCCAGAATCTTTAAAAGCCCACAGTCCCTCATTAGTTTGTACAATAATTGTCTTGCCAAGCATTTGTCGTAATGTAACCAAGAGAGTTGGCTCAATATCCAAAATTTCAGCAAGCATACTTTCTTTCCACCCTAAAGGGTTAAGGCTCATCAGCAATAAATATTTATCCATCTCATCTCGTCCAAATATATGTTTTAGACGATCTATCCAGAATATAACAGTATCATCGGTACCATCAGGCAACTCTCTTATCAGTTTAACTTGGTGCTGAATAATTTTTTCTTCATTATCCTTCTCTTCTCTATTCCTTATAGCAATATAATCCTGTTTGTTCATTTTCCCGATTATAGTCATGGACAGTTGCAACCAGTTTGCATGAGAAGAGCATTCTCTTTTAAGAAGTTCATCTGATAGTTGAGGGCGAAGGTCTCTGGTGATTTTTTTTATCGTTTCTTTGTCGTACGGTTCAATCATATACATCAAAGGACGCATATGGAACATATAATCAGTATAATATATAGTTGTCACAGAGATATAACCAGATAAGCCATATGACATAAAATATGTGCTGGAAGAAAATGATTCACAAAATACATATATTTCATATCCCTTTTCTGAAAGTGAATTAGTGATTTTACTCCAGAAATCCAATACTTTATCTTTATTTTCTTTTGATGATAAAATTTTTTCACGTCTACCGCCACAGTCTGTTTTATCAAGGAATAAAAGCCAATTTACAAGAACGTCTTCTTTGGAAAAAGAATGGTTTGCCTCATCGCAATAGATAAGACAAATGTGATTGTTCTCTTGACGAAGGTTATCGTACATTTTGCAAAAGAAGGAAGTTAATCCAAGACCCATCTCTTTTGCTGCAATAATACACGATCCTCTACTTTCTATCTTCTTTAGGCATTCCTTTTGCTCTATAAGTCTCCCCTGGAAATTGGCTATATATTTCTGAACATAACTTTCCTGAGCATTCGCAAACTTGTCGTATTCGTCAACATCGTTAAATTCATTCTTGATTACCTCTATTACATTGTTATACACAAAATCAGTCCACGCAAACAGGTCGGAATCACGATATGAGTTTATTGGTATTGAATAGTCGACAATCCGATATGAAGAGTCCTTTGAGCTAATATAATATCTAATCAGATTTATGTAATTTTGTTTTTTCCCCGATGATTCAACGTACCTTTTCCTTTCATGTTCTTCTAAGTCTATATAGGATTCGAAATTTCTCATAAAAACAATTGACCTTTCTCTTGGCACTTTGGAAGAGAATAATCCATGAAGAAATTCAAACATTGTAACACTTAATTCTTCTATCTTAATTGGAAAGTCATTGGGTAAATCTATCGTTGGACAAGGCACACCATCTTCCGCTGGAATCCAACCATATCTATGTCCGATTATACCCATGAAATATGGTCTGCAATTGTCAATCTCCTCTAAACACACATTGAAAATTTGTTTTTCTCTTTCTAATAGGGACAATGTAGTATTCGTTTTTACCGAATGGCGCAAATCAATAAATTCTATACTGCAAGAATGATCCTTTAAAGTTTCATTTAGACGAGGTTCAACAATGTTTTTAAGCGCATCACGCTCAATATCCATATCTAGAAAAGTACTACTTACAAATACCTTTATGTATTTCCAATTATCCATATACAATAGAATTTTTCAACTATTGTGCCAATAGTTTATCTTTGTTCAATAATATCGAGTTGTCAACGACAACGAAATCATATAGTTTATAATCGCAATCCCACTGCTCTGCTCTAGTAACTTCACGACCTTCCTCATCCAATTCTTGCCAAGGACGAAGACAGTTATGCTCTCTGGTGCGCTCATCGCATCCATGTAAGCCGTCGTGAGCTTTGACATAACCAAGCATTTCATGAGAAGCATTCCAACGTAAATGTTCGAGCCTTGCAAGATTGAGGATAACATTATTTTCTTGTGTCGTAAGATATGTGTATTTGATTTTTTCATATGCGCCCTCACGTTGCACCATGTCACTATTATTAAAATACCTGTTGATGAAATCAGCCCAATCATAGTTTTCCTCCATAGCATTCTTTAGTAGGAATACCTTAGTTTCCGCATGTAACGCATTGCCAAGGTCCTGCAACTCCTTACGTCGCAGCGACCTCATACTGTCAAGTGACCCCTTATCCTGTTCTTTCTTCCGGCGCGCATCCCATAACAACTTATCGCCAGACAGTCGTGCATAGCTCGCTTGATATGCTCGCCCCTTTTGAGTAAGTGCCTCATTGATAATCATATCGTATGAGTATATTTCCTTTGATTGCCCAAACAATTTAATTACGGCATCGTTTTTATATGGAACTTCTTTTTCTTTTAGACATTTATTGTAACATTCATTGTAGTAATTTGCAATATGCTGCATATATACTTCTTTATCGGAACGATATGATCGTACAAATATACGCATATTGTGCAGATCAAGCCGTACACGGCGTATGTGATTGAGAATTCGTATAGCTAGCGTCATGCCTAATTCATCATCACCTATTGCTATCACAATGTAATTAAGTGCTTTGCAAAAATCATCAGTAAGGATATTAACATAAAAATCGCTACTAAGGCTGTCACACGATTTCAGTTCAATCAGTGGGCTCTTTTGCTTATCATAGTTTCTTGCAGCCATGACAGCTGGAGCAAAATTCGCAAAAGACCCTTTCAACTCATCCATGCGCTTGTCTATAGCAATACAACGGAAAGGACTACGTCTTTCATCTTCTGGTGTTGCACCGTAGTCAACAAAGGCACCAAATTCATATAAAAATTTAAGAGCATCACGCCCAACTTCATCGAAACCGACAATAAGACTATTGAATGAAGACTTTACTGTTGTGCTGGCCTTATCAATCTCTACAAATCGTACCGGGTGATTCTCCCCATCTGCCTTCAGCAGCTCGACAGCAAGATTGGAGGAGTCAACCGTTCGCACATCAAGCCCATGTTTAAACGCGATATCTTCAATGATATGATTTAAACCATTGCGTCGAGCATGACAATAGAAACGTAGCAGAACTTTATTCTCTTTAATTTGCTGTATGCTATTATCGAGAGTTAATACAGACAATGCTCTAATATTTTCGTCCTCATTCTCCGATAGGAAGAACATGTGCAGCTGGGCATCTGTAATCCCTTTCCCCACTTTTTGTATTAAGTCACGTAGCATTAACAGGTTTATATCGCCAAGTATATCCCCCTTTTCCACCTTCTCACTACTGATGTCACAAAGTCGAATCTCGGTGAAAGTCACCCTTGCATCTAGTTCGTCAGCATCGATGAAAGTCTGACGACGGTGGGTGAACATTCCGACAATATTGTTCAGACCATTGATGTCATCATTACTTTGCGCCATATTCTCCACAAACACCACTATAGCCTTGCCCCCTTCTCGTTCCTTAATACTCTTTGCCAACAACCGAGAAGGATCGTTCATACCAAAGAAAACATATAAGTGATTGTGGTCAGCGTCAATTTTCGTTTTCTTATGGAGTTTATAGTATGCTGATACCCTTGCATACGCCAAACTCAACAACACTGCAATAGTACAAAAGAAAGAAAGAATTGCTTGTAGTGAGATGAAGCCTTTAAGATAGGAGTGATCGCTGATGCCATCTACAACATTACTATCTATGTTTCCAGTGAAAAGTTGGAAGGAACATGCCAGTGAGCGTAGCAAATATTCAGAATTGATAAATGTACCATTACCTTCCTCAGACTCGTAGACAAATGCCATCATGAACAATGCTGTTCCTGTAATCAGGAAAAGAAACATGAGGCTAGTTAAGAACAAGAGAAACCTTTCACGTAGGGCTATTCTATTGCGGCTTCCCTTCCACCAACGCCATCCACGACTCACTGACAAGTATAGTGCGTCGGCTAACAACAAACCAATTATTAACCATGCCAAATTAATATTATTGACAAATAATCCTACAACTATCAATATGATGGCAATACCACCAATGGCACATTGTGCAAATCTGTTACTATTGTTACCCATTCTGTTGTTCACTTATGTTAGTGGAAGAATTAACCTTAGATTTATGATAGCTGTCAATCTTTTGATAAAGATCCCATAACTTATTGGCAGCACCATCATTATATTTCCCCTTAACATCCTTGGATGAACCAGGATCCTGAGAAAGAGTGCAAATCTCTTGCATCAGATTCAAGACGCGTTTCTGCCGTTCCAATTCACGATCATAGGTTATGTCATCACAATTATCAGAAGGATTTTTGGCATCTTCATTTTTGGTTCCTTCCTTCTTGTTGTCATTATCTTGTACTGCGTTCTTTTTAGTTAGGTATTCTCTTTCTTCCTTTTTGTCATTATAATACCTACTAATACCACGAACCGCAATATAACCGACGCATATACAAACAGTAAGCACAATAAGGACATCACACCAATTCGTGCCTGTTTCCTCAATACATGGCTGACATACATCAGCAACAGCCTTGAACTTAACAGCGAGAGTATCGCTAACAATAGTTAATGTATCCATAATCCGAATTTTTTCAGTATTCCTTTATAAATTTGCAGTAGAATATTCAATATTTAATATTGGTTTTAACGACCTTTGCAGGGTTGCCAGCTACCATACATCCTTCTGGAACATCCTTTAAAACTACAGAGCCGGCAGCAACCATGGCCCACTTACCAATTGTTACTCCACACATGATAACAGCACCTGCTCCTACAGAAGCACCATAGCAAACACGTGTTTCTTCCAATTTCCAATCGTTAGAAACGACTTGCCTCCCATCCCTCATTATCGATCTTGGGTATCGATCATTAATAAAACTGACGTTAGTTCCAACGAACACTCCATCCTCTAAAGTCACACCTTCATAGATACTATTATTGTTCTGAATCTTTACATTGTCACCAATCTTCACATTCTTACCGACATAAACGTTTCGGTGAATGCGGCAATAATCTCCAATCTCAGCACCATCATCAACAAAACTTCCTTCTTCTATCAATGTATTAGGTCCTATTTTCACCTTTTTTCCTACATGCTCTTTTAACCTGTCCTGCATTCTAGTATATATAGCATAAGATTCTGGTGTTAACAGTTTGCCAATCAACATTTCTCTATTTCGTAAGGGCATAAACTGAACCTTAGCAATCTCAAGATAACCATCGTTGGCACTGTCATGCATTTCTTTGATTTGTTCCTGAGGAGAAACTTCTGACTCCAAATGCAAAACTGCCTGAGATATCAACTCTATTTCAAGCCTTTCACTCCTTATAATGCCAATCTCAAAAAGACCATGATTGTCTTCATCTACCATTTTCTGTGTAGCTCCTACTTCTTCCTTCAGAGCGCGATACAGTAATTTCTCGGTGTCAATTCGAACATTATTATCTTTATCGATAATCAAGTGTTTATTATTGTCTGTCGCTCCATCAAGTAACAAGCTAACCGTTTCGTCATACGAAAAGTGCCAGATATCGCCAGAAGAAATATTACCTGATCGTTTAGTCCACATCAGAGAGACGCCTTCATTAGTATAGGCAGCCAAATACCCACCTAAACCCAATGAACAAAGAAACGGAGCCAACGGATGAATGTCCTGTATGTTATCAATAACAAAGGGGGTGCCATCAATAGAACACAAGATGTGATACATCTCTGTCATACACTTAAATGTGAAATAGTCAGAGTAATAAAGCTGCATATCAACACATGGGTGTTCTGAGTTTGTGGTGCGATTGTCTGAGATATTATAAACACCCAACTCTGCTCCATTAAACATGGTCTTCCCACTCTTCAAGTCAGCAATAAATGTGCAGGCCACCATTTCACAAACGGTTGTAATGAAATCCTCTATTCCGAATCTACCGGGCTTTGGCAACTCAACACCCTTATATTTTTCCTGCTTCAGATATTCCGTCAATCTATCATGTATCACAGACAACGGATAGCTCTTCTTATGATTCTTGAGAAACTGTACGAACTGCTGCTTCAGTTCTGTATTGTCTGGTTTAAGTTTGCCAAGATGATTTTCAACTTCTTGAACCTTATCTTTCCTAAAAAACTTAAGCATTTCTAGTTCCCCTTTCCATTTTTCTGGTATAGGCAGTAAAAGTGACTTATTGATAACACAAAGGTCAAATTGGTCCTTTCCATAAAACTCATTGACTCCTGTACCACAGAGTTTTTTGTAATTACCGAAAACCGTAATTTTGCCGAACTGTCGTTGCAAGGCTATACGTATTAGAAACAGACTTTGATCTTCAAATACTGAATAACCTTGTCGCTGATTGATCATACCAGAAAGCTCGTTGAGTTTCTTCTCGTCACTAATCGTCTCTTGGGTGTCTGCCTGAAAAGGTATGTTGGCTTCTGTATCCAACCACTGTATCTTTTCCACAAATGGCTTCAACTTTGAGTTCTTAATATCTATAGGTTCCTGAGGATAGAAGAGGATCTTCTTTTTCTTCTCAACAGCATACCCCAATTCCTCATTGATTATGAAGTCCGATTTCTCCACTTCTTCGGTGTACATCAATAGAAAGGATTCTGAGCTGTCAATTCCTTTGTGAATTCGAGCTGTGTATTCCTTACCCACATCTTGATGCAACTCATTCATATCGAACCATGCTTTGATGTCATGACTCTCTAGTTCTTCAAAAAGTCGCGTTACAAATGGTGCATTTTCACGCTTGTAACTGATAAACACGTCTTTCTTCCCTTCAATAACAGGAAGTACTACAAGTTCATTTCCATATTTGAATTCCTGTGCCGGAATTGTAGCTTTTCTTCCTTCCATAATTATTCTTTGTATTGCGTCAATTATGTTTTCAACTAAAAGTTCGTCAACTATTTAACAGTTAATAAAAAACTAGAAAGCAAGGCGAAATCCCAAATAGTTACTTGTAAATGTCGGTGCATATGAATTCCTATATGATACTCTACAATCACGAGGAGTACTGCACCAACTACCACCTCTAAACAAGCGATACGAACCAGCTGTTGGGCCTTTGGGATTCGTCACTGGAGAAGAGGGGTATTTTCCATCCCAATCCTGACACCATTCCCATACATTCCCACTCATATCGTATATCCCCAATTCATTTGGAACTTTTGATGCAACAGGATGAGTCTTACTATCACTATTATCTTTATACCAAGCTACATCGTCATAGGTATCACCTCCTGAAAACTTGCTACCACAGCTTTTTATTCCACCACGTGCAGCATATTCCCATTCTGCTTCAAATGGCAAACGAAATTTTTTTCCAGTTAAGGAGTTGAGCCTATTAATGAATTTATGACAGTCGACCCATGAAACTTGTTCTACGGGAAGTTTATCTCCTTTAAAGCAAGATGGATTATAACCCATAACAGCTTCCCACTGTTGTTGCGTAACTGGAGTACGTCCTATATAGAAACTATCGAGATGTACCTCATGAACAGGTTTCTCGAAATCTCTACATTCATCTTCTTGCTCTTGTGTTGCTCCCATCAAGAAGGTTCCACCTTCTATATATACGAAATTATCGACAATCTGCTGGATGAATGGAGGTAATTTCGGATTATCTTCTGCATGCTTCAACTTCGCTTTTGTTAGCGTCAGCTCTTGACGCATGTTCTGAAGATCATTTTCTAACAAAACTATTTTACCTATAGAATCCCAATTCCTTTTGCATAATTTACATTGCTCTTTATCATAGAATTTAGAGTAATTACTGTTCATTCCATAAAGAACCGAGAACCTCCACCCACATTGATTACAAAAAGACGCATCAAGAGAAACCACGTTAGCGCAAACTGGGCATTGTTTTGTTTTATTTCCTAATAACTTGCTTTTTTCTATTATTTGATCAGCTATTGTCACCAACTGGCTGTCCAACGTTTGGTAGCTATCTGATAGTTTCATTATCTCTTCTTGTATTTTACGGGATTGTTCAAGACTTATTGCCCCAAGCCATCGTTTTAAGTCACTTATCAAACGTTCTTTTTGAGAAGAGTCACTCCACGAAATAATATTTTGAGTCGTATATTTAATGGTAAACTTCATACTCATTTCACAATCATCAATATTGACAACCACAACATGAATACCTTTTTCTTTTTGCTGTTTAAATGCCGCAGTCAATTCACCTATAGCATGTTCTGATTCTTGTGATGATTTTGAGAGCATGAACAAAAACACTTTACAGGTTTCTATGCCTTCTACAATTTTGTCAAGATAATCTTGCTCATCAGCATAAATGGCATCCAAATCCTGCCAACACTTTCCACCTGTCTCGCATTCAATTTCACTCATTATTGAATGCACTACGTTAATATCCCGGCGACTGTAACTGATAAATATATCTCGTTCCATATTTCTTTTCTTTAATCCAATATGTCTTTTCTTTGGGATAGAAAATAGAATTAAAATTCTGTCTCTATTATTTTTCTTTATCTTCTCGAGCAATCCTAAATCCAACATTGTGACTATAGAATTCTGGTGGTTCATCATCTCTGTTAGAGACCCTAAGGCTTCGTGTGCTACTATGCCAAGAACCGCCTTTACTTGCTTTTATAATTCCCTCTTCGGGTCCTGTTGGATTTACCTGCTCTTCTGAAGTAAATTCATACTTCCAATCATTACACCACTCGTAGACATTTCCACTCATGTCGTACAATCCCAATTCGTTAGGTTTCTTCGCTCTTACAGGTCTAGTGCCACTTTGGCCTGTATTATCGGCAAACCACCCTATCTCATCAGGAGTGTTTCCTCCACTATACTTGTAGTGTTTGGAAAGATTTCCACCTCTTGCAGCAAACTCCCATTCTGCTTCTGTTGGAAGACGGCATCCTTTCCATTTCGCAAATGAATCCGCATCATACCACGAAACATTAACTATTGGATGATTGTCTATCCACCCCCAAGAAGGAGCGACTGGCATTTTTGCGCCTGTTGCTTCACAATATTCACGATATTGAGCTACTGTGATAGGTGCTTCTGAAATCTCAAAAGAGTTCAAGATTACCTTATGCTTTGGCTTCTCAGAATCATAGGCATCCTTACCTTGTTCTAATGTGGCACCCATATCAAAGTTCCCACCTTCGACTTTCACCATCTTGATAGGAACACAATCTGGTCCTTTTTCCATTTGGGGATGATTTCTTCCTAGTAACCTAAGAATAGAAGAAATCAACTCTGCTGTTTTCTCACGATAATCAGGATAGGCTATGAGCCAATGTTTTCGTCCCAAATAATAGCCAAGTTCGTCATTCATCTCCGTCTTGTCTATCATAAAAGGAATTATCGGTTTGCCAGAATTAAACCCTTTATCTATTTCGTTCTCAACATGCTCAGATCTATTAGAATTCTCAGAGAAAATCAACACTACGACTTTACAATCCTTTATTGAATGCATGATTTGTCGTGCATAAGACTCACCAGGGATAACATCACGTGGCGCTATCCAACAAGTAATACCATTCTCTTCTAAAGAATGACAAACAGCATCAGCTATACTTTTATCTAGGGTAGAATAACTTATAAATATTTCATGCTCCATTATACAAAAGTGATTTTCATTATTTTATCAACCTATTCCTAATAGCTATACATTTCTCCATCCGTTTCCCATTAACGGCATAGTAATAGACCTTGTGGTTGTAAAACTTGGCGAGGGATTGAGAGAAATCACGGAGGGTCGAGATGGTTTGATTGATCATCTTCAACGGATGCAGAAGGTTTTCCCCATCTGATGTTATGACCTGATTATATAGCGATTCCGAAATAAGTATTTTAAACATAAGCAATGCTTGTATTTGTTATTGGTTCTGCAAATGTAATAATAATATTCGACACTGCAAAAAAATGTGCTGTTTTTAACGAACAATTGTATTTAGTTTTAGGAGAAAAATCTTTTTTATACGAGTTCCCTGCAATTGCTTTGTAAATAAGCTAGAAATCAGTATCTTTGCATACTTAATTAAGTATCGAAACAATTGGGAGAATCAATTATGGAACCAGTAGATGAATATATGTGGATAATGATTGCAATGGTAGTGTCGTTCATCATCTCGCTGTTTGTATTCTTTAATGCCAAGAGGAAATGGCTTGGTTGCATCTTGCAATTCTTTACGTTCATTGCACTTATTATTTTTTCGGGGATGTTGTTTGGAATGTGTCGTGGATTCGTAGATTCATCTAATGAATCGGAAGCTATGGTTGGGGTTCGGTTAATTGAGGAGGATCGAGATTGCCGGTATGAGACAAAGTACTGGATGAAGCCCGACGACACCTATTATTATGAGTATGAAAAGGGGAGTAATAAGCACAAAGTTGAGCCTTGTGGAAATTTCATATAGTGGCAAAGGAACCTTTATACGTATTGATTCGATATATGCCATCCAAGCCAAAAGTAATCCTGACTTCGTCATATACTTCGATTTAGACAGTCAGAAAGTGACTCCGGTTTATGGTAACGACACTCTCGAGGTTATTAGTGCTGACTGGGATCGTATTAAAGATTACTTTAAAAGCCACTAAACGACAACAGTAAAAAACTAAGAATGGCAATCAACTGAAGAAGATCAGATATGCTAAGTTTTATAATAATAGCCTTATTTAATCAACCTGTTTGTTATTGTCAAACACAGATTCTTTTGCTGACCATTTATGGCATAGCTGTACGAATTGTGGTCCATTGAGGGGGACTTTAATGAGTCTGAGAAGGATTTCAGGGCTTTTGTTATTTGCTGCATAGACTTCAATGGTGCCGAGGAACTTTTATTTAAGCTATCCTCCGTAAACAGCACCTGAGGAATAATCGTTTGTTCTGACGTTCCTTCTGTTTTGTTGAAAGCAGCCAAAGTATAATCCATCTTGACGACGAAGTAATTTGAAACGATGCGGCGATTGTGGAATTTGTAGTAAATATCCTTCCCTTCAGAAAGTCCAAGTACCTCTGTGACTATTTCATAAGGCATCTTAAAATCCAAAGCGATGTCATTTATCCGTTTGGAAATGCTTTTAAAATTATATAGTGGATCTATTTCGTCCCTATCAAATATGACTGCTACATGGTATTTTGTATTCAACTCACGAGGCAACAGTTCGGTGAGAATACTGCGGATGTTGTCAAATCCATTACCATAAACAGCATTCGTTGTCTTGAAAAGATAACGGTCGTTCAGTATCAATGCATTTGACGGCAGGTGCTCAACACTGTCAAGTACAGAATCCCAACCTCTTCCAAGTGCGACTTTCTTTTCTGTTGTATGCTCGTCGTTGACGTCGATAAGCGGAGAAATATCTGGAGCACTACTACTTAAACACATAACTCCATACATTCTTTGTATGGCCAAAGCATCTGCAGAAGGAATGTCAAGGATATATAATGCAGAAGGATTCTTCAGCACGTTTTCCGGATGCGCTATATACCTTTTAGTGTCATCTTCTTTTAACAACTGCAACGGCTGTTGCTTCAAAAGCTTGTATAATAAAGACTGGCCAGTCGTTGATGAACCGGTAATACCTTTATAGGAAGACTCAGATATATAAACCTTAAACATATTTCTTGCCTTTTGTTATTGATAAATTATTATGTGGCAAAATTACAAAAAAAAACAGCATAATTGAGTCAGATTGAAAGAAAAAATGCATTATGGTCTCACTTTTAGCCATCAAATCCTCTTTAAATGCCACAATTCAAACAAATATTCATCGTTAGCTTTCGTCGAAGATGATTAAAGTTTATCTGGCCAGCCTGCGGTTTCGCCATGTGTGTAAAGGTGAAAGCGGACATCTACTTCTTCTGTTTCATTGTCGCGCCAAACGAAGCTATGTGCAGGAAGGCTGTCATCATCAAGGGAAAAATCTACGACGAGCATAGAATCATCATCGTCATCATGAATGAGGAGGTTGTAAATGCCAGGAGCCCAGTATTCTATATACCAGAAAGGGAATTTTATAGATGGTCCGGAACATGCGCCATAAGAAAGGCTGGCTGTCTTTGTATCAGCCATCAAGGTGGAATCAGCGGCATAGATGAATGCATTGAATCGGTCCAATTTGAAGAAGGATTTCTCTCTTCCTACCAGATCAATCTGGCCCATGCCAATCGCTGAATCCTTTTCAGGAAACTGCAACGTAAGACATACGGAGGTAACCTGATTCCAATCACGCTCAACATCGCGTTCCTGCTGGAGAAAACGCTGATGTAAATCTAACTGTTCAAGAAATCGTTTCATTCTTTCTAAGGTCTTTTCCCTAAAAGAGCTGCCGAAGCAGCTCATTCTATCAGTTAAATCATCAAATTCTCAAAAACTCACCCCTGTTTCCTCAGATGTCTCTTCCATGGAACAGGCTGATTATTCCTCCTATATGGATGATTTGAGCCAAATTGACAAACGACGTTGCCCTGGCGGTCAATCTTAAAATAATTATTTTGTTCGTCCCTAACAATGGCAAATGATGGAGAATGGAAGAAGGATTCAGCACCAGCCCACTGACAGGGAATAACCACATTTCCTTGTTTGTCGATATATCCAAACTTTTTTTCTGAATTTCTAACCCATGCAAGACCATTTTCAAAGCCTGAACAAAAATCCCAAATTGGAGGTATCACCTGATTACCAGATTCGTCTATAAACCCATATAAGTGATTATCGCCAATGAATGCAGACAGTCCTTCATGGAAACCAATTATATAGCCAAATTCAAAAGGTATAACAGTTTCTCCCTTGGTGTTGATTGCTCCCCATTTCTCGTTAGTTCCCATAACAAAAGCCATTCCATTTTCAAAATCTCCACCACGCAGATACTTAAAAGGAATAATCGTTTCGCCCTTGGTGTTGATATAGCCAATCTTATATGTCTCATCTTCCTCGACTTTACACAATCCTTCACTAAAATATGAATGGGACACGTATTTGCATGGTATAACTAACTGCCCCGTTTCGTCAACGAAACCAATTTTCTTGTCGTCATTGACAACGGCACACCTTCCGTCATCAAATCGATGACAAATCAGCCACCATTGAGGTACAACAACAACTTCGTCATCATTGTTCTTGAATCCCCATTTACCACTTTCTTTGTCCTTAAATGCCCTTAGAGGCGATTTTACTTTCTGATCCATAATACAAGTTTTATAGTGTTTGTTATATATCATTCATCATCATCCAAATTGTATTCCTTTTCTGCTTTTGTTTGGTATTCTATGTATAGGGACACCTGCTTATAGGTCAAGAAACGAATGCACTCTGCCTGATACACAGAAGAACCTTGAATCTTATCAGCCATTTTCATTCGATGGCCGAACCAGCGACTAATCGCTTGATGCTCATTTATCCATTTCTGGTCTAATCGAGGGGCTTTGGACTTGACAATTGTTTTCTGTACGCCTTCTCCATTCGACAAAAGAGCCAGATCTTCCTTAAGAACCTCAGAACGGAGGTCTGCAATATGCTTATAGTAACTATTGAGAAATATGAATCTCCAGTTTCCTTTATCTTTATACCAGTAGTCGAACTCCTTGAACAATTCTTCCCACAAGGCATAGTCCTTATAGTAACCGGCATCATCACCAAGTGTACTTTCTGCCATCAAATCTGCCAAAGACTGATAGACATTCAACATTCTGAACCTGGCTGTTCCAGCATAAACTTCAGAAGCTGTGGTCATATCTGCTGCCATAGGACTGGCTGCATAAGAATGATAACTACTATCCAATTCGAGCGAGAGAGTAGTAAGGCTATCCAAATCATCAACACCAATAGCTTTCCGGACATCGTATGCCCATTTCCATTCATAGAAAGTCTTCTCTGTCTTTTCAGGACTGTGGTATTGTTGCCATAAGAGTGAATCGAACAGTTCATCTAGATCCTGTAAAGTTTCGTCATTAGTCTTATCGGGTATCAGTCCATTTCCCTTACAGCCTAACAATATTGTCGATATGGCTAATAACGCGACTACTTTTTTCCCCATATTTTGCATATCATGATTGCTCATTTGATGTCTTTGGGTGCTAGTCCAAAATCTGCCAGGTTGACACCCATCTCAGCAGTTATTTCTTCCTGAGAGAGCGGTTCTTCCTCTTCTATGGAATGGAGATGGTGAGAGGCATATAAGATATCGGACTCACTGAATTCTGCTTCATATAAGAACATCATGGGAAAGGCCAAAGGATGCTCTTTGTCCGTATTAACAGGGATGGAAATATTGTCCAGACCCTTCACACCATAGATTAGTCCAATGTCCAGCAATTCCCGCAATTGTTTAGTGGCTCTGTTATCTGATACAAGATCTGATGTTAAAAGAACTCCATAGACATGTGGAATATTCTTGGTGAGACGTAGCAGGCGATTACGGAATAGTTCACAAGTGAATGCCAAATCCGAAATCAATTCCTTCTTGGGACTCACTTCGTCTTCTGTACCCAAGTCAATCAAGACAAGCGCCAATTCTCTTTCCGTAGCAAAGACATAGAAATCGTATTGGGTAAGCAGAGGGCCAAGACCTCGCCGTTTCTCTGAATAGATACGGGAATCCCTGCCAAGTTTCTCCATGTGGTCCAAGATGGAGATGTCGCTTTTGTTCATGAATTCGTTATACATCTGTTATTCATTTATTATAGAAGAGCTTTCAAACTGAATGATTCTATCACCATACCACAGACATTGTCAGAAACCGATGCGCCTCTTCTCTTTTGGCACTTCTATGGGCAGGATGTCCTCTGGGAATAGTAAGCGCAACTGCCGTTTGTCTGTAGGTCTATTCTTGACACATCGCATAGCATGTTGGATATAGATGCGTTCCAGTTGATTGGCAATGAAGCGGGCATTGCCCCATGTCTTTGGATCACGCTGGCCATATGCCTTTGTCAGTAACGACTTGTACTTGTCCCAAGCTTCTGGAGTAAAGTCATATTCGTATTCCTTCACCCTACGACGTGTAATCTCCAACAATTCGTCAATAGTAAAATCTACGAACTCAAACTTATTCGGGAAACGCGACTGAAGGCCAGGATTGCTTTCAAGTAACTTCTCCATTGGTTCTTTGTAGCCGCATAAGACGATAGCAATATCACGTTGTTTCTCGTCTGCCAGAATATTCATCATAAGTTGTACAACGAGCTTACCAGGATCGCCTTCATGTTTGCCATTCAGAAGATAGGCTTCATCAACCATAAGTACTCCTCCTTGTGCCATTTCAAGGACCTGTCGCATGGAACGTTCCTCATCACCCCAAAGAGTTCCAATGAAGGTTCCCCGGTCGCAGACTACGACATGTCCCTTTGACAATGCCCCAGCCTGTCGCAGCAGAGAGCCGAAAATCTTACACACTGTTGTCTTGCCTGTTCCTGGTCGTCCGAGGAACACACTGTGCAGCGACACCTCATGTTGTTTGCTGTTAGGGAATACCTTGCTCATCAGTTTGTTATAGCCTGTCAATGCCACCAGTTCATCCATGCGGTGTTTGATGTCATCACATCCTACTAGTTTATCAAGTTCCTCTCGTGGATTAGCAATCGGGCGAAGTACTTCAACCTTGACACTGATTTTGTCATTCTGATCAATAGTACCATCTGGAAATGAGAGGTCTTCAATCTTATGGACGCTTCCTTCTGGGAAAGCCTCTATGTTTACCTCATCGTCATCATAGATGTCAGAGCTGTCTGATTCTTCAAAAGGCAAATTGCCTTCCTCAACCTTCTCATATCCATCATCAATAAACTTTTTGAGGAGCTTTTCAAATTCATCCTCTTCCTCATCACCTTCATCAACAACCAGTTTCTCACCTAATGGATTTGAGAAATCTGGTGCTTCCAATTCAAAGTTCCTGATATATGCCTCTTCATCCAAAATAGCACTTAGGATAGTTCTTGCCTCCTCACAATATGACTTGTTTGTTGCTATCTCTCTATGCCGGAGACCTTTAAGACCATCAATAACCGTTATGTTCATGGCGCTCCATTTATCTTTCATGTCTTTGGCATTTAGAATATTACTTTCTGATAGCAGTACGCCATGAATATCCACGGGCGGGAATATGTTTATGGCACGATGATCCATCTCCTTCATCGCCTCTGACAATTGCCAGACAGGACTCGTCCGTGTTTTATTGTAAGAGTAATACTCTGGTATATTAAGGTCATAAGGGTCTTGTTCATCTGCTATTTCTTCAATCCTTCCGCAAAGGTCGAAGCATACCACAACCATACTAATATCATGGAGATAGATGATAATGTTTTTATCTTTCAAATATGGTTCGTAGCCCTTCAAATGAGTAGAATAGACTGCGCTGTTCACCACCAGCCTATCCATATGCTCAAGAATTGTATTCTTGGTCTGTTTCTTAAATTCATTAATAAATATGCTTGCCATTGCCTCTCTTCTTTAATCTTATCAACATAAAGAGGCCCGAGCAATATAAATACTATCACACAGAAACAAAAATTATTTTGAAGGCTGACGCGAAATGTTAAAAAAAGATTCCGGAATTGCTCTGCTCATTCGCATTCTTTCTATCGCAGGCATGAAGGATATGCCAGAGTTCTGTTGTTTCATCCATCTTGGATGATGGTACGTGATGCATGTGATTGGCGATGGCCATGCGTTCTTCATCAAGAAGTTTAAAACCAAGAGTGTCAAGTAAATCAACGGAACGTTGTCCGTGATGATTGTGACCAATCTCGTCATACCCATCCAAATGTGAGGTACATAAGTCATGAAACAGAGCGACAATGCGGCAACTTTCGTCAGGTAGATGGGGAGCCATATCTATCATCTCGTAATAGACTCCTAACGAATGGTCGGCCAACCCTCCTTTATATCGGTGATGATGATGGCAATGGGCGGTGAAGTAGTCACTTCTAACTAGATAGGTAATCACATTACCCATCCCCTCACGGTCGATGTTACCCAACAACGATATGATTTCCAGTTTAGATGAAGTAATACCAAAGATATCCATCCCACAATACTCTCCATCCATAGATGACAAACCATATTACTACAACAAAAGCGATAATTACAAGGAAAGAGAACCACGTGCTCTTCAAAATGTCATCAATAACGACTTTTGAAAAGAGCCAATGCCTTAGCCCTCCGTCAATGTGCTGGGCCATACCTGTACGGAAATTAAAGACAAAGACAGGGCGTATGCGCCAGGGACGATTATAACGATTCTGCCAATCAAATAGGCAATACTCCCAATAACCACCCCGCTGATTCCACCATTCACCTGTAGTATATCCTTCCTTTTCTGCATACTTGTTCAAAACAGCATGATTACCATTGGCTCCAGCGTTCCTGTAAATAGAATAAGGTGCCAATGAGTAGTTGATAATTTTTCCAAGCGACACACGACATACTATCATTACAGGATTGCTGTCACTAAGACGGTATGGATCTTCTGCATATCTTCTAGCAACACTACGGCGAGAGGCAAAGTAGACACCGATTCCTCCCCAACTGCTCTGGCTTGCTGTAAATGTACCTTCTGTCCAAGCTCTCACGTTCTTCTTTGTAATAGCACGTCCTGCCGTCAAGTCTGTACCATGATAAAGTGTTATTGCAGGAATCACTGTGTCTATAACCGTCCAAATCGCACCCTCCACTAAGGTAAGGAATCCATGATATATCGGATATTTGAAGAATCGATACGGAACACCAATCAGCCAATCCAGTCCTTTTATGTGATCATTCCAATTGGTTGGATGGAATACCTCGCATACCAAATCATAAATCTCTGTGGTACCGTATACCAGTACATTGTAGATAAAAGCATTCAACGTCCTGAGTGGAGTTGTGACAATATACAATACAAGTTGGAGGAAATACAATATTGGGCGCAACAGTTCCTTAGTGCCTTCACTTGGCCAACTTGTCTTGAACATGTAACGCCATGGCTCAGTCAGAATGAGCTGCAAGCGGTTTAATCCCCAAATAGGGATTGACAGGAAATAATAGGCATACTCAAAGATAGATGAGTATTCGGCTCCCATAGCCATTGTGATATGGCGAATACCAAAAAATATGGCTGCCCAAAATCCGACTGTAGCTCCAGAGCTGGCATTGTCGAAAAGCCACCAGCCAATCAATGCCCCGACCCCCATGAAGAATCCGATATACATCGCTGCAGCCAGTAGTTGGTCGCGAAAAGCGTAGATGATTCCGCCAATGATAATCAGGATAATGATGCCGAGTATACTCATCAAAGATCTGTTTTATGCCACAAATATACGAATTATTCTTTTAAATCAGTATATATACTTTAAACATTTACAATTCCTTTGCATTTTCATTCCATTTTAGACGTATCCAGATTATCTATAGAGCCGTCAAAATCTCTATTTCTATCACCCGATAAAATATATTTTTAGAGTCCTAAAATTTTTCCCAAAAACATTTGGCGGGAACGAGATTTTTAGCTACTTTTGTGGCCGAATTACATAATTCTATCACAAATCACATTTTTAAATTGTAGCAAGAATGAACATGATGACAAAGGAGACAGTCAAGTATCGAGCGGTTCAATGATGAAGTAAAGAACTGAATCTGAGAATCGACAGGAGGATTGTACCTTGTCGTGCGCGTTCTTTGACATATTGCTACAATAGTCGGGGATTGTGATAGTGTATTCTCTGAATGGAATACTCTATAATTCCATAGGTCAGTGCAGGAGCACTTGCCTATTAACTCTTGTGCCCCATATCAAGGGGTTTACACCTTTTTTATTTTATAGCGGTTAGAATTATGTAGATTATGCGGAAAGAATTTAGACTCATTAACGATTTCAAGAAACAGACACAAACAACTATCTGGAAACACTTAGATGCTATGGCGGTGAATTATGCCGTCTATTCCTCTCACCTGAAGGGCTTAGCCTCATATTTGACGGACTTCGACGTATATCTGTATTGCGACAATTCGTGTATGGTCGTGGTATGTCTTGACTGCTGCGGTCATTGCGAAGAACAGACATACAAAGAATCAGAAACACTCAGTCCCTTTATTCTAAGTGATGGTCACGAACCACGTGTCAGCAAAGTCTGGAAACTGGCGCAGACTGTTCGTGCAATCAACAACCGACTCATGATACCTGTATATGGTCTGCTGATAACAGAGGCTGACATTAC
>Ga0310691_10002388_pt1 | contig 25183 bp, 18 predicted proteins | sample 176DNAGHGlowgp2_FD_203887 | JGI IMG/M metagenome (GOLD analysis project Ga0310691, IMG submission 203887) | Sheep rumen microbial communities from Palmerston North, Manawatu-Wanganui, New Zealand - 1766 DNA GHGlow gp2 (v2) (version 2) | ecosystem: Host-associated > Mammals > Digestive system >...
TTTATAAATAGAACTCGATTTATCACTTAATATTGCTATTCCAGAAATTTTCGTAATCATCGCCTTCTACCTCTCACTTGGAGCTGTTCCAATGAAGGATTGGACGCTCTATCGGCTTGACGCAGCCGCATTAGAGCGATTGTCGTAAAGATTACTTAATGATGCACTGACCAGTCATTTCCTGGGGTTGTTCCAATCCCATAATATGGAGGATGGAGGGTGCAACGTCTGCCAAGGCACCATTCTGCACTGTCGCGTTCTTGTTCTCCGTCACATAGATGAAAGGTACTGGGTTCACGGAGTGAGCCGTATTGGGAGTGCCGTCGTCATTGATGGCATGGTCAGCGTTTCCGTGGTCAGCGGTAATGATGGCTTCATAATCCATTTCCTTGGCTGTTTCCACTACTTCTTTCAAGCACTGGTCAATCACTTCCACAGCAGATTCTATGGCGGAGTAAACACCCGTGTGTCCCACCATATCGCTGTTGGCGAAGTTTACCACTATCCAGTCGTACTTGTTGGTCTTGAGAGCCTCTACCAACTTGTCCTTCAGTTCGTAGGCAGACATTTCAGGCTTCAGGTCGTAGGTGGCAACACTGGGAGAGTTTACCAAGATGCGGTCTTCACCTTCAAACGGTTCTTCTCGTCCGCCATTGATAAAGAAAGTCACGTGTGCATATTTCTCCGTCTCGGCGGCGTGCAACTGCTTCAAGCCCTTGCTGGCGATGTATTCGCCAAGGCTGTTCTGCACGTTCTCTTTGGGGAAGAGGATATGCACGCCAGTGAAGGTATCGTCGTAGGGAGTCATGCAGTAGTATTGAAGATTGGGAATGGTCTTCATGCCCTGTTCTTCCATATCCTGCTGCGTGAGCACGATGGTTAGCTCTTTGGCACGGTCGCTGCGGTAGTTAAAGAAGATAACCACGTCGCCTTCCTTGATGCGGCCATCGACGTTGCTGTTTACGAGTGGTTCCATGAACTCGTCGGTATTCTTATGTTCCTCTGTATGGGAATCGTAGCACGACTGTACACCCTCCACCATGTCGGTCACCTCGCGTCCCTTTCCGTTTACCAGCAGGTCGTAGCCAAGCTTAATGCGATCCCAATGCTTGTCACGGTCCATTGCATAGTAACGGCCAATGACAGAAGCGATAACACCTACCCCCACCTCATCTATATACTTCTGCAGGTCTGCAATAAAACCCTTGCCTGACTTGGGGTCAGTATCACGACCGTCCATAAAGCAGTGTACGTAGCAATTCTCTATTCCATACACCTTAGCGATGTCGATAAGTTTCAGTAGGTGGTCGAACGAAGCATGGACTCCACCGGTGGAAGTCAGTCCCATCAGGTGAACGCTCTTGCCGTTAGCTTTTGCATAGCCGTAAGCCGATTTAATCTCAGGGTTCTCCATGATGGAATTGTCAGCAATGGCACGGTTAATTTTCACCAAATCCTGATAGACAATGCGTCCTGCACCAATATTCAGGTGCCCCGTCTCTGAGTTGCCCATCTGTCCTTCGGGCAGGCCAACGTACTCTCCCGAAGCCTGCAACTGGGAGTGCGGATAGTTGGCGTACAGGTAGTCGATGTAAGGTGTGGCAGTCTGATATATTGCGTCACTCTTGCTTTTGTCACCGATTCCCCACCCGTCTAAAATAATCAACAGCGCTTTCTTGGCGTGGATATCACCCTTCGCACCGTCTCCATCGTTGTCCGACGAGCACGCCGTGCAAATAAATGTGCCGCAGATGAGGGAGGCGGTGAACACCCAATCCAAGAACTTCTTCATTGTTTTATTCTTATTACTTTGCCTTATAAGCAGCAATGCGCTTCGCTACGTTCTCCTTGAGGTTGTTGTAGAAGAATGAGTAGTCGTTTTCGTGGAAGCTGGCCGGTCCGAAGAAATCGGGCATATCGGTGACGGGAGCAGTGGTATTAGTCACGATGACGCCACGAGCAAGGTCTATCTTTGCGTCCACGCCCAGGTCGACAATCTTACGTATAGGTGTCATCCCGTCCATCTCCAACTCAAGCGAACCCTTGTTCTCACTGGCAGGTGCATACGTCTCATCAAGTTTCCAGTTCAGTGGATTGATGCTGATGGCACCTGGCAGAACAACAACGTTATGGGCATTCTCCTCTACATTTTTAGGGCCCTCGGTGTTATAGCTGATGATGACACCTGTATCGCTCTCGCCGGTCGCAAACTTCCAGTACGGGTAGGCTTCGAGGTCAGCCTTCGTGATGGCGTAACCAATAGCGTAGGCAGCAACCATTCGTTTGTAATAGTCGGGGTGTTCCTTGAAGTAGTTTTTCAGTACATATTTAACCATAGACGCACCCTGGCTATGACCCGCGATGATAAAAGGACGGCCGTTGTTGCACTTCTCGAAGAAGTAGTCGAGTGAGGCTTTTATATCGGTGTAGGACACACCTGCAAGCGCTGCGTCGACGTCCCCAGTCTTCTCCGAAACTTCCCCGGCATACTTCATGCCGGCCTGGCGATACCACGGTACAAACACGTTGCAAGACTCTTCGAACACACTTGCATTCGTCTCATATTCGCCCAGCGCACCAATTATCATCTCGGGATTGTTGAGCGGTGCGTAATCAGGGGCATCTTCTTCGAAGCTCGACTCGATGTATGCCGTCGAGTAGATGTAGAATGCATCAACGTCTTTGGTGACTTTCGGAAGCGAAAGCCAGTTGGCTTTTACGCTGTAATCGATAGCAGTCTCCGTCACAGCTTGCGACGAATTGTTGTTTTTCAACGAACATGCCGTGAATACATTCGTGCCGCAAATAAGGATGGCGACAAGCATCCAATGCATTATCTTTCTCATAATTACTAATCCTTATTATCGATAACTAATCAATCCTTGATTTTACATCGAGAAAACTTTCTTTCCCTCAAAATAGGTCGCTGCAGGCTTGGCTTCGTGAATCTCTGTCACGGGACACGACAGCACGTCCTTGTTAACCAGGAGGAAGTCGGCATATTTGCCTTTGCTGATGCTGCCTCTTTCCTTCTCAATGAGCATCTGCTTGGCGATGTTGATGGTCAGCGACTCAATGGCTTGCTCGCGAGTGATGAGTTCCTCGGGCCACCAGGGGGTACCATTCTCTCCAGCCATTACACCTGTGACGGCTATCTCCATGATGCCGAACGGGTCGTCGGGACAGCCACTCGTTGCTGGGAAGTCGGAGTGAGAGGTCATGTGGATGCCATTGTCGAAATAAGACTTCATCGGATAAGACTGGTTCTCCACGCCTACGGGTGCCATACCATGCTCACGAATATAATCGGCTAACCATGATGGGCCATGATGCCAGAGCATTCCTGAGACGGCATACATGTTATGGTCTGCCATGCGCTGATAATCCTCCGCATTGACGTTCCGCACATGTACCAGTGTGTTGCGCAATTCATCCTTACCGCCATTGGCGTATGCGCTGACCACAGTATTGACGGCCTTGTTACCCATCGTATGGATATGCATGGAGATACCTTTCGCATTCGTCTTGCGCGTGATGTCCGTCAGTTCCTCTTCAGTCCAGTTGGCAAGGCCCTGGTGTCCGTCAGGATAGAGCGGCTCCACAAAGCCGGTACCGCCTTCCACCGTGCCGTCCATGAAGAGTTTGAGCCAGTTGGTCTTGACGCGGGTGGTAGCGTATTGCTGGACGTCGGCGGCTTTTTTCAAGGCCTCTTCCACATTCATCCAACTCTCAACCTCGTAGGTCAAGCCAATCACAAAATTCATTTCGCCAGCCAAATCCAGCTGCTGGGCTGCCTTGAAGAAATTGTCGTTAAAGAAATAGTTACCCCAGCCGTCGATATACATGGTATAACCTTCAGCTAACAGATGCTCCTGAATCTTGGGGATGACAATCTTGGCTACGTCAACGGGATAGAGGCTCTCATTGTCAAGGAACGAACGGGTGTAAGTGCCAGCCTGTTCTTTCAGGAAACCGGTGGGTGTGCCGTCCGAGCCCATCACAATCTCGCCGCCACGGATATCCTTATCCTTCTTGAGCACCGTACCATCTGCCTTCATAATACCTGCATTGACCAACATAAGGGTATTTGCCACCCCCTTGTGTCCTTCATCATCAGCAAAGTACATGGGAATATCACTGCAGATGGCATCCAGCTGCTGGCGGGTAGGAATCTGATTCTGGAAGGTGAAGTAACTCCAACCGAAACCAAAGATGCCCGTCGCCTTTGCTTCTCGAGCTTTCTTGACGGCAGCGGGAACGAGCTCGTTCAGGAACTTGTCGGGCGTAGCCCCAATGGCCACCGTTCCGACAATCGGCAGGGCAACACCAATGGAGTAATGGGCATGACCATTGCCGCAGGAAGGCATAACAAGACCCTTGCCTGAATAATCTACGACCTCAGTCTTGCCTGGTTCAACAAATGTTTCAGCACCTTTTTTATTGCCTACATAGACATACTTACCATCTTTCACCGCAAAGGCTTCGGCCATCGGCTTTTCTTCGGCCGTGAAAATCTTGCCATAGACCACAAGATCGGCCTTTATACAATCTGGATTCATAGCTTTATTCTTTTATAATTTACTTTTATATGCAGCAATACGCTTCGCCACGTTGGCCTTGATATTGTTATAGAAGAGTGCGTAATCTTCACCGTGGCGGCCATCGGGTCCAAAAAACGCAGTGGCAACCTTGGCGGTCTCCTCGTCCATATCCTCACCTTTGGCATGCGTCACGACTACGCCTCGGTCGGGGAACACCTGAGCGTCAGCGCCCCTGTCCTGAATCTCCAGCTCGCCGGTTATTTCGTTCGGCCAAAGCGACCCCAGATTCTCGCTCGCCGGAGCATAGGTATTGTCGAGCTTCCAATTGAGCGGATTGATACTCATGGAACCCGGCTGCAGCACGCAAGTATCGGCATTCACCTCCTTATTGCCCGGGCCTTCGGTATTCCAAGTGATAATCACGCCCGTGTCGCACTCGCCAGAGGCAAACTTCATGTGCGGGAAGACCTTGAACTCGTCTTTGGTGAAAGCGTAGCCAATGGGATAGGCGGCAACCATACGCTTGTAGTAATCCGGGTGCTCCACGAAGTATTTCTTCAGCACCATCTTGACGATGGCCGAGCCTTGGCTATGCGCTGCAATGATAAACGGACGGCCGCCATTGTAATGCTCAAAGTAGTAGTCCAGCGCGGCAACAATGTCTCCGTATGGCATATCGGCAATGGCAGCGTCAAAGATTCCATCCCGTTTCCAAACCTCGCCGGCATAGCGTAGGCCCACCTGGCGGTAATACGGCATGAACACGTTGGTAGCTTCGGCATATGCGCTTGCGTGCAGGGCATATTCGCCTTTAGCACCCTCCAGCATCTCGACGTTGTCCAAATCGGCATAATCGGGAGCACCCTCCGCCATACTTCCCAAAATGTACTCTGTTGCATAGACGTAGAACGTGTCAACGTCCTTGGTAATCTCTGGAATCTGATACCAGTTTTCCTTCTTGGAATAATCAATGGTCTCTTTCATATTATTGTATTTTTAATTTATTGAATGACAATTTCTTATTACTAAAATTAAAGGTATATAACTTACTTGCAAACATAAACAAATTCACCTAAAATAACTTGAGCCTTTAGCATGCTACACGCCCACGTTAGCAGACCCTCTTGGAAGACCCGTTTCCAAGGCGCTCTGCCCAGGACATCATCAGGTCCTCACGCCTTCCGAATATATCCTTCTGCATGCCAATGGTATCGTCGAAGACCATCGTCTGGCGGTCGTCACCCGAGAACTTCTTCCACTCGTATTTTTCGGTAGAGGGGTTACCCGTCCGGGCGAAGTTAGCCCACATCTCCTTTACGACATGGCGGAATTCGCAGTCTTCGTTTGAAACAATCTTTCCGCTCCCCATCGGGTCTGGTATGCTATTGTCGAACAGGTAAGGAAGCTCAGCCGCGTGTATCGCGCCAAGCTCGGGGGTTGTTACCGGCTTATTCATGAAGTACATGTAGGTGTTGCCGCCGGCGGCAGAGTGCCTAATGGCCATATTGGTATTTCCTACGCGGAAATTGATGTCGTTGCAGTATTGCTCCAACCTCCTACCCTCGCTTTCGTTTGCTAACGTAGCCATGAACTCGTCGTACATAGCCTTTTCCTGGTCGTTGAGCAGTGCGCGATCCCTCTTAACAATCCATCTCAGCGTATTTAAGAAGCCTTCTTCGCCGCCTTCGAACGGAACGAAATACCTGATTTCGTCATGGGTAGAGCCAATCATCAGATCGAGTTTGGCCCTCTTCTCGTCTCCCCACATCTCGTACATAACTGCACGGTCCTCGGGCAGCGTAACGCCATCCAGGAGCGGGAAATTGGCACCTCCAAGAAGGCAGTTCTTGTCAATGGCAAATGCTATCTGATAGGCTTCTATAAGCTGCTCGGTGGTAAGTTCCATCAGCTCGTCCATGGTTTGGCAGCCCGTTGCGGTGAGGAAGTTCTGTGTAACGTGAATGCCGTGCTCCATCGTGTCGCAGTAGGCGATGTTGGCGCTTTGTGCGATGCATTTCTTGAAGAGCCCCTCGCTTCCGTCGATGAGCGGGAGATATGTAACGCTTGCCGAGCCTGCAGACTCGCCGAAAATCGTCACGTTGTCCGGATTGCCACCGAACCCGGCAATGTTTTTCTGTACCCACCTGAGGGCCTCAAGCTGGTCCAGCAGGCCCAGGTTGCCAGCCTCCTTGAAGTTCTCACCTCCTGGAACTCGCTCGAAGTTCATGAATCCCATGAAACCGAGCCTGTAGTCGATAGACACGAACAGGATGTCGGGGTATTGTTTGGCAATGTTAGTAAGGTTGTAGAGGGGCGATGCTTGGGATTCTGCGCAGAACCCGCCGCCGTGAATCCACACCATAACCGGCTTCTTGGTATCGGTGCAGCTGGTATTGCGATATACGTTCAGTACAAGGCAGTCCTCACCGAACTCTGCCGTTCCCTCCGAGTCATTCGCGGGTCCGATGGGAACGTGCCCGGGATTTATGGCTTCGTACACGCCGTTATCGTCTGCGGCAGGAAGTGCCTTCTTCCAACGTAGCTTCCCCACCGGCTGAGTTGCATAAGGGATGCCCTTCCAGATAATCAGTTCGTCAGTCTTCTTGCCGACGAAAGTACCGTTGTTGCACTTGACGGCAAGCGACTGGTCATAATTGCCGTCTATAATTTGTTTGTCCTCGCCATATGTGGCTCTTAATTCATTTTTCATGGTTAAATCTCCTTTTTATTTTCTATCATCAATAACAATATTTCTTGTGTCTTTTGTTAGCTATTGAATTCTTACGCTCTGCATAAAGTCAAGACTGGCGGGCATGGAAAATCTATGGTTTTGCAGCCAACACCTATATAAATATTGGCCAACTTGTTAAAGCTGAATCCTTCCTGTATCTCTTGGTTGTACTTGACTAACTCTAAAGCTTACTTAACTTAATTTGACTTTAGAAAGTTCGATACAAGCTTCTTACAAAAACAACTGATGTGACTAAGCTAACTTTTTTGTATTTTATTTGTTTCCGTTACAAAGCAGGCCACCAAGCCATATGTGATGGTGGGACGAATCCATATTTCTACGAGCATATAATCTGTGTACTCATTGATAGGCTCAATGAATATGTCGTAGTTATAGAGTGCGGCAATGATTATATCGATGATACAAATCATCCAGAGGTTGCTCTTGGTGTAAGACTGCCAATCCTTGCGGGCATAGAAGAATGTAAGCATGAGGAGTAGCAGCACCGAGAGAGTGAGACACGCCAAATGGAGCGCGTAGAAGGCCAATGGCGGCGCGAAGAGAATGTCGCGCAACAGCACAGTTATACCCACACAGACAGAACACCAGTAGTTAAACTGCTGAGTGGTGATGCGGTAGTTGAAGAAATACATCCAGATCATCACCAAACATGCTATGTAAAACATGTTGAGAACCAACTCAGGCCACGACTCGCTTAGTCCGAAATGGGCTATGCCATAGAGCATGACGGCCACCGACACCATACCAGCTACAGCAGTGACGGTAATGTCGAAAATCTTAGCACCTTTCTTAAATCTTGTTTCCATAGTTTTATTTTTACTTATTATGTTTTCAAATCTACTCATGTTTCATCAAACAAAAAAGCCATAATGTCTGACACATTCAAGTTTTGCAAATTTTGAATCAATTATTACAGATGTTGAAAGTCTGATTGTACTTAATAGTGATACTTCCTTTGCAGAGCAACCATAAATATACACCCTACGGAAACTGCCATCAGTTCGGCGAAAACAATAGAATACCAGATACCGTCAACGCCAAGCAGCAATGGCAACAGGAGTACAGCTCCAAGATCGAACACTAACGTTCGCAAACCAGATATCAGTGCCGATACCTGCCCGTTGTTCAGTGCGGTAAAGAAGGCTGAACAGAAAATAGCCATCCCCGTGAACAGGTATGCGACAGAGAAAATACGAAACGCGTGTATGGCGTCCGGCAACAGACTCTCAGCTCCTTGCATAAACAAGGCGGAAAATGGGTGCGCAAGTACTTCCGAAAGGATAAACATCACAATGGATGCAAGTCCGATGAGTCTCATACTCCTTATTCGCAGGCATTTGAGCTCTCTGTGATTCTGTGCACCGTAATGATAGCTGATTACCGGTCCAATTCCATTGGAATATCCTACAAATATGGCGTTAAAAATCAGGCTGACATACATCAGCAGGCCATAAATGACAACACCATCTTCCCCCGCATATTTTAGCAGCTGTATATTATAAACAATCGCTACTAAGGAAAAGGCAGCTTCCTCCATAAATTCTGAGGAACCGTTTGTCATGGATTTAACAACTGCCCTGCCATCCCATACAGGTTTCACAAGCGCCAGAAGACTATCATTTTTTCGAAGAAAATAAATGAGAGGAAACACGCCGCCCACGATCTGGCTCAAGGCTGAAGCCGCTGCCGCACCTGCAAGACCCCATTGAAAGCCGACGATAAAAATAGCATCGAATGCAATGTTACTAAGCCCTGCAAGTACGGTGACAGCCAACCCAAGCCTTGGCTTTTCAGCAGTGATGAAGAAAAGCTGGAACTCATACACCCATATCCATGCTGGTAGGGCCAGAATAAAGATCCTTCCGTACAACACACTGTCTTCAAGGAGTTGTCCTTCGGCACCCAGCATGGTTGTAACCTGGGGCATAAAGATAAATCCCGCCACCATCATCAAAACACCCAAACAAGAAGATACCAGTACAATCAAGGAAAACAGCCGATTCGCTCTATCCTGATTCTTTTCCCCCATTTTTTTGGCAATCAGCGCACTACCTCCAACACCGAACATATAGCCTATAGTTCCGAGGATATTTAGTACTGGCATAATCAGGTTGACCGCTGCAAATTCCGTCTTGCCCACAAAATTAGCGACAAAATATCCGTCCGCAATGATGTACAGGGAAGCGAATATGTTCATCACAATAGGTGGTAACGTAAACCGCAACAGTTTACTATAGGTAAAATGCTCTGATAAATGGATTCGTGATCTCATCTACCTCTCTGAACATTAATTCATTTTCTTACCGCCGAAATACACCTCTGCCGGCTTGTTGTAGCTGAAGCCCTCTTTCTCTGCTGTCAGCAGGTCCTTGTCAAACACCAGGAAGTCGGCGTCCTTGCCAGCTTCGATGGAGCCTTTGTTCGCCTCGATGCCCAGCTGTTTAGCACCGTTGATGGTAAAGCCGATGAGCATTTCCTCAATGTTCATTCGCTCATTCTCAGGCGGGAATACTTTGGCGGCTACGGTGAACGGGTAATTCCTGGTCTTTTCAGTAATCCAGCGGGTCATACCGACTTCCATGCCCAGGTAGGGGTTCCAGGTGGTGAAATCCATAAAGACGATATTGTCGCTCGACCAGGCCACCGTGGCACCGCTGTCCCAAACGCTCTTGCACCGGAACTGCTTCTTGGAGCGTTCCTCACCAAGCCAGGTAGCTGCAATAGAGGGGTCTCCCGAATGCCAGTGAGGAGTAAAGTTCGCAAACACACCCAGCTTTGCGAAACGGTCAAGATCATCGTCGCACTCAATTTCAAGATGGGCGCAGGTTACTCTTACGTGCAAGTCATCTCCCATCTCCTTTTTGGCCATCTCTACACCATCAAGTACGGTACGTGAAGCACGCTCACCAACGGTGTGAAGGTGAAGGTCAAGATTCGCCTCGTTGAGCTCCTTCAAAAGTTTAGCGATGCCTTCTGCGCTGAAGGCGGTTGACCCTACTGTATGAACATCCACATAAGGTGTAACCATGGCCGCGGTATGAATCTTCTGGGTACCGTCCATGAAAATCTTCATGGTGTGAACCTTCACGTGATCTGTATTATATTCACGCTGTATGCGCTTCAGTTGCTTCAGGCCCTCCTCTGCATCACCCTCGGCATTGACCACCAGGCTGCCGTCAACATAAATGGGAAGTTTTCCCTGCTTGTCCAGTTCGCACAGACGCTTATAGACCTTCTCATGGAACTTCATATCCCCAGGAAGTCCGGCATCAAATACCGCAGAAACGCCATATTCAACGCAGAAGTCGATCCAACGCTGAAGCGAAGCATCGACCTGCTCGTCGGTCAGTTCCATACCGCTGTCCAGAATGATCTTAACTTCCGTTGCGCCCTCATACATATTTCCAGTCACATGTCCGTCCTTGCGTACATAAAATGCAAGTCCTGGTATAGGATCCGGCGTTTCGTCTGTAATGCCGTGCCTCTGAAGAATCTTGGAATTTACCCAGATGCTATGTCCTTCGCCTTCCTGAATCTGCAGCTCGGCATCCGGACAGATGGCGTCCAACTCCTCTTTGACGATATCCTCTCCTTTCAGGTACGGTTTCTCCAAGAGAAATCTGTAGCGCTTCTCGCCGGGGTGTTTTTTCACATAATCAGCCATCATGTCCAGCGCTTCCTGTTTGCCATTCGGCTCAATCCGCTCTCCCATGGGTGCGTACTCAAAACCAACAGGAATGGTTACATGCACATGGCTGTCGATGATGCCGGGCATGACGAACTTGCCGCCCAAATCGGTGACCTCACCTTCATAATTGGAAAGGCCGGACTCGTTACCTACATAAACAAATTTACCGTCTTTTACTACCAGAGCTGTTGCTTGTGGATTATTCTTGTCTGAAGTAAAGATCTTTGCATTTTTAATAATCTGATCTGCTTTCATGGTATTACCTCCTTATTTAAAAACTTATTAATTAAAATCTAAACTTGCTCAGATATAATAGCTCTAAAAATTCACTAAGAACGAAAGACCCAGCGTCAGGTAGTTCATGCTCTTGCGGGTCTTGTACTCTCTGACCTCCACACCCAAACCGTCTGCGTAGTCGCTTGTCGAGGTTATCAGTGCAGTGTCCATTAGTAAGCCTGCACCAGTGGTCATACCCTTCTGCACGAAGTGGAAGGGATCGTACTTAGCCGTGAAAGTCTTGCGGGTATAATCGTAGTCACAGAAAAGACGCCAAGAGAAATTCGACTTGTAACGATAGGTTAGCGAAAGACCTGTGCCAAACGAAGTAGATGACTTAGCACCCACGGTAAGGTATTCCCATTCGTCGGTCCATTTATTACCAGTATTGTTAGGATATTGCAGGTCGTTAAGCGACAAGGTGGGGTCACCACTGGGCTGCTGCTGCCCAGGACGGTTGTCGAGTCCCATCGTGTAGCTGATATCTTTCAGGTTGCCCTCAGCGTAGCCGTCGATGTCAAGCTCCTGGGTGATGGAACGACCGATAAGCGCCTTGGTACCCAAGGAGAAGTGGGAGCCAAGTGGCAGGTTGAAATAAAGTCCCAAACTGCCTGTGAACTCGGTGATGTGGTCACTCTTTACGATGCCATAGCTATTGGTGACGGGAGCGTTGGCATTCCAGGCGCTCTCAGAGTCTGTCTGATAGCCCACTTTGTTCAGGAAGGTGAGTTCATTCTGGATCCTTTCTTTCTCGGTAGTACCAGGCAGGTAGTCACCAGGGAAGGCCGACTGATAGAGGGGCTGCAAGCCCTCCCAAGCATAATAATCCTCAACGGCTACATAATTGGCAAAGTCGCCGAAGTCCTTGGCAGACTGTGCTCTTACCCTTAGGCGTCCGCCCACACCTACATACTTGTTGAAGAAGTACGCTCCTTCGGCATCAACCACAGTGGCAGCACGGAATTTGATGCCCACCTTCTGTCCTTGGTCCTCAAACACAAGGTTCTTTCCTCCAAGGCCTACACCCATGGAAACACTGAAGAAAGTAGGCTTTCTACTATCGAGTATCATGTCGTTACGTAGCAGTCCCTTCTGTTTGAACAACAAATCCATGAGGGCATAGCCCAGTTCACCTGACAAAATACCGATGCCGGCACCGGACATGACATCGCTGATCCAGTGACGGTTGTTGAGTACGCGCATCACCCCCGTTGCCGTTGCCACACCATAACCAGCCACCGACCACCAGGGAGAACGAGTGAGTCCATATTCCTTGTGGAGCATCGTGGCACCAACGAAGGCAGTTGCTGTATGTCCAGAAGGCCATGAGTTGGCGGTTGAGCCGTCTGGGCGCATCTCTTTGGCCGTGTACTTAATACTATTAACGAAAATGGCCATGATACCATAAGACGCGGCAGCACTTGCCAACAGGCGAGGCCAACTACTGCGTCCTTGATAGCCACCCAACTTCAAGCCGACTACCATAGCGGGACCAAAGAATTGGGTATAGTCATCAATGCCTGTCTTGAAGTCTGTCAGCAGCTGCGTATTTTTCTTACCTCCTTGCTCTGCTTTTGCATTGACGCGGAACATCGCCTTGTCACCCTTTAGAGCCCAGCCACCCAGGAATAGGGGTACACCTACGAAGGTCATGTCATCCATGAACTTGTAGGGTTTAACACCTGGATTCGTCTTCAACTTAAAAAGAGAAAAGTCCATCTTAGGACTGGCCGTCGGGGCTACCTTGGCTAAACTAAGGGAAGACGGCATGGATAGCTTGACCGTTTCGGTCTTCGATTCAGGTTCTTCTATGGGAAAAGATTCCACGTCATGAAAGTTTTCCGCATTGGCCTGAATGGCCAGGGCAACGGCCACAAATGTGATAAAACTTCTGATATTCATAATGTTTATTTTTTATAGATTTTTCATTATAATAATCGCATTGGTTCAGGCTATCGGAAAGAATGTCCTCTACATGGCAATGACAGCTTTGACGATTTACTTAAAACTAAGCATAAATTATATTAAGTTACTTGTGCTAAGATACGCACAATTTACAAAATAACATAGCCCCAAATGCATAATGTATTCAGGTTTTGCAAATTTTGAAACAAATTTTGCTGATTTTGAAAGTCGGTCTGCAGATTACTTGTCCGTTTCTCGCATCCAAGCCGTTACACTTTGCCCCATGCGCTGCTTGAAAGCAAGGCTGAAGGTACTATAGCTCCGGTAACCGCTGTCAATGGCCAGCTGTTGGGCAGTGGCTGACTGCTTTGTATCGATAGCCTCGCGATAAAGATTCATGAAGTGATTGATGCGGAGGTCATTGATATAAGCATTGTAAGTCGTGTTGTGACTGGAGAAATACAGGCTGAGATAGGTGCGGTTGGTCCTAACAGCTTTAGCCAGCTGCTGAAGGGTTAGGTCGTGCTGTAAGTATAGCTGCGTGTTCACACAATGTAAAGTCAACTGTTGCTCGATATTGGAGGCAATGGTCAATGGCAGTTGTGCCTGTGCAGGGGTATTGGAGTCTTGTGATGTCTCTGGAGCAGGTGGGCAATTTTCTTGTTCTACGAGGATACTGTCCAACTGCGGCAGCGTCTCCACTCGCCACAGCAAAAGACCGAAAAGTACCAGTTCGACAACATGTAAGAAGTAGAGCAGGATGTTGTCGGTGTCAACAAGTGAGTAGAGGATGAATAAGAACAAGCAGGCGAGCGATATCACTTGGCTCAACCATACCTTTTTGTTCTCCAGGTCGGCATAGTTGTCGTTCAGCCATCTCCCATATTGTCGCACGGAGAATACCATATATACAGAGAATAATATATAGAGCGTCAGGAGATATACGGTGGCAATGTTCATAAAAGGAGCATCGGGATAGAATATTTGTAATACCCCAAGCACGAAGAATGGTATCATGGCTACAATAGCAGGCCATACTGATCGTTTGCGGTCCTGGAGCATAGCAAGCAGTGTACCGGCGATAGTGGTCAGCAGCATCAAGCAATCCAACACGACAATTACCACATAGCCCACAGAATGGATGTCGAAGGAGTAGATATAGAAAAGTAACCACCATAGATGGCCCAAAAATGATACAGTAAAGAAAGCCGTAGCCCAACGGCGCAGTCGCAACGGTGGCGTGATATCAGGCGCAAAGGCATTGCCCCGGCGCAGCAACAGGTAAACGGCAGCAATGAAAGGTACCACTCCTGTTATGCCATAGAGGATAAAAAACAGTATTATATCAGCTGATATTTGTTCGAGAAACATGGATTCAAAAATATAATGGTGTCTTTATTTCGGTGCAAAAGTACAAAAGAACTTCTCAAACCTAATTAATACTAACAAATATGTTTTGAGGTCATGATATTGAGTACCATATCATCCGTCTTAATCATGGCATCAGCGCCTATGCTGGTTAGGTTATGAATGCTCTTGTCCACACTGTCGTCAACAATACCTTCCGACGGACTGACACATTTACCCTCCATGGCCAACAGGGCTGAAAGCAGAGCAGTGGAAACACCCGAGGTGATTTTAAGTGAACAAGCGGGCTTGGCACCATCGCAAATCATACCCGTCAGGTTGGCAATCATATTCTTCACTGAATAACAAATGCGGTTGTAGTCGCCTCCCATCAGGTAAGTAATACCACAACTGCTGCCGATACTGGCTACCACACAACCACAAAGTGCAGACAACTTGCCAAGTGACTGCTTAATGTAGATGGCCGTTAAATGACTGAGCATCAAGGCGCGGATAAGTTCTTCTTCTGTATTCTCGTTCTCCTTGGCATAGACGCAGACAGGATTGGTAGCACAGATACCCTGGTTGCCACTGCCACTGTTTGACATGACAGGAATCATGGCACCACCCATACGGGCATCACAGGCAGAAGCAGTTCGTGAGATGATATGCGAATAGATGCTGTCACCGAAAATACCTTTCGACAACGGGCGGTCGATGGTCTTACCTAGGTTATGGCCGTAGTTGCCTTTCAGCGACTCGCGCGCTGCGTTCATGTTCAAGGTACGGGCTTCCATGATAAAATCTATTTCATCGAGAGGAGCCGTCGTGGCAAAGTCGTAAACCAATCGAAGGTTTAGGACAGGATCATCGACTGAAGAAGAAACAGCAGTCTGTATTTCACCTTCATCCAGAAAATGTGTATGACTGCCAGCAATGATGGCCGTGGCCTGTTTGTTGCCAGCCGAGCAGATGACCTCTACATATAGTTTTTCACTGATATTCTCTTTCTGCCTGATGGCAATACGATCCTCACAGACATACGATTTGCCCTCAGCCAAAGCTTCGGGCGTTAGGTCCTTAAGCACCTCCAACTGATAAACACTCTTGCCAATAAGTGCTCCGAGAGCAATAGCAATAGGCAGTCCAATCATGCCCGTTCCCGGGATGCCTACCCCCATGGCATTCTTCAGGATATTGGCACTCAGCAATGCTTCGATTCTCTCAGGACGACATCCTAACTTCTCAGTAGCACGTGCCGTACACAATGCAACACACATCGGTTCAGTACATCCAATAGCAGGAACTACCTCCTGATGTACCAGTGCTATAATGCGTTTACGCAGTTCTTTATCTACCATATATCATATAATTTACAAACTATTCTTAAAGGACATGCTAAGGTAATACTTTTTTTTAAAAAACGCACAAAAGTCAATAAAAATACACTATCTTTGTACTCACTATGATTTACCCGCAGAACTTTGAGCAGAAAATAGGCTTCAACCAGATACGCCAGCTACTGAAAGGCAAATGCCTTAGTACACTAGGTGAAGAACGTGTTGACAACATGGCGTTTGGTACCCGATTTGTTGATATCAACCAACAACTTGACCTTACTTGCGAGATGCTGGCTATCCTACAAGGGGATGATGATTTTCCTGCCCAATTCTTTTTTGATGTGCGGCCGGCACTAAAGCGTGTAAAGGTGGAGGGACTGTTTTTGGAAGAGCAAGAGTTGTTCGACCTGCGCCGATCGCTTGAGACCATCAACAACATTGTAAGGTTTCTTAAAGCAGAGGAGACGTTAGAGGAGAAATCAACATCGCCCTACCCCAACTTGTATAAGATGGCTGGCAATATATTGGTTTTTCCAAAACTGACAAATCGTATCAACAGCATACTGAATCCTTACGGACAGATTAAAGACAATGCATCACCCGAATTGGCTCGCATTCGCAAGGATCATGCGGGCACGCTGAACAGCATATCTCGCATCTTGGCGGGCATACTACGCAGTGCCCAAAGCGAGGGAGTGGTTGACAAAGATGTTGCTCCCACAATGCGCGACGGGCGTTTGGTAATACCTGTTGCACCTGCCATGAAGCGTAAGGTGAGAGGCATTGTACATGACGAATCGGCCAGCGGAAAAACAGTTTTCATAGAACCGGAGGCAGTGGTAGAGGCAAACAATCGTGTGAGGGAGCTTGAAATGGAGGAGCGACACGAAATCATACGCATACTGATGGAGTTTACCGACGAACTGCGCCCGCTAATACCTGATATATTGCACTCGTACGAGTTCTTAGCAGAGATTGACTTTATCCGTGCCAAGGCATTGTTTGCTCAGCAAACGGGTGCCATCAAGCCTTCGTTTGAGAATAAGCAGTGGATTGACTGGGGCGCTGCCGTGCATCCACTACTACAAATATCACTGGCTAAACATAGCAAGAAGGTGGTGCCACTGGACATTGAATTAACAAAAGAACGTCGCATCTTACTGATTTCCGGACCTAATGCCGGGGGGAAGTCTGTTTGCCTAAAGACAGTAGGCCTACTACAATATATGCTGCAATGTGGCATGCTGATTCCGCTGCATGAGGGTAGTCATGCGGGTGTATTCAACAGTATCTTTATCGACATAGGCGACGAGCAAAGTATTGAGGACGACCTGAGTACCTACTCTTCTCATCTTCTGAACATGAAAAACATGATGAAGCAGTGCGATAGCAAGAGCTTAATCCTGATAGATGAATTTGGCGGAGGCACTGAGCCACAGATAGGCGGTGCCATTGCAGAGGCGGTGTTGAAGCGGTTTAACGAGAAAGGCACTTTTGGAGTCATCACTACACACTACCAGAACCTGAAGCACTTTGCCGATGCTAACGAGGGCATTGTCAACGGAGCTATGCTCTATGACCGCCACCTGATGCAACCACTGTTCTTGTTGCAGATAGGTATGCCAGGCAGTTCTTTTGCTGTTGAAATAGCCCGAAAAATAGGATTGCCTGAGGAAGTGATAGCTGATGCTTCAGAGATAGTGGGCAGTGACTACATCAATTCGGACAAATATTTGCAGGACATTGTGCGCGACAAGCGTTATTGGCAGAACAAGCGCCAGAACATTCACCAACGCGAAAAGGTGATGGAAGAGACTATCGCGCGCTATGAACGTGAACTGCAGGAACTGCATCAGGAGCGCAAGGAAATAATACGAACAGCCAAGAGTGAAGCCGAGCAGCTTGTGCAGGAGGCCAATGCCCGTATTGAGGGCACCATCAAGGGTATCAAGGAGGCACAGGCTGAGAAGGAGGAGACAAAGAAGATTCGTCAGGAGTTGGCTGATTTCCGCAAACAACTGCAGGAGAAAGAGGCGCAAGAGAAGGAAGACAAGATTGCCCGCAAGATGGATAAACTGCGTGAACGCCAACAACGTAAGAAAGATAAGAAGGCTGAGAAAGACAAGACTTCTGCCTTATCATCCGAAGAGCAAGCTGCAATAAAAGCCCAGCGTGAGGCGGAGTTGCAGGCGCAACTAACAGAAGGGGCAACAGTAAGATTAAAAGGCCAGCAGACATTGGGTAACATCATGGAAATTCATGGCAAGGATGCAACGGTGGCCTTTGGCAGTATAAAAACCACAGTAAAATTGAACAGGCTTGAACCTGTGCAACCACCAACTAAACAACCTGATTTTACGCAAAAAGCTACCTATCTAAGTGAACAGACGCAAGATTCTATGCACGACCGCAAGCTGAACTTTAAGCAGGACATCGATCTGCGTGGCATGAGGGGTGACGAGGCCATACAGGCAGTGACCTATTTCATTGATGATGCTATATTGATAGGTGTAAGCAGGGTGAGAATACTGCATGGCACTGGCACAGGCATCTTACGGACATTAATAAGGCAGTATTTGCAAGGAGTTAATGGCGTGAAAGACTTCCACGACGAGCATGTACAGTTTGGCGGAGCTGGAATTACCGTCGTTGACTTAGAATAAGGCATCCACCTTTCAAAGTCAGTTTTTGTTGGATTCGGTTGTTGGTTCAGTTTCTGGCTCGTAATCTTCCATCAAATCAGCCTTATCAATAGAAAGGTTGCCATTTGGCAGCACCGTTACATGGAAAGGTACATAAAGATCACTTTCAGGATAGCTCACGCTGGCTGCAAACATCAAACCATAGTCGGTCACCTTATCGAACACCAAGCCTTCCAAGATGGAATGTTGAATGAAATCTGGCTCTAAGTAAGATGCGAATGTGTTCTTGTTGAAAACCTTATGGGCAAATAGTTTGCCATCCGTAATTATCTCCAAAGTTATGGTATTATCGTAATACTTTAATCCCTGTACATCGGTTACAACAGGCAAAGTGCCATCTGCCTTTCGGACAATATTCATGGTGTAAGTCTTGCCCTTGAAGTCAGCAGACGTAGAGGACGAGATGGTCTGCAACTGATGAATCTCATTGCTGATTACATCTTCCTTAATTGATTCCACCACATAGTTGTCGGGATCTTTTTGTGTGCGCTGATGACAGGACGCTAAAGGCACCAGCAACAAACATAGTATAATAATTGACTGTCTTTTCATTAATCTTTATTATAATTTCTATGGCAAAGTTACTATAATATTGCGAAATAACAAAACTTACACTAAATTTGCACGTAATATGGCAACAGAGGACGAAATATTCAACAGGTCAAAACTGATATTAGGCAGTGATAATATGCAGCGCATTGCCACAGCTAATGTTCTGCTAGTGGGAGTGGGAGGTGTAGGGAGTTGGTGTGCCGAAGGGCTGATTCGAACTGGCATCCGTCACCTTACCATTGTTGACTTCGACATAGTGCAAGCTTCGAATGTTAACCGTCAGCTGATGGCTACCACACAGACTTTGGGCCAAGTAAAGGTGGATGCCTTGAAAGAACGATTGCTGCAAATTAATCCAAATGCCGATGTGAATGCTATCAGCATGCAATATAACGAAGATACTGCCAACCATCTTGATTTAGACAGTTTTGATTATGTAGTAGATGCAATAGACAGCGTAAAAGACAAAGCGCTACTAATACTTAGAGCCACTGCATCGAAAGCTAAGTTGTTCTCATCTATGGGGGCTGCCTTAAAACTCGATCCAACGAAAATAGAGGTAGCTGAGTTTTGGAAGGTAAAGGGCGACCCTCTAGCCAAAGCCTTACGCAACAGATTCAAAAAAAGCGGACAGTTCCCAAAACGTAAGTTCAAATGTGTATTTAGCCAGGAGCAGTTGACAAGCAAGACACAAGGTAAAGGCTCATTGGCACAAATCACTGCCATCTTTGGTTTTAACTTAACAGGATTAATTATCAACGATATCATAGAAAAATAAGAAAAATGAAAAAGGCTATTTGGGGAGGTATATGCTTGCTAGCATTGGCAGTTACCTCATGCAACGGAGGAAAGAATAAAGAGAACGGGAACGGCTATCTAATTGAAGGGGAAATAGCTGATATTAGTAATGGCATGGTTTATCTGAAAGAATATCATGACAAGAGCTATACGTTGGTGGATTCCGCTGAAGTTAGTGGAGGAGAGTTTGAGTTTCGCGGTTTTGCCATGCAGACATTAGCATACGGACTAACCACCGATAAAGAGAGTAACAACCCACTAGTATTCTTCCTAGGGAATGAGGCCATGAAGATAAAGATGAGTGAAGCAAACAAGACACTTCACATCGAAGGTTCACCTATCAACACGCTCTACCAAGAGACAGCAGACAAGGTAGGAAAAGAAGGTTTCGATATCAATGAGTTTGTAGCAGCAAATCCTGCATCTGCCCTTGCACCATATTATATTATGCGTAATCTGGCATGGGGACTTGACCTTGAGCAACTGCAGACCTTGCGTAGCAAGTTGGACAAGTCACTAGATGGGAACATGTATGTGAAGCAGATGGAAGGCCTGATTGCCAGGAAAGAAGCTGTGCAGGTGGGCAAGATTGCCCCAGACTTCACCCTACCCGATCCCGATGGGAAACCTGTTAGCCTGAAAGATTTCCGTGGCAAGTATGTGCTGGTAAGCTTCTGGGCTGGTTGGTGCCCAGATTGTCGAAGGGAGAATCCATTCATCGTAGAGGCTTACAACAAATACAAAGGAAAGAACTTCACCGTTCTAGGCGTATCACTCGACCGCAATCGGGAGACGTGGCTTAATACTATTGAGCAGCAAGGCCTCACATGGACACAAGTATCTGACTTGAAATATTGGCAAGGTGATGTAGTAGAACTATATGCTATCCGTTGGGTGCCTACTGGTATTTTACTTGACCCAAACGGCAAGATACTTAATATTAGTCTTAATGAGGATGAACTGGTCAAGAATCTTGCCAGTATATTTGAGCAATAAAGCATAATTACTTGACATATTGTCTGCTTAATTTGACAATTTTACATACTATACTTCCATTTATTGACAAATTGTCACCATAAGTCTCATGGCATACAACTTGCACTTAAAAAGGTGCAAGCCGCAAGCGAAAGCTGAGGCAAGTGAATGTATAACAATTAAAAGAACTAAAATAAAAATGGAGGTATTTACTATGTTACCAGCAATGTTTAGAAACACATGGTTTCCTACAGTATTCGATGATTTCGATTTCACACCTCGTGCCAACACAACCGCACCGGCAGTAAACGTAATGGAAAATGAAACGGCTTATACAATGGAAGTTGCCGCTCCTGGTATCAAGAAAGAGTTTTGCCGCGTCAATATCAATGAAGATGGCAATTTGTGCGTAGCTATCGAGAATAAATGGGAGCACAAAGAAGAGGACAAGGAGAAGAAACAGCACTATCTGCGTCGTGAGTTCTCATACAGCAACTACCAGCAGAACTACACTCTGCCGGAGGATGTGGATAAAGAGCACATTTCTGCAAAGGTAGAGAATGGCGTACTGACTGTTATCTTACCTAAGTTCAAGAAAGAAGAAGTAAAGAATACACGTACCATTGAAATCTCTTAATATATTTCAAACTACGAGTGTCATTCATAATAAAAAGGCTGCATCTAGATGCAGCCTTTTTATTTATCAAAACGGATATATGAACGTAATTATCAAGAGCAGGATGGGTAATAAGACCAAATGCATGACAGTACCCAAACGCACGAAGTCAGTGAAGCGGAAGGACCCAGGTCCAAAGACCAACATATGGGTAGTACTACCAATGGGAGAAGCAAAACTGAGTGCAACACTTAACATAAGCGCCATTACAAATGGTAACGGATCACAGCCTAATAACAAAGCCTGTTGGTAGATTATGGGGAAGAATACAGCGCCTGCACCCACATCACTTATAAACTCACTGACAACAGATGCCAACAAACACATCACACCCATGACTATATAAGGATTAGAATTACAAAGGTCAAGCACATTGGTAGCCACAAAACTTGCAACACCTGTCTTAGTGATAGCAACTGAGAATACTACTGTAGAACCAAGAATGAGCAAGAGGTCCCACTCTATGTATTTAGTTACATCTGTAATGCGACAACAACCTGCCATCATCAGCACACCAGCAGCAAACATTGAGGCTGTAATAAGTGGCATTATCTTAAAAGATGATATAATGAACATCAGTGTCAAGACTATGGCGGAAGTAACAGTTTTAGGGCCCAACTGAGGCACAAATTGACTATCGAAGAACTTGAGAGAGCGGCGATTGGCTTGTTCTAATTGGTTCTCGCCCTTAGCTGGGCATTCCAACAACAACGTATCACCTGCCTGCAAACTGATCTCACGAGGTATACCTTCAACACGATGCCCTTGACGAGCCACTGCTACGAGCACCACATTATTACGTCTTTCAAAGCTACAATGAGCCATTGATTTGCCTATCAACTCACTACCAAAGGTAACATAAGCTGTACGCATGCGACGTTTAGTATCTATCTCGTTGATGTTCCAAACATGGTGGTCAGCAGCGACTAAGCCGTGAGTTCGTTTCAACTCCAATAAATCGTTGATTTGACCTGCATATATTAAACGATCACCACCCATAACGGGCTCGTCTTTAGGTACAGGCATTACAATCTCACGGTCAAAATGCATAATCTCAATAAGCGATCCTCCTTTGGGAGTTAAAAGACCTGCTTCCTCCACCGTTTGCATCACATAGGGATTGTCAGTAGGCACCAATAATTCTACAGTATAATCGCTGGTGGATTCAAACGAGATGTCAGATGATTGTCTATCTGGTATGAAACGCTGCATCAGCACCAGCAGCATCATACCCAATATGGTAAGGATTATACCTGGCAGCATCGGCTCAAATATATTCATTGGCAGCCCAGTCTGGCTGGTATAAAGACCTGCAATGACTAAGTTAGAAGAGTTACCTAATAATGTACACATGCCCCCTAAAGAAGCTGCATAGCTTAAAGGCATCAGTAGTTTGGAGGGAGAAAGATTAATTTTCCGTGACCAAATCTTCACAGCATCAATCAGCAATGACACAACATTTGAGGAGCCCAAGAAAGCAGAGAGCACACTAGTTGGTATCATCAGTTTGATAATGGCACCTGTGAAACTACGAGCCTCTCCTAACACATTTTGGGAAAGCCAATATAGCACACCAGTCTGCATCAATCCTCCTATAATAACGAAAAAAGCGGCATTCACCACCACAGGCTCACTGCTGAAACCAGCCATACCTTCTTTCTCATCAACAATGCCCAATACCAACAATATTGTAAGAGCGCCTAAAAAAGCCACCTCAGCAGGGATGCGTGAATAGGCCATCACTACAAAAATGCAAATCATTGTCAAGATAGTCACCCAACCACCTATACTTACACCAAATACTATTTCTTCAAAGAAGGATTCAATCATGGTTTTTCAATTTCGTGGCAAAGGTATGGTAAGTAAAAGATATATCCAAATTTATCCTTCAATTTCTGACAACTCCAACCAACGAAGAGACTTCTCATCCAATTCTGTTTCTAAAAGGGGAAGACGTTTGGATTTCTCCGTGAGGGCTTCAACCGACAGTGTTCCACTACAAAGATCTGCTTCCAACTGTTTTTTCTCAGCTTCCAGCACCTCAATTTCCTTTCCAAGCTGTTCAAACTCACGTCTTTCCTTAAAAGACATGCGCCGTTTATCGTTTTGCCGCTGACGTTCTGGCTTAGACGTAATATGTTGCACTGTTTTTGGCAGATTACGTTCATGCTGCTCTTTCCATGTACGGTATTGGGTATAATTGCCAGGGAAATCTCGGATATCACCTTGACCATTGAATACCAATATATGATCTACAACCTTATCCATGAAGTAGCGGTCATGACTCACAACTATCACACAGCCACCAAAACCTTTCAGATATTCTTCCAATACTTGCAACGTCATGATGTCAAGATCGTTGGTGGGTTCATCCAATATCAGGAAATTGGGATTGCGCATCAGTACTGTACAAAGATATAGCCTGCGACGCTCGCCTCCACTCAATTTATAAATATAGTTGTACTGCGTTTCAGGAGAGAACAAGAAGTACTGCAAGAACTGAGATACTCCCAATCGTTTACCATTACCCATATCCACCACTTCAGCAATGTCGCGGACAGCATCAATCACCTTCATTTGTTCATCAAAATGCATGCCCTCTTGCGAGTAATAGCCAAAGCGCACTGTTGAACCAATTTCCAGTGTGCCGCTGTCAATGGATAACTCACCCAAAAGAATCTTCAGGAAGGATGACTTGCCTGTGCCATTGTTTCCTACAATACCCATCTTCTCATAGCGGGAGAAAACATATGAAAAGTCATCTAGTATCTTAACTGTGCCAAACGATTTATAAAGATGATTGGCCTCAAAGATCTTGTTCCCTATATACGAAGACTTAACATTCAACTGCACTTTGTTATCTACCATTCGCTGTTTCGCCACTTTCTCCAGTTCGTAAAAAGCTTCCTCACGATACCGTGCCTTATGCCCACGTGCCTGTGGCATGCGGCGCATCCAATCCAATTCTGTCCGATAAAGGTTATTGGCACGTTCTATCTCAACGGCCTTGGCATCCATACGTTCCTGTCGTTTCTCCAAGTAGTAGGCATAGTTACCATCATACTGATAGAGTGACTCTGCATCCAACTCCATAATATGGTTGCAAACGCGATCAAGGAAATATCGGTCGTGCGTTACCATAAGTAATGTCATTGTGCTACGTCTCAAATAATCTTCTAACCATTCCACTATGTCTAAGTCGAGATGGTTAGTTGGTTCATCCAATATCAGTAACTCTGGATCGTTTATCAATGCATTTACTAAAGCAACACGCTTAATTTGCCCACCAGACAATTCAGACACAGGCTGCTGCAGGTCGGTAATCTTCAATTTGGTAAGTAACTGTATTGCAGCCAACTCATAATCCTTGTGAGGATCAAGATTGCAGCTGTCATGTTTCAGACATGCCTCTAATACCGAAAAACGAGAAGGATATCGTGGTGTTTGTGGCAAATAACCCACTCGAAGGTCACGGCGAAAAGTAATCTTTCCACCATCATAGGACTCTTCGCCAGCCAGAATATTCAATAAGGTAGATTTCCCAATGCCATTCTTGGCTATCAATCCCACATGCTGACCTTCTGACAAGCCAAAACTAATATCGTGAAACAACACATGAACTCCAAAAGAC
>Ga0310691_10002390_pt1 | contig 25144 bp, 15 predicted proteins | sample 176DNAGHGlowgp2_FD_203887 | JGI IMG/M metagenome (GOLD analysis project Ga0310691, IMG submission 203887) | Sheep rumen microbial communities from Palmerston North, Manawatu-Wanganui, New Zealand - 1766 DNA GHGlow gp2 (v2) (version 2) | ecosystem: Host-associated > Mammals > Digestive system >...
AAAATAAATGTCATGCGTGCCATAATCAAGAGGCAAACCAAAGGCGGCAAGCGAATTCTTGATGCTCGTCGTAACCTTGTCACCGAGTTTGTCGATTACAAGAAGATTACTGGGTTCTTTAATAGCTCGGGTCATCGAGGTTTGTTCGACACCATCCAACTCAAGATTAAAAGTTACCACTTTGTTGTTGACTGACAGCTCTTCGTCCGAGTTTTGATAACATGAGGCAAAAGCTAATGACAGAAAAAGACTGGTTAATGCTAGAGTTTTTTTCATAATAAATTATTTTAAGGGTTATATTAGAATGAATTAATGCATAAAGATAATCATTGTACAGATAATTAACTATTTTCAAAGATTTTAAGGATAAATTTGTTTTAGTAATATAAGAATAGTATTTATCAAGGGGGAATAGAGCATTCCTTTCAATTCAAGAACTTATGAATAGTAGAAAATTTACTATTCCCCCTTAATGATACCATCAATATTATTTCTTTTCAGCCTCCTTGATGTCGATGATCACGACGCGGTTGAGGTCATTCTCCTGGAAAGGCTGAACCTTGTCACCATAGGCACGGCTTTCGATACGTGAAGCTGGTACGCCATACGAGCCTGTAAGCACATCGACGATGGTTTGGGCTCGACGCTCCGAAAGACGCTGGTTGTAGTTAGGATTACCCGTCTCGCGGTCGGCATAGCCCTTCACGAGAACGGTTCCAATCTCGTGGTCACGAATAAAGTTGCTCAGACCACGCAGTTTTGCATCCTCCGACGGACGGATTTCGGCATTGTCAAGGTCGAAGAACACTTCGATGTGAACTTCTTCGGCAGAATTATAGACAACGGCAGGAAGTGGTTCCGGTTGGGCGTTGGTTCCGGGATGGTTGCCATTCCAAGGACAACGTGCCAGCGAAAGACCACAGACGTCGCAATACTTCGTGTCGCTGATGAGTTCTGAGCGATCGACATCGCGCGAACTACTTGGATGACCCCAGCAATACTTCAATCCCAGCATTGTGGTAAGCTGCCAATCGCGATGAGTATTCGATTTGCTGTTGAAGCGGTCCTTCAGGTTGTTGGCATCAAATTCGAGTTCCACAATCCAATTGCGGCTGATGTTGGCACCCACAATGGCACCCAGTCGCATATTGTAACTCTTCAGGCTGCTGTGGCTATCGATCATTCGATCCTGGATGGGATATTTGGCTGCATCCTCAGCATCCCACGAATAGTTGAAACCGGCACCAGCAAGCAGAGAGAAATCGAGTAGATGTTCGGTATCCTCAAGGAAAAGATTAACGATATTGAACGTAAGGTCAGCATCGATGGTGTAGTACTTGAAGTTCATCGTCTCATCGGCACTCTTGAATGCAGTCTTCGACCACAATCCTTGGAAATCGCCACGGATACCCACTACCGGTGTCATCTGACGACCCAACTGAACTCCGAAGGCAGGAGCGATAAGCGAGCCGAAATCATAATTGGTAGGAACCCACTGTATTCCTCCCTTGATGCCACCGTACCAATAGGGGCTGGATTGATAATCCTGCACGATAAGCTTTTGAGCGGATACACACAAGGCACTGCTGAGCGCCAATGCGACTAAGAATAGTTTCTTCATGATAAATAATGTTAGTGATGTGTTATATTTATTTGCAAATATAGGATATTTTGTCTTAGGAAATGATAATTTCATGAAAATAATTATTTGACCGAATCATTGGCAAGAATCACAGAGAGAAATCTGCAAACCCGACTTTGCACAAATCAGTCATGATGGTAGGGCTCACCTCGAATGATGGTGAAGGCACGATAGAGCTGCTCTACCAGGAAAAGCCGTACCATCTGATGGGAGAATGTCATCTTCGAAAGCGAAATCTTCTGCTGTGCGGCTTCGTAGATGCGATCCGAGAAGCCGTAAGGCCCACCGATGAGCAGCACAAGGCGCTTGGGGACATTCTGCAGCTTCTGCTCCATCCATTGGCTGAATTCCCGACTGGTCATCTCTCGTCCACGTTCGTCGAGCAGAACAAGTACATCGCCTGGCTGAAGACGCTCCAGCACCTGGTCGGCCTCGCGTTCCTTCTGCTGTTCCTGACTCAGGTTCTTGGTGTTCTTCAGGTCGGGAATCTCCTCAATCTGCGTCGGCACATAGTGCGTCAGGCGCTGCACGTATTCATTGATGAGCGCAGGATAAACCGTTCCCGTTGTCCTACCTGTGAAGATGATCTGGAGTTTCAAATTATTAATTGTTAATTGTTAATTGAAACTATTCATCATCAAGCAGATCATTCGAGATCGAATCGATTTCGATGTCGTCGAGGTTGCGGGCGTCTTGTTTAAGGATGTCAGCACCAGCCGATTTATTTCGATTGCGACGGAACGGCGAAGTGCAGACCTTCACAATGAACTTGCCCATCGTGCGGAAAAGCACTCGCTTGTAGCTGAACTTGGGGTCTTCGATGTCGCCCTTTACGGGAAGATTGATGTCGAGCACATCGTCTTTGTCCGTGAGGATATAGACACCCGTGCGGAAAGGAATGTTCATTTCCGACTGCACGCCACGACGTTTCTTCTCAACCTTCGGATTGCGCACGATGATGTGATTCTGTCCAAGCAGACGTCCGTCCTTCGTGTCGTACATCAGGTTGGCCGACAGGATGCCGCTCGAGACCTCATTGCCGAACATCTGCACGGTATAGGGTGAGAAGTCCTTGACTTCGATTTTCTCTGCCTGAACCACCATATGCATATCACGCTGATCGAGCGTGCGTCCATCGTACCAGAACCTCAGATGTCCCTCACGTCCCAACTGCGCATCGGCCGTGATATGATTGATGCCGTGGAGCGAGAAGTTGGGTGCCTTTATATTGACGTTCGACAGTTCATACACAAACGGTTCGCCAATCAGCGACTCATCGCGATAACTGAGTCGTGCCGAATCGATAAGTAGGGAATCAATCTGGAGATGCTGTCTGCGAATCAGTCCATTGTATTCGACCGACGACTCTTCGGCAAGCGCTGCCAGAGAATCGGCATTCTGAATGTATTCTGAATAGTCGATGCCCTGCTCGGCAAGGCGTATCGAATCGCGTTCGGCCCAGATCTTCTCAGCCTTGAGTACAAGACGTGAGAAGTTGTCGAGGCTATCCTTGTCGTACTGGATTCGAATATAAGGACGTTCGAAATGCACTCGGCTCAAGTTGATGCGATTGGCAGGCAGGTCCATGTCGCGCACATCGATGGACACCGTGTCGCATCGCACCATGGCCTTTCCCTCTTCGTCGAAGACGTTCAGGTTCTTGATGCCCGCTGTGCCTCTAAGCGAAAAGTCGAGCAGGTGTGCCACGCTACCCTGCATCAGAAGGTCGAGGTTGATGAAGCCCTGTATGTCACCCAGATAAATGCTTTGGCGCAAATAGGGAAGCAATCCCTTCATGTTGAACCCATCGACCTTGAAGACCATGCTGTAAAGCTTGTGCTTGTCGTCGTAGTCGACCATCGTCTTCAGCGTGCCGCCTTCAGTGAAATTCAGGCTGATGCCCACCGAAGTATTGATGTCACGCAGGTCGATGCCGGGAATGAAGAGCTGGAAGTCATTGAGGCTGAACTCGCTGCCCACCAGCGAATCCTTGTAGTGGATATAGCTGTTGTGGATATTGATGTCCTTGATCACCAGGGGCAGAGGTTCGGTACTGTCGTCGAGCGCAAGACGTTCGATGATGTCCGAGAAATTGAAGACCGTATCGCGTTGCAGGATGTCCACCTTGAGTTCGTCGGCCTCGAGTTCGTCGAGCATATAGGTGCGCAGGAATACGCGAGGCACATTCAGATGCGTCCTGATCTGCTTGGCGCTCAGGAAACGCGTCGTGTCATCCTTCTCTGCGATGAACAGCGAATCGACACTAAGGCTTCCCGTGAAGCCGTTGAGCCTGACAGTTCCGACCTGTACCCTGCGCCCAAGCAGTTCGGCACCGTGGGTATTCAGGTAGTTACGGATGTATGGGCCGCCTCCGAACGTGATGACCGTTGAGATCAAAACGATGATGCCAAGGATTATGACAAGAATCTTCAGGAATTTGGACATCTTTCTATTGATTTAAGGATTACGTGAAATAAAGTTTACGCAATACAGATATAGCGAACACTAAACCGTTTCCTGTGCTGGAGCAACGAAGATCTTGAAAAGTTCAATGTCGCCCACCGAGCCATTCACAACGACACGGTCGCCCGGCTTGAAGCTTTCGGTGGCTTTGGGGTTGTTGACGTTGCCCGTGTCGCGCAGAATGCGAATGACGCTCACACCCGTCTTGTTGCGAAGATCCAGGTCGCGCAACGATTGTCCCAATGCCGATGAATTTTCGGGTATGGTAACTTCGCCGAAATGTATGTCTTCAAAATCGTCATCCGCTTCCTGTGCCTTCTTCCTCTCGGCTCGCTTGCCCTGTCGCATGGCGATTTCTCGGGCCGAAAGATTGGTGAGGAAGTTCTCTTCAAGCAGATGCGAACGTTCCTGAATCTTCGACGACCTCGTGATGAAGAAGAAGACAGCTATGCCCATGGCAAGGACGATACCGATGGTGGCATCGAAGATCTTACCGATGCACGATGTGATGATAGCAAGGACGAGGACGATACGGAAGGCATTGAAGACGATGAGCAGACCACGTGTGAACATGCTGCCCTTTTCCCACAGCAGCCCTGCGTCCTTGTTGCGCTTGTCCTTGTTGACAATCTGGTAAAGCAGAGGTGAAAGCACGGTGAACAGCAGGCCAAGGCTGACGAGTCGGCCTATCCAGAGATGCGGTTCGCTGAAGACGGTGGCAACACCATCGTTGACAAACGTTGCAATCCTGTCGCTGAGCAGAGTGAAATAGAGCGTGGCGATGAAGACGCTGACAATCGTATAGATGACCACTGGCAGGATAGCCTTGCCCAGATAACGCTGCGTCAGGGAAGCTTCCTTCTGCGTGCTGCGGCTATGTCCGTAGGCATCGAGCATCAGTTTCCAGCGACGTGGAAGTATCTTGTCAACGCGCTCGTAGGCAGGTTCTGCAAGGCGGATGGTATAGGGCGTCAGGAAGGTGGTGATGACCGAAACGGCCACGATGACCGGATAGAGGAATGGTTCGGTCACGCCCTTGTCAGTACCGAAGTTGGCGATGATGAATGCGAATTCTCCGACCTGCGTCAACGAGAATGCAGCCTGCATAGCGGTCTTCAATGGTTGTCCCGAAAGCACCACGCCAAGCGATGCGAAGATGACCTGTCCGCAGATCACGAGCAGCGTGATGAGCGAGATGGGGAGCCAGTATTTCAAGAGCAGCGCAGGGTCAATCATCATACCCACCGACACGAAGAAGACGGCACCGAACATATTCTTGATGGGCGAAAGCAGATGTTCGATTTTCTCAGCCTCGACGGTTTCGGCAAGGATGCTGCCCATAACGAATGCACCGAGCGCCGAACTGAAGCCTGCGCCTTCGGCCAGGAGCACCATACCCAGACAGAGACCCAGCGCCACGATGGTGAGCGTCTCGTCGTTGAGATGCTGCTTGCAGACGCGCAACAAGGTCGGGATAAGGAAGAGGCCCGCAGCAAACCAGAAGAGCAGGTATGCGGCCAGCTTGCCTACCTCCCACGCCATCTCCGAACCGTCGAACGACTGATTGACGGCCAACGAGGCCAGAAGCACCATCAGCACGACGGCAAAGAGGTCTTCGACCACAAGGATACCGAAACATATGTTTGCAAACTTCTGCTGACGAAGGCCCAGGTCATCGAGCGCCTTGAAGACAATCGTCGTCGACGACATGCAGAGCATACCGCCGAGGAAGAGCGAATTCATCTGGTCCCATCCCATAGCGCGACCGAGAAGGAATCCGCACGACATCATGCCCACCACAATTGTAAAGCAGCCGATGAGCGCCGTAGTGCCCATCTTCACAAGTTTCTTGTACGAGAACTCAAGACCGAGGGAGAACAGCAGGAAGATGACGCCAATCTCGCCCCAGATCTTCACGCTTTCTTCATCGCTGACCCAACTGGAGCCGAAAACGTAAGGACCCACCAGCAGACCGGCCACAATGTAGCCGAGCACTACAGGTTGTTTCAGAAACTTGCACACCAGGCTCGTGAAGCCTGCTGTCAGCATGATTATACCAAGATCATGAATCATAAATATATATCTTAAATAAACTTCTTCGGATGTTTAACCTTCTCCTTGAGCAAGGCGAAGTCGAGCACTTCGTGCAGGTCGCGCACATAGTGGAAGTTGAGGCCTTCGGTATATTGCTTCTCGATGTCCTCCACGTCCTTGCGGTTATCCACGCAAAGCACCACATCGGTGATGCCTGCACGCTTGGCAGCCAGTATCTTCTCCTTCACGCCGCCGATGGGAATCACCTTGCCACGCAGCGTGATCTCTCCCGTCATAGCCACACGGGCACGCACACGGCGCTGTGTCAGCGTCGAGACGAGCGAGGTCACCATAGTGATGCCTGCCGAAGGTCCATCCTTCGGAACGGCGCCTTCGGGGCAATGGATATGTGCTGTCCAGTTTTCGAAGATGGCAGGGTCGATGCCGAGGTCGAGCGAATTGGCCTTCACCCACTGCAGGGCAAGTTGTGCCGATTCCTTCATCACGTCGCCCAGATGGCCAGTGAGCGAAAGGTCCTTCTTGCCGGGCACAAGCGTCGATTCCACCTCAAGGATGCAGCCGCCCACCGATGTCCAGGCCAGGCCCGTGACGACTCCTGCATAGTCGTTGCCGTCGTATTTCTCGGGATTGTAGTCAGGCTTGCCGAGGAAGTCTATCAGGTCGCTAGGCTGAAGTTTTTCGGGCACGGGCATCTCGTTGGCCACACGCCACGCCACCTTGCGCATCACCTTGGCCAGGGCCTTGTCGAGCAGTCGCACGCCGCTCTCACGGGTGTATTGGTCGACAATCTTTTCCATCGTGCGGCGCGGGATGTTGAACTTGATGTCGGCAAGGCCGTGCTCCTCCTTCTGCTTGGGCAGGAGGTGACGTTCGCCGATCTCGATCTTCTCTTCAAGGATATAGCCCGAAAGCTCGATCACCTCCATACGGTCGAGCAAGGGTGCCGCAATGGGTGTAAGACTGTTGGCGGTGGCGATGAAGAGCACCTTCGAAAGGTCGTAATCCACATCGAGGAAGTTGTCGTGGAAGGCCTTGTTCTGTTCAGGGTCAAGCACCTCGAGCAGGGCGCTCGACGGATCGCCCTTGAAGTCGGACGAGATCTTGTCAATCTCATCCAGCACGAACACCGGATTGTCGGTCTTCGCCTTCTGGATGCCCGAAATGATGCGTCCGGGCAGGGCGCCGATATAGGTGCGGCGATGTCCGCGTATCTCTGCCTCGTCGTGCAGACCGCCCAGCGAGATGCGCACATATTCGCGCTTCAGCGCCGTGGCGATGCTCTTGCCGAGCGATGTCTTGCCCACGCCTGGAGGGCCTACAAGGCAGAGGATGGGTGACTTCATGTCGCCTCTCATCTTCAGCACGGCGAGGTGCTCGAGGATGCGCTCCTTCACGTTCTTGAGTCCGTAGTGGTCGTGGTCGAGCACGCGCTGGGCATTCTTCAGGTTCAGGTTGTCGTGCGTCGTCACGCCCCAGGGCAGGTCCACCATCGTCTGCAGGTAGTTGTACTGCACATAGTAGTCGGGCGACTGCTCGTTCATCCTCTGCAGCTTCGTCACCTCCTTGCGGAACAGCTCCTGTATCGCCGTTCCCCACTTCTTCGAATTGGCCTTCTTGAGCAGACGGTCCACATCCTCCTGGCTCGATTCACCCAGTTCCTCCTGTATCGAATGGATCTGTGTGCGCAGATACTGCTGGCGCTGCAGGCTGGTGAGTTCCACCTGCGTCAGCTGGTGCATCTGGTTCTTCACCTTGTTGTAGGCGAGGCACTTGCTGACGATGGTGGCCAGTTGCGTGCCGCGCTGTTCGAGGCTGCGGAATTCCAGCAGCTGCTGGTGGTTATACAGCGCCATCGGGAACGTCGCACTCAGGTAGTTGATGAGGAAGTTCGCGTCGGTGACGTTGTTCATGGCGAACATTATCTCGCCCGTAATGGGGTTGTCGGCACATTCGTTGATGGCCTTGATGTCGTCGCGGATGATGCTGAGCAGGGCCTTGGTTCGGCGGCTGCGCGGCTGCAGCATCTCGTCGTCGAGCAGCGTCACCTCGCCCGTAAGGAAAGGCTCGGTCGTGAGCAATTCTTCAAGATGGAAGGCACGACGGCCCTGGATGATCACAGAATGCGAACCGTCGGGGAGTTCAAGTTCCTTCATAACCTCGCAGACGACACCGTAGTCGTACAGGTCGTCGCGTCCGGGATCATCAACCGTATTCTTCTGGCATACTACGCCAATGTAAAGCTTGTTCTTCTCAGCCTCCTTCACCACGCGGATGCTCTTCGTCCGACCTACCGACAGCGGCATGGTCAGGCCGGGGAACATCACCATCTGGCGAAGCGCAACCAGTGGGAGTCGCTCGGGAGTGCATTTCTCCGGAACGAAACTCAAGTCGAGCATATTGTCGCCAAACATGGGCATGATGGTAGTATGTTCGATGCGTTGGTCTTCAAATTCTTCTTCAAAAATCGGTTTTTTACTCATTATTTAACTTTGTGAATGAAATAGTTTCTCGTTAGAACGTTTGGGTTATCTGCTGCTCGCGATGCGTGAGGATGACGTGTGCAGCGGGGTATTTCTGGTGTATATGCTGGGCAAGGTGCTGTGCGCAGTACACCGAGCGGTGCTGGCCGCCCGTGCAGCCGCAGTTGACCACGAGGCTGGTAAAGCCGCGATTCAGATAGGTTTCGACGGCTGGGTCAACCAGGCGATAGACATTCTCGACGAACGTCTGCATCGACGTCTTGTCGACGGCATTGTGCGAGGTTTCGAGCAGCTCGCCGTTCTCGTCACGTCGTCCTTCCAGGAAGTCGATCACCACCTTGTCGAGCCCCGTGTACTGCCTGTAATAGGGATACCGCCCGGGGTTGAGCGGGGCACGGCAGTCGAAGACGAAGCCTCCCCCGTTGCCCGAAAGGTCTTCGGGGATGCCTTTCTTGTAGCTGAACGAAGTGATGCGCACCACCAGCGGCCCCGTGGTCGGCATCGGCTGGAAACGCTCCATCTTGGCCACCTCGGCAAGGAGTTCGCACAGGTAGGGACAGTCGTCCTCCAGTTCGAAGCGGTCGATGGCGGGGCTGTGGGCATCCGCAAGGCCGCGCAGCGAACAGTCGTCGAACGAAGGCTCGCTGTTGCGATGCGTAAGATTCACGAGCGAACACAATGCGCGCAAGATCGGTGTCTGGAACATCGCCTTGTGCTCGAACAGGCCTCGGTAGCCGTAGGTGCCCAGCGTCTGGAGCAGGCGGAAGAACACGAACACGCGCAGGCGGTGGCGGAAAGTGCGCATCGGCAGGGTGCAGAACTGCTGCATGCTGTCGGCATATTCGCTCAGCAGCTCGTTGCGCAGTTCGGGCGAATAGTTGGCGCGCGTCTGCCACAGGAACGAAGCCACGTCGTAATAGACGGGACCCTCGTAGCCGCCCTGGAAGTCGATATACCAGGGCTTGTCGTCGCGTATCATCACGTTGCGCGACTGGAAGTCACGGTAGAGGAAGGCCCACGGCTCGCCCTTCGAAGTGCAGTCGAGCAGCGCCCCGCACAGGCGGTCGAAGTCGGCCTCCAGCTTCATCTCGTCCATCGGGTAGCCCGAAGGCTTGAGGAAGCAGTACTTGAAGTAGTTCAGGTCCCAGCGGATGGTGGTCTCGCAGAAACGGGGTTCGCGGAAGGCATCGTGCTCGAAGTCGAAGCCCTTCACGGTCAGGAACTGCAGCCGCGACAGGTCGCGCATCACCCGGTGGAGCAGCTCCTTCACCTGGGCGCGTAAAGGTTCCGAATCGGCACGGCGTGCCTGCTCCACAAGGTCATAGAGCGACACCTGACCCAGGTCATCCTGCAGGTAGCGCATCTCGTCGTCGCTCGAAGCCAGGATCTTCGGCACGGGCAGGCCCAGCGCCGTCATGTGTCGACCCAATGCCAGGAAGGCGTGGTTCTCCTTCGCGTTCTCACCGATCACGCCGATCACCGCCCCGCTGTCGGCAGAGAGGCTATGGTACAACCGGTAATAATGTCGATTGCTGGCGGCGCCACCCAGCATTTGCACTCGGGCAGGCTCCTGGTGAAAATATGACTTATATAGTTCTGAAAGTTCGGTCATTTTTTGAAATCCGGTAGAACAGATATTCCTTTTTTTGGGCGCAAAGATAATTCTTTTCCGCCACAAAAACAAAAATATTGCAGAAAAATTTGCGTTTCCGACAAAAAATGCGTATCTTTGCAGCCGATTTAACAGGAGAATATTCTAAATATGCCGAATACAGATGTACTAAATGTGATGAACGCCCTGCACATTACAGGCAAAAGTCCTTTATTGATGCGGGCGCTTAATGCTGCCATCCAGGCAGCGCCCTACGACGTCACCGTGCTCGTCACGGGCGAAAACGGCACAGGCAAGGACTACTTCTACAAGATACTCCACAACGGTTCGCGTCGTCGCTTCAAGAAGTGCATCGCTGTCAACTGCGGAGGTCTGCCCGAAGGCACCATCGACTCCGAACTCTTCGGCCACGTCAAGGGTGCATACACCGGTGCAGTGGGCGAACGCAAGGGATACTTCGAGGAGGCCGACGGCGGCACCATCTTCCTCGACGAGGTGGGCGACCTGCCCATGTCCATCCAGGCGAAGCTGCTGCGCGTGCTCGAGTCGGGCGAAATCATCCGAATGGGTTCGAGCGAGGTCAAGAAGGTCGATGTGCGCATCGTCGCCGCCACCAACGTCAACCTCGAGAAGGCCATCCGCGAAGGACGTTTCCGTCAGGACCTGTATTTCCGTCTTTCCACCGTCAATATCCACGTGCCCGCGCTTCGCGAACGTCAGGAGGACATCTATCTCCTCTTCCGCAAGTTTGCCAGCGACGTGGCAAACAAATACCGAATGACCGAAGGCATCCAGCTCACCGACGATGCCCGTCAGCTGCTCCTCGCCTACCAGTGGCCCGGCAACGTACGTCAGCTGCTCCACATCGTCGAGGAGATATCCATCATCGAGTCCGACCGCACCATCAACGCCGCCACCCTCCAGCGCTACCTGCCGCAGTTCGTCAGCGGCGTGAGCGTGGGCGGAAGCTCATCGGCCAACTCCACGACATTCGATCCCGGCGAGAAGCAGCGTCTCTACATGATCCTTGCCGAATTGCATCGTCAGATGGAGGAAGTGCGCGAACGTCTCGGCCTTCACGACAACCCCAAGCCGACGCCTCGTTCCCTTCCCGCCGCCTCGCCCTTCGTCTCCCCGACATCCGAAGGCGCTCCGAAGTCCTCACCCTCCAAGATCGAGGATGTGGGCGAAGCCGAGGAAGTGGGCGAATACGAGTCACGCCCCAATCAGGACGATTTCATCTCGCTCCGTAACCCCGACTCCAGCTTCAAGAAGATGGCCGATGTCGAGCGCGAAACCATCGAGAAGACCGTCAAGCGAAACAATGGCAACAAGCGCAAGGCAGCCAAGGACCTCGACATCTCCGAACGCACCATCCACCGCAAAATCAGCGACTCCGACCTCGAATAAAAAAATGATATGCGCAAATCGATAATTCTTCTATCCCTTCTCGTCTCCCTCGTGTGCTTCACGTCGTGCAGCATCAGCTATCAGCTCAACGGTGCCAGCATCGACTACAGCACCACGCATACCATCAGCTTCGATTATATCCAGAACAAGGCATCACTGGTCTATGCCCCACTCACCATCCTCTTCAACGACGAGCTGCAGAAAAAGTATGTCAATCAGACACGACTTTCGCAGGTCGATCGCGATGGCGACCTCCAGATCAGCGGTGCCATCACCGGCTATAGCCTCTCCAATCAGGCAGTCAACACGGAAGCCTATGCCACAGTCACGCGTCTGACCATCAAGGTGAAGATTAAGTTCGTGAATAAGAACAACAAAAGCGAGAATTTTGAGAAGGAGTTTTCGCAGTATGCCGAGTTCGACGCCACCCAGATGCTCACCGATGTGCAGGACGATCTTTGCGCAGAACTCACCGAGAAACTGGTCGATGACATCTTCAATGCCACCGTCGCCAACTGGTAACTATGGAAAAGTGGATTAAAGACCCCCGCACCCTGGGCGCCGATGCCGTAGCCACGCTCCCCGACCTCATTGCCCACTACCCCTATTGCGCCACCTATCGCCTGCTCTATCTCACCGCCCTCGCCAACGTGCATTCCACGCGTCTAAAGGACGAGATACGACGCCACGCGCCCGCCATCCCCGACCGCTTGAAGCTCTTCAAGCTCATCAACCGCGGCGAGTACGGATGGATAGCCCTGATGCACCATCTCGAGCAGCAGCGCCGACAGCAGCCCGAGGCTCGCGACTTCGAACTCATCGAGCGATTCCTCGACAACATCGAGCTCGGTTCGGCACCCGATGTGCAGTACAGTCTGGAGCATATGCCCGACATTCAGACCGATCGCGACGAGCAGGATGACCTCATCGACAGCTTCCTCCAAGCCGAGGCCGACGGCCAGCTTTTTGTGCCAAATGTCGAGTCAGAAAAAATGCAGGAAGACGATTTTGACGAACACGAAAAAATCAAGGATCGTGCATTTTTAACCGAGAGTTTGGCAAAGGTATATGTCAAACAAGGCAAATATGAGCAGGCTTTAGCTATTTTTTTGGATTTAAATTTGAAATTCTCGAAAAAAAACACTTACTTTGCAGACCAAATTAGATATTTGGAGAAGGTAATTGAACTTAAGAAGTCAAATAAAAATTAAAATATAACAAACAAAAAGAAATGGTAGTTCTTACTTTAATTATCGTACTGATCAGTGTACTCCTCGTAATGATTGTACTTGTGCAGAAGTCAAAGGGCGGTGGTCTTGCCGCAGGCTTCCAATCCTCCAATCAGGTAATGGGTGCACCCAAGACCGCAGACTTCCTTGAGAAGACCACATGGACACTTATGGGCGTCATTGCTCTTCTCTGCATCGTCACCACTCTCACACTCAAGCACAGCGGCCAGTCCGTTCAGGGTTCCGCCATCGAAGCTCAGGAGCAGACCGCTCCCGTCCTTCCCGAGAATGTAGCTGACGAGGCACCCGTGGCAACCGACGCCACAAACGAATAAATTGGAATTTTTGCATTTTCGCAATTATTCCGACAATTCACGCAATAATTCGGAAACATTTCCGTTATTAAAGTGTTAATTGCAATCCATTAGCATTTTCTCCTATTCCAAATCATCATCAACCAAGTCCGTCGGGCACGTGAGTGTCTGGCGGGCTGCTTTTTAAACGGACACCATCTCAAAACGCCCATTATTCTCGCGTCAATTTCACGCAAGCCCCTCCCCTCTCTCTCGCACACCAAGAAACCAAGCCTTGTAATATGCGAGTGTGTGATTTTACGTTTTTACGTTTTACATTTTACGGTTCACCTCTTCCATCATCCATCTTCCCTCTTCCATCTTCCATCATCCTTCTTCCATCATCCATCTTCCCTCTTCCATCATCCATCTTCCATCTTACATCTTCCTTCTTCCATCTTACATCTTCCTTCTTCCATCTTCCATATTGCAAACTTCATATTAAATAAAAGATAAAATAGCCAAAATAAACCTCGGAGTGGAAATAATAATTGTCCTTGTTTTTCCCAGATATCTGATTTTTTCGTATCTTTGCAGCCAAAAACTGAAGAACCTTTTATTAAATTAAGGTATTATAAAGATGAAGAAAATAGTTTTATCTATCGCCCTTGTTATCGCCGTGGGGCAAACGACGAGGGCACAAGTGAGCTACATCGAGCGTTCGTGGGACGCCGAGAACAAGAAGGTCGTTGAGACCGTGAAAACCTGCAGCAGTTACACCGAAATCACAGGACAGAATGCAGACAAATGGATTGGCCTGGATAACGACGGATGGTATGTTGTGAAGGAATCGAATGTGACCTATCAGACCATCAACGTCCTGGGTAGTAACGTGCATCTCATCCTCTGCGATGGAGCGAGAATCAGTCTTACGGGCGGTGTGAAACTTGAAGGATCGAACACCTTGACTGTATATGGCCAAACCGAAGACAGCGGAATCCTCAGTGCTTACAACGAAGATTACTCCGATACCGCCGGCCTCGGCAGTGCGGAAGAAACTGCCTGTGGCAATCTGATTGTCCATGGTGGCACTGTCTATGCGACGGGCATTGATAACGCCGCAGGCATCGGCGGCGGCCAAGGAGCCAGCAGCGGCAATCTGACCATCTATGGAGGTACGATACATACTACAGGAGGTTATCGCGGTGCAGGCATCGGTGGCGGCGAAAAGGGCGGCATCGGCGGCACCGTGAACATCTACGGAGGCTCAGTGACAGCCATCGGAGGTGTATTTGGTGCCGGCATCGGCGGCGGTGACGAAGGCAATCAGGGCGGCACCGTCAACATCTATGGCGGCAATGTCAGGGCTTCGGGCAAATTCGACGAGAAATTGCTCAGCGGCGGCGGTGCAGGCATCGGCGGCGGTGACGAAGGCGCGGGCGGCAATGTCAACATCTATGACGGCGAAGTCAAGGCCTTCGGTCGCGGCTATGCCGCCGGCATCGGTGGAGGCCAGAACCGTGGCATCAATGGCAAAGTGCAGATCTCGGGTGGCAAGGTCGAGGCATGGGGCTACGAAAACAGCATCCACTTCCCGGATGACAAGAGCAGCGGTGCCGGCATCGGCGGCGGCGAAGGTGGCGGCCAGGGTGGCGATGTGGTCATTACGGGCGGTAATGTCACAGCCCGAGGCGGAAACAGGGCAGCCGGCATCGGTGGCGGTGCCTATTACTTTGGCGGTGCTCAAGGCGGCAATGTCATCATTACAGGTGGCACGGTATTGGCAGTATGCGGCAAAAACTGCAATCCCTCCGAATCAAGTGGAGGATGTGCCATCGGCAGTGGATATCAATCGAGCGAACATGGCACAATTGAATTTGGCAAGATGATGGTAAGCGCTGGCGCCAACGAGTGGAACCTCACCAAGGTTAATCCCTGGACCAGCCGCGAAGGCAGCTGCCACTCGAGCGGAGCCGTCAGGGTCGAGCCCTGCGACCACATCGGTCAAGCAGGCTCTCTCTATGGCAACATCGACGCCGACACACATGAACGAGCCATTTGCAGCTATTGCGGTACGCGCAGCGACAAAGAAGCCCACACCTTCGGCAGCGACGGCGCCTGCCCTTGCGGTCTGCTCGGCCTGCAGGACAAGGACAGCAACGCCTCGTGGATCGAGACTTGGAACGAACAGAATAAAACTGTCGCCCTCGAGGGACGCACACTCTACAAGGACGGCTCGTGGAACACGCTTTGCCTGCCATTCTCGCTCACCGAAGCGCAGATAGCAGAGAGCCCTCTTGCCGGTGCCGACATCCGCACGCTGAGCAGCGCCACGTTCACCAACAGCACGCTGACGCTTAACTTCACCACTGAGGGTGCTGTGACCAGCATCACTGCCGGCAAGCCCTATATCGTGAAGTGGACAGACGGCGCTGACATCGCCAATCCTATTTTTAGGGACGTGACCATCAGCAATGCAAGCAATCCCGTCGAGACCGATGTCATTGATTTCGTGGGCACCTACAATCCCGTAGACATCGGTGAGGAAGGCGACAACACCGTCCTCTACCTCGGCGACGACAACACCCTCTACTATCCCTCGAAGGCAATGACCATCAACCCCTTCCGCGCCTACTTCCAGCTCAAGGGCGATCTCACCGCCGGCGAGCAGACTTCCACCGAACCAGGCCAAGGCATCAAGGCCTTCCACCTCAACTTCGGTGAGGAGGAGACGGGCATTCGGGAGATGGAAGAGGTAAGAGGTAAGATGGAAGATGCCTGGTTCTCGCTCTCCGGCCGTTGCCTCCTCGACAAGCCCACTACCAAGGGTCTCTACATCCACAATGGCAGCAAGGTGCTGATCAAGTAAAATTGCCCCGAATCATCGAATTAGCGAAAGAAAAAAAGCCAAATGCGGATAATACCGCCATACCAACCATAAAAAAGGGGGGATTTTTCCCCTCTTTTTTTGTTTTTCTCGACATAAATGTCTATCTTTGCGGCGTCGAACCATCTATGAAACCAGAAGAGAAAGCAAGACTGAAGATTGACGAGATGCTCGAAAAGGCGGGCTGGAAGGTTGTAGACCGAAAGGACTACAGCCCGACCGATGCTGCCGTAGCCATCCGCGAAACGCTCGTCAAGGGTATGGATCGTGCCGACTACATGCTCTTCGCTGGCGGCAAGGCTATCGGCATCCTCGAAGCGAAGCGTGCCGAAATCGACGTCAAGGACGAAGCTGTGCGCGACCAGGCCTACGGCTACGCCTGCCACACGCCCGGCATCTATCAGACGTGGCAAATGCCCCTGCCTTTCGGCATCACGTCCAATGGCGAAGTGTCCTATCTCGAGGACTATCGCAAGGGTGGCCTCGTCTCCGACGACAACCTCGAGACCTACAAGCGCACGCTGCCCACGCCCTGGAAGCTGGTGCGCACGCTGGGCATCGACAATCCGTTTGCCGGACTTCCCACCCTGAGGCGGAAAGGACTGCGCGACTGCCAGTACGAAGCCATCACCGAGCTCGAAACCTCGTTCCGCAACGGCCGTCGGCGTGCGCTGATGGTGCTCGCCACGGGTGCAGGCAAGACCTATGCAGCCTGCCTCGCCGCCTATCGCTTCCTCGCCTTCACGCCCATGCGGCGCATTCTCTTCCTCGTCGACCGCAACAACCTCGGCAAGCAGGCCAACGACGAGTTCGGCAAATTCAAGATCACGCAGACGGGCGACCCGTTCAGCACCGAATATGCCGTCAACCGCCTCCGTTCGGCCAACGTGCCCACCGACAGCAACGTCGTCATCTCAACCATCCAGCGCCTCTTCTCGCTGCTCAAGGGCGACGACATCACCGACGACGATGCCGACGACGCCTACACCCCTTCCACCGAAGTGGAGCTGCCCGAGCATCCCGTCCTCGGTCACGACTTCTTCGACATCATCATCATCGACGAGTGCCACCGCAGCATCTATGGCAACTGGCGCCGTGTGCTCGAATACTTCGACCAGGCCCTGATGATTGGCCTCACCGCCACGCCCATCCCCGAGACGCGCGCCTTCTTCGACGACAACATCGTCATCAACTACACGCTCGAACAGTCCATCACCGACGGCGTGAACGTCGAAGGCCGCACCTATCGCATCAAGACAGAAGTCACCGAGAATGGTGGAGCCATCCGCAAGGGCGACAAGACCCGACACGAAACGCGCTACACGGGCGAGGTTGAAACCATCACCCAGCGCGAAGGGCGCAACTATACGCCGCAGGAACTCAACCGTTCCATCGTCAACCCCTCGCAGATCAAGCTCATCCTCGAGACCTACCGCGACAATGTCTATACCGAGATGTTCTGCGACCCGCCGCGCGAAGCTAACCTCGACTATCTGCCCAAGACGCTCATCTTCGCCCTCAACGAGCAGCACGCCAACAACATCGTCCGCATCGCGCGCGAAGTCTTCGGTCATCCCGATCCCGACGACCAATATGTCCAGAAGATCACCTATTCGTGCAACGACACCGACGGGCTCATCCGTTCGTTCCGCATCGACCCGAAGTTCCGCATCGCCGTCACCTGCACCCTCGTCGCCACAGGCACCGATGTCAAGCCGCTCGAAGTGCTCATCTTCATGCGCGACGTCGAGTCCGAACCCCTCTTCATCCAGATGAAGGGACGCGGCGTGCGCACCATCGGCGACAGCCAGCTCCGCCTCGTCACGCCCAATGCCCGCTCGAAGGACTTCTTCATGCTCGTCGATGCCGTGGGTGTCACCGAGCACGCCATGACCATCCCGACGCCCACGCTCGAACCTGGCTCGAAGCCGCTCACCCTGGCTCGCCTCATGGAGCTGCTCTGCCACGGCAACCTCGACGATGAGAAGTTGCACGACTTCGCAGGCCGTCTGAGCCGCATCTTCAACAAGGCCAACGACGACCAGCGCCAGCAGTTCATAAAGCTGGCAGGCATCGGAATGAAGGAACTCGCCTCGCGCATCTACAACGCACTTTCCAACGAAACCATGCCGCCCTACATCGACATCAACGAGCCCAACATCGAGCGCAAGGAACTTGTGGCACCCATCACGCATCATCCCGAGGCGCGCGAATTCCTGCTCATCCTCCTCGCCGGCTTCGTCGATACGCTGATGCCGGGCGAAGACACGCTCATCTATAGCGGCTTCTCAAGCGAAGAGGCGCAGCACAACACGTCGGCCTTCGAGCAATTCTGCCAGAAGAACCGCGACTCCATCGAAGCCCTGCGCATCATCTGGAACAACCAGGGCGAGCCGTTGACCTACGCCTTGCTCAAGGACCTCGAGAACGCGCTCAAGATGGCCAACAACCACTTCACCTCGTCGCGCCTCTGGAACGACTACGCCCTCGTCAGCCCCAACAGCGTCCACAAGCCTACCACCAGCGACGAGCGCGAAGCCCTCACCAACATCATCCAGCTCGTGCGCTTTGCCTACCATCAGATCACCGAAATGGAATGCCTCAGCGTCCATGCCCAGCAGTACTTCAACCTCTGGTGCGGTCAGCGCAACAACGAGAAGACCGAGAAGCAGCGCGAAGTGATGCGCCAGGTGGCAAGCTACATCGCCCTCAACGGTGCCATCGATTTCGACGACCTCAAGGCTACCGACCGCGACCAGGCGCGCAAGGTCAGCATCGCTTTCGGCGGCCTCGCCCAAGCCAACGAAGCCCTCCAGTCGCTCAGCCGTTTCATACTTTATAGGAAACAAGCATAACCACACATGTCCTCAGTTCAAGAAACCTCTCTGACCAAGAAAGTGTGGACCCTCGCCACGACCCTCTCGGGCCAAGGCATCGGGTTCACCGATTATATCACCCAGCTCACCTACCTGCTCTTCCTCAAGATGGACGACGAGAACGTCCAGTTCCTGGGCGAAGACTCAGCCATACCCGAAGGCTATCGGTGGCAGGAACTCCTGTCGCTCGACGGCGTGGACCTCATCGAGCAGTACGAAAAGACCCTGCAGCACCTCTCGGAGGAGGACGGCCTCATCGGCACCATCTTCGTCAAGGCGCAGAACAAGATCGACAAGCCCGTCTATCTGAAGAAGGTCATCACGATGATCAACGAGCAGAACTGGCTCGACCTCGATGGCGACGTGAAGGGTGCCATCTACGAAAGCATCCTCGAAAAGAACGGCCAGGACAAGAAGTCGGGTGCAGGCCAGTACTTCACGCCCCGTTCGCTCATCCAGGCGATGGTCGATGTGACGCGTCCGCGAATCGGCGAGACCGTGTGCGACCCTGCTTGCGGCACGGGTGGCTTCCTCCTGGCCGCCTACGACTATATGAAAGGCCAGTCGAACAATCGCGAGAAGCTCGACTTCCTGCGCGACAAGGCGCTCCTTGGCTACGATAACACCGCCCTCGTCGTCACCCTTGCCTCGATGAACCTCTATCTGCACGGCATCGGCACGCAGCGCAGCCCCATCCTTTGCGAGGATTCGCTCGAAAAGGTGCCCGAACAGTTGGTCGATGTCATCCTTGCCAATCCACCCTTCGGCACACGTCCTGCGGGCAGCGTCGACATCGACCGCGAGGACTTCTTTGTCGAAACCAAGAACAACCAGCTCAACTTCCTGCAGCACATTATGGTGATGCTCAACGACGGTGGACGAGCTGCCGTGGTGCTGCCCGACAATGTGCTCTTCGAGGCCGGTGCGGGCGAAACGATTCGCAAGGAGCTGCTTTCGCACTACAATCTGCACACCATCCTGCGCCTCCCCACGGGCATTTTCTATGCGCAGGGCGTCAAGGCCAACGTGCTCTTCTTCCAGCGCGGAAGAACTACCGAACGCGTGTGGTACTACGACTATCGCACGGGCATCAAGCACACCCTTGCCACGCGTCCTATGCAGCGCCAGGACCTCGACGACTTCGTCAGCTGCTACAATGCCGACAACCTCGACCTTCGCAAGGAGACCGAGCGTTTCCGCTGCTTCCCCGTCGCCGACCTTTTGGCGCGCGACAAGACCAACCTCGACATCACCTGGATCAAGCAGACGCAGGACGACGATGACGTCACGCTCGACGAGCTCATCACCACGATGAAGGCGAAGAGCCGTGCCATCGCCGATGCCGTCGGCCGCATTGAGGAACTGATGAAAGGTATTGAGGAATCTTAATGCAGTCGGGAAATGGATACAAAGAAATTACGTCAGAAGGTCCTCGACCTCGCAATTCACGGCAAGCTCGTCAAGCAAGACCCCAACGATGAGCCTGCCAGCATCCTCCTTGACCGCATCCGTGCCGAAAAGGCCAGGTTGGTGAAGGAGGGGAAGATAAAGAAATCCGACCTTATCGAAAAGCCTATCTCTGAGGACGAGATTCCGTTTGAGGTGCCTGAGAGATGGGAATGGTGTAGATTGGCTGCCATTATCAATATGCTTTCTGGACAAGATTTTCCACCATCTAAGTATAATGATAAGGGACTTGGTATTCCGTATATTACTGGAGCAAGTAATATTCAAGACGCTAAAATATTGGTTAATCGGTGGACTGAAACACCCACAGTCATAGCAAAACAAAACGATCTTTTAATTGTTTGCAAGGGATCTGGTGTTGGGAAAATGGCTATTTGTAATATTGAACTGGGGCACATAGCTCGACAAATTCAGGCTTTAAGAAACACTTATAAACTCGCTAATTTACAATACATAAGATACGTTATTGAAGTAAACCTACGGCCTATCATTTCTAACGCAAATGGCATTATCCCTGGTTTGCCAAGGGACATTCTTTTGGATTTAATTCTTCCCCTCCCTCCCCTCGCCGAGCAGCGCCGCATCGTGAGTGCGGTGGATGAATTGTTTGAGCAGATTGACATCATCGAACGGAGCGAAAAAGAGTTGGAGGAAGCAGCCAACAAGACCCGTGACAAATTGTTGAACTTAGCCATCCAAGGTCACCTGGTGCCGCAAGATCCGAATGAGGAACCCGCATCCGTACTGCTTGAAAGAATTCGAGCAGAGAAGGCCCGTCTCGTCAAGGAAGGCAAACTGAAAAAGAAAGACCTCGAAGAAAAACCAATCTCCCCCGACGAAATCCCCTTCGATATTCCTGAGGGGTGGGTGTGGTGTAGATTAGGCGATTTGTTCAATATAGTATCAGCAAGACGTGTTCACCAAAAAGATTGGAGAACTTCTGGAATTCCATTCTATCGTACAAGAGAAATTGGATGGTTAGCTGACAAGAAAGATGTAAAAACAGAACTCTTTATTGATGTTGCCTTATATGAAGAGTTTAAGAAGTCTGGGTATCCATCTGAGAATGATATTATGATGACCGCTGTAGGTACGGTTGGAAAAACCTACATAGTTAAAGCAACTGACAAATTCTATTATAAAGACGCAAGTGTATTATGTCTTGAGAATGTGGGCAAAGTTGACCCTCAATATGTTTGTCAAGTTATTCAAAGTCCTTTTTTTAGGGCAATGATTGCAGAAGGTGCAGGCGGAACAACCGTTGACACCATTACAATTATTCGAGCAAATGATTATCTTTTCCCCCTCCCTCCCTTATCCGAGCAGCGCCGCATCGTGTCCAAACTGGAGGAACTATTGCAAGAGATAGATAAACTCAAGGCGTGAGGTTGTGACACGCTGAAATCCTCAACCATTCCCTTCTGAAAATATGACAACGCCCGAGCATTCTGATGTGCCCGAGCGTTTTGTTATTTCGTCCATCATTCCTAACCAATCACGCGGAAAGAGAGGGAAAGGTTGATGGTGTCCATTTCGCAAATCTGTTTGGCAAGGAGGTTCATGTTGTGGAAGCGGTCGTAGTCGGAGGGACCCCCTCTTATCCCCCTTAAAGGGGGAAGACTTGTTTGTCCGGGGTTTGGTTCTCCCCCTAAGCAGGTATTCTGCCCCCGCTGTTGTTCCCTTCGGTCACGTCCAGGAGAAGCGGGGGATTGAGGGGGTGCGGAGGATTGAGGGGGTCTTGGCATCGCATCAAGGTCCTCCGGCCAGGGGGCGAGGATGAGGAGGGAGCCTTCGGCACAAGCGAAGAAGCGCTCGCCTTCAGGCTTCTTCGTGATGGGTTCCTTCTGGAGATGGATGAGTGGGAGGCGGTTTTCGATGGCGATGTTCTTCATGGCGAGTTCGCCTGGCGAAATGCCTGGTGTGACGAGGACGGTGCCCTCCTGGGCATCGTTGATCCAAGCGTCGCGATCGTGGAGCCATGCCTGGGTGTCGATGTAGCGCACCTTGGTGCGCGTGCCGGGTTCATAAGGGAGGGCCGTGTAGCCATTCGCGAGGCGCTCTTCGAGGGTCAGCTGTTCCATGCGTGCCAAGCGATGGCAAAAGACCTGCGCCTTCAGAGGGCTGCGCAGCAGCAAGAAGTTGCCGAAGGCCGAGTAGCGCACGCCGGCGATGGTGAGGCACAGGCAGCTCTGCATAAACTGCGGCACGCGTGCCTTGATGATGGCCCGCCTCGGGTTGTCATGCACATAGGCGATCATCGCCTGCAGCTGCCCCTTTCTCCATAGGAACGAATCGTCGTAGTTATCATCGAACAGCGGCCGCTGCTCGCGAGGGAGGGAGGCGTAGTAGCGCGCGCGTTGCGCGCGGGACATGCGGCGCGGGTCGAGGGGTGGTGTTTCTGTTGCAGCCACATGCGGCTGCGACGGAGACAAAGAGGGGGACGCGACGGGCGGGGCGTCTTTGTCTCCGTTCTCAGCGGGCGGGGCGTCTTTGTCTCCGTTCTCAGCCGTAGATGGCTGAGAGCCATTCAGAAGTGCACGCCAGCGCTGGGTGCAAGCGGTTTTGAAACCGCAGATCACATCACCAACGCTTACGTCCATCCGCTCCTTTACGAAAAGGACGCCATGGAAGTGGTCTGGCATAGCGACAGCGGCTAGGACGCTGATGTTGCGGCCCCTATCCTGTTGAAAAGCGGGAGTCTTTTCCCATATCTCCAGCACCGCCTCCCCCAGCGGGGTGAGGTTCACAGCAGGATTGGCGATGTCCATATTGAGCTCGCCGAGGAGGTGGTCGCGATTGGCGACCACGATGGTGATGAGATAGATGCCACGCTCGTAGTAGTCGTGGCCATTGCAATGCGGACGATGAGAGGGGTTCATGGGCGATGGCGACTGGATGCGCGTTTGTTTTGCGATTGGATGTGCGTTTGTTTTGCGATTGAATGTGCGCTGCAAAGATACATCTTTTCGGGGAGATTGCAAAATATTTTGAAAATATGTTATTTTTTCACGCCATTTTGCCTAATATATGGTATTTTTTTACTATCTTTGCACTTAATTAATTTAAGATACTATTTGCTATGGATAAAACAAAATCAATTTTTGCTATCTATAAATACGATTTTCACAAGGCAAAAGAACCCACGATAGAAGCCATATCGGATGGCGTTGATGGTGATAAGAACGTAAAGATCGCGCAGGCCTGCTTCGCCAGCCTGTTTGATCTGAACTCGGTTGACAATCTTGTCAAGTTCAACAAGAAAGGCGAACCAACCCGTTTGCCTAACGATGTGCTGGCTAAGGCGGGAGACATCTTCATTTGGCGCGTGAACAACAGCCAGATGAAGGAGTGGTGGATTCGAAGTGGAAAGGACAGCAAGGGCATCGACAATTACGAGAAGAAGGAGTTCGAATCGAACCCCTTCTGCAACGTCCTGATCGACAATCGCCCGGGCTACTGCCTGATAGCCATTGAGAAATCAACGGCTTGGGGAAGCAATCCCGACGTGCTGAGGGATATGCTTCTGGATAACTTCAATCGAATGCTTGCCGACAAGTTTGACCTTGAGATGCGCATCGAGGCAAGGATGAACCCTACCGACATCTGGCAATTTGTCCACGACCGCATCTATGAGCATAACGACTATGTCCGCCGTGTTACCTTCTCGTTCCAGAATCCGAAGAAAATCAACAGCCAAAAGAAAGACAAAGACGAGGGCAAGAATCAGCGGGAAGTCAAATCGGCTCGACTTAGAGCCATGCTGAGAACCGTTGAGATTGCCGATGCCTTGAAAGGTTTCTTTTCGATGGAATTCGACCAAAACACGACCAACAAGTTTTCGCAGACGAACCGCGACATGGCCGAGATGGTGGCGCTGTGCAGCGAAAACGGTTACGACATCAACATCGTCTTCAACGATTACAAGGTCTATCGCATCAACGACTACGTGCGGGCATATTATCCGATGGAATCTGATGTGCTGAATGATTTTCGAAGCGGTTCGCGCACCATCGACGGCAAGACGGAGCTGGAAGGCTGGTTTGACCTTGTTGATGAACAAACTAAAGGATACGTAAATGAATCGGAGGTTCCAAAACGAAGAAATAAGAGACATAAGTGAGCGCTATGCCGATAACGAACTATACAAAGCCATAAGTTCGATTGGTCCTCAGCTGGAGTCCGAATTGACAAAATTCGGGTTGTGCTCTGAGGAATGCTTCATGGAAGTACTCGAACTGCTTACTGTCATAGCCGAAGAAGGCAAGGACATCCTGCCGGAAATCGACAACCTGTGGCTTCGGAAGCATAATGAGTACCGACGCCTTGACCGTAATGTCGGTGAGGATGAGACCAGCAAGACGGTCGGCATCGTCTTCGGCTTCACGATTCTCGCCATCGACAGCAGCCGTCGTTCGTTCTATCGGCATCGGCTTGCCGAGCTGCTCACGAGCGTTGTAGCCAGTCACCCGTTCGATGGCTGGACTTCGACCCTTGAACGCATCTTTTCCGTGCCGCTTCCCGATGGATGGTTCGATACCTTTATCGAAGAGGAGCCCGACGACGGTGGCCAGCTTGTTTTGCCCAAGGAACTCGATACGCCCAATGCGAGGAAATACTTTGCGAAGGCGATCGAGAAGAAATATATGGAAGCATCAAAAGATGGCAAATACCATTGGATCGGAACAGACAACAAAGGAAAGATTGCCGAACTTGCCTATTTCCTGGGAAAG
>Ga0310691_10002391_pt1 | contig 25136 bp, 15 predicted proteins | sample 176DNAGHGlowgp2_FD_203887 | JGI IMG/M metagenome (GOLD analysis project Ga0310691, IMG submission 203887) | Sheep rumen microbial communities from Palmerston North, Manawatu-Wanganui, New Zealand - 1766 DNA GHGlow gp2 (v2) (version 2) | ecosystem: Host-associated > Mammals > Digestive system >...
AGCCTACGAGGCGCTTTCCATGCGAACTCACGAACTTGTCAATGCGACGGATGATATAGCTTTGCAATTCAAGTTCATTCTTCAGTCCCTCACGTTCCATTCTGCTCCGGCAGCGGCTGCAAAGTTTCCAATTGGCTTTCGATGCCTCGTCTCCGCCTATGTGTATGTACTTCGACGGGAAAAGATCCATCACCTCGGCAAGCACGTTCTCAAAAAAGGCATAAGGGGCCTCCAGGCCCGCACAGAATACGTTGTTCACTTTATGATCGCCGTCGCAGAAGAATTCCGGATGAACGTTCAGGAGGGCCTTGTTGTGCCCTGGCAGTTCAATCTCGGGAATAATCTCGATATGGCGTGCAGCGGCATAATCAATGATTTCCCGGATATCGGCCTTGGTAAAAAAGCCCCCGTACACATGTCCGTCGTCATAAACGGTGCCATGAACGTATCCGGCAGGGGTGTCGATGAATTGCTGGGGCTTGTCCGACTGGAGATTGTGGAAGAACCAATTGTCGCCAAAGGCAGCCTTGCCTGTCATCTCGGGAGCGCAGTCCAGTTCTATCCTCCATGCTTCATTGTCGGTCAGATGCATATGCAAGCGGCTCATCTTCAGCAGAGCCATCACATCCAGTTGCCTGAAAACAAACTCCTTGCTTTGAAAATGGCGCACCAGATCGAACATCAGACCCCGGTAAGCAAAACGGGGCGCGTCGTCTATGCGGCAGAAAGCCACGCGGCCGTCAGGGTCGGCATTCCGCATCTGAATGAGAGACTGAATGGCATAGAAAACTCCTGTTTCGTCTGCAGCAAAGATACTTATTCCCTTCTTGTCAATCGTCAAGGTATAGGCACCTTCCGGCCTGCCCTTCCGCTCCCCCGGCCCGGTCTTGACCTTGATCGCGGCCATATCTTCATCAGACAAGCTGAAATCCTTACTTTTGTCCAGAGTTATGCTTCCGGCCTTTTCCCCCTCCGACACTGAATACGATGCAACTTTCGGGATAATGCAATCCGGGGTGCTTCCTCCGGAAACCGGAGTGAGCAGGAAAAGCAGGTAGAGTAAACTATTCATGCCACATTTCTTTTCTCAAATATAATAATAAATCGACTATGCACAAAACGCAAGGTGTTTCAGTTTCATTTATTCTGTTTATTTGACAATTATCGCATTTGGTATGACACGTTCTCCGCCGTGGTCGTAGACTTTGTTGTCGTAAGGGTGAGAGATTATCCCGTCATCCACAGTCCACATCGAGGCCGATCCTCCACCGTCGAGATTTATGGCTTCGTAAAGGCCGAGGGACTCGCAAAGAATCTGCAGTTCGGAAAGGCTCATTCCTTCCGCCCTGTAAGGGAATCTTCCGTCCACCACGATTAGGTAAACCCAGCCATCGTCCGTGTATCCTACTGCAGTACGCGGATGCCGCCTGTCAGCAAGCCTTTTTGACGTACCTTCAAAAGAAAGGCACACGCCATTCTCCATAAGCACTGGGCCGGTGGCGATGGCTTCCCGCCATCCTTTTGCATGTTCTTCCATACTCTTGGAACCGACCGACACGATATCCACTTTCCTGCCTTTCTTCCCTTTTATGAGGAAGAGACCCTGCCCTTCGGAGTTGTCAGCCTTGGAAGAAACCACTTTACCTTCGTCCTTGACGAACGAAACAGGGAAATGTTTCCCGTCGAAAAAGCCGCCGTTGATCGCTGCCAGGGCGCCACTCCTTTTTCCCAATTCACTGACCACTGCCGAAGACGCCCCGTCCGATTCCAGGACGGACACCGCCTGTTTGTTCTTGGGGAAGCGAATCAGGGAAACAGTCTGCATTCCGCCGAAGACCTCGACCATTGCAGTGCCGCTTTCCACATAGCTGCCGGCTACCGGCTTCCAGTTCCAGTTCGCCGACCTGAACGCCGCAACAGACTTCTCGCGGGGCTGAACGGCAAGCACACGGGCATTTTCGGAAGCCTCCTTGAGCGCTGCATCTATCTTGCTTCTGGACTCCGCGATACGCGGCAGATAGTATGCCTTCACCTCATCCCAATCGTAATAAGGCCCCTCTACCGCCTGTATGGGAAGAGTCACCTCCTCCTCGTTCAGCAGGGCTTTTACTATAATCTTGTTTTCCGCATTTCTGTAGAACACCAGCTGTACGGAGCAGCCCATGGGCACATAGTAATTCGGGAAGATGCCGAGGCTTTCCTCGAACGAAGACGCACTGCGCCCGACTCCGTTCAAGTCAAGGAAAGTGATGAAAGGCATCAGGCTGGCATCGTGGCCGAAACGCAGTCGCAGCCCGGTATCTCCGGACGTCATGTCGGCATCTGCGCATTCTACAACATTTTCCATCGTGAACGCTGCATAGTCCACAAGCAGATTGCCGGAACCCTCCAGATTGCCACTGCCGGCGAAATATCCCGCCGATACGACCTTCCAGATAGAATACAACTCATCCCTGGACATCACCCAGTCGAACAGTCCGTGGTCGGAATCAAGACATCTCGTGCCGGTCACTATGCTGTGCAGTCCCTTTAGGAAGCTCTCGGGCGTGATCTTAAGCACCAACGAGAAGGATTCCTGGTCGGTAAACAACCTGGACATTATTTCCTCGGGCAGGTTGGCCTTTGCGAACTCTTCCAGTTTCTCCCGGGTAGCCTTGTCCGCCCTTGTCCGCTCTTTGACCAGATACGGATTGGACGACAGCACGGGCTGGAGCCAGGGAGCGAACCTGGCCGACGCGTCGGCATCTATGCTGATGTCGCCGTCCAGCGCCTGAAGGCCGGAAATGAAAGACCACATGCTCATTATCACTCGCGGAGATTCGGTAGACGATGCTACCAGATGGGTCGGACCTTCGAACACTTCGGGGAAACGCTTGAATATGCGGGTGGCTATTCCGCGATGCTGTTCTTTGCCAAGATCGGTCAGATTCCCTTTGCAGAACTTCACCTTCTGGTAAAACGCTTCATATTCCGATAAAAGGCGTTTGCCTGTCTCCGTAAGTATTCTCGCCTTGCCAGCCTTTGAAAGCCAGTCGTGCATCGTATCATACTCGCTCGTGCAGTAGCGCGCTCCATGTCGCCCGAAATGGCTTATATAGACGGGCTTAAATCCTTCAGGCGCAGGGGTAAGCGCTTTCAAGGAGCAAGTGTCGTACACGTAATATGTGCCTGCAGCCTTAAGGGGATTCTGTCGTATCGCATCCTCAGGGCTCTGAGCGAGACAAAGAACAGAGACTAATCCGACAATAACGGTTAGAAACAATTTGATCTTCATATATTTTATTATTTCATGAATTTGAAGGCCACAGGTTCCTGCCTGAGACCTTTTGGGAGTTTGAGGGTCACCTTGCCGTCCTTGACGGAAGCCTTGACCTTCTTGCCGTTGTTGAGTATCGTAACACGGCCCTTGAGCGGCAGATTGCCGCTCCATTCGAGGCTCGCCGGGAGATTCTCCCCATCGGGCAAGGCATACACGGCATAGATTGTCTTTCCATCCTTGGATGCATTAAACCAAATGTTCCCATCATTGTAAGCCGGCGTGATCCGGGTATTGTATAGCGCCTCTCCGCAACGGTCCATCCACTCGCCTATCTCCTTGAGAACCACCAACGCCTCATCTTCAATGACTCCACTCGGGGTGGGGCCTACGCCAAGCAGGAGACAGCCGCCCTTTGCCACTATCTCCGAAAGAACACCTATCACCTTCCTCGCACTCTTGTAGGGTGCATCTTTTTTCCAGCACCAGAAATCGGTAAGGGTTATGCAGGACTCCCAAGGATTGCTGAGCTGGTGGTCCGGGATTTTCTGCTCCGGAGTCTGGTAATTTTCATTAGGGCCTTTGACAGTGCGGTCCACGCAGATAAGGCCGGGGCTCACCCGGCGGGCGTCCGCAACGACTTCATCCAGACCGACCTGCCAGCCTTTAACCCAGCCACCGTCCAGCCAGAGAATGTCCAGTTTGCCAAATCTGCCTCCGGTAATCTCGGAGAGTTGGTTTTTGGTAAAAGTGACGTAATTATTCCACCAGTCTGGATGTTTATTTGTGTTGTAATTGGGGTGGCGGTTCGGGGTCGCGAAATAAGGATTCCAGAACCATTCGCAATGCCAGTCGGGCTTGGAGAAATATGCCCCGGTCATAAAGCCCTGTTCGCGGAACGCATCGAACACCCATTTTGCTATATCAGCCTTGGGGTTGCCTGCAAAAGGGCCGGCCTTGGCGATGGAAAAATCCGTATAATCCGAATCGTACATACAGAAGCCATCGTGATGCTTGGTAGAGAATACCATATACTTGATTCCTGCATCCTTTAATACTTCGGCCCACTGCCCGGGATTGAAATCTACCGGATTGAACTTTTTGCTGAGCCCCCAGTACCATTTCTTGTATTCATCATAACTTGAGCCCTCCGGACGGCGGTTCCAGCTATGGTCTTCGCTGCACAGCGTCCACGACTCTAATATCCCCTCAACGGAGTAAATACCCCAGGTCAGAAGAACGCCGAACTTAAGGTCCTGCCATTTGTCCAGTTTTTCGAGGACGGCCTTGTCTGTGGGCCACTCGTAACTGTCTGACTGTTTATGGACGTAGCCTTCCTGGGCGAATGCGGTAAAACTGGCGCATGCGGCCAGTAATGTAAAGATGATTCTTCTAATTCTCATTTTAACTATCTTTATATTTGAATCTGTTGATTACAGCTGAGACGAAGGGGCATTCACCGCAAAACTCCAAATATGGCAGCCCTGCCTTCAAATTCCAAAGTCAGCGAGCCCCCTTCGTCACAAACAAGGGTAGGTACATGAACGAATTGTTTCCTGGTCTTCGCTCCATCCGAGGGGGTCCATTCTTCCTCCATACGGAAACCTCTCATCTTTATTGCCAATACAGTTCAAGAAATAAAGCGTGGAAAACAAGACAGCAAATACTCTATTCATGTCACAATCATTTTACATAAACGGCATTGCCGGTGGCACGAAGTCCTGTCCCGTTCCAGTCCCAGCGATTGTCGCTCGGGTGATTGACGATGTTCCGGGAGTTTCCTTTACCGGATATCCACATGGCGGTTCCGCCACCGCCGTCGAAGTTCATGGCCTTGTAGCAACCAAGTTCTTTCATCAATTTTGAAAGCAGCGCAGTACTCATTCCTATTGCTCTTTCAGGGCCCGCACTTGCATCCCAACGGCCGTCAACAGTAACTTGCACCACGGTCTTGCCGTCTTTCGAAATACCTATGGCCGTGCGGGGATGAGTCGAAGACAAAAACTCCAGCGTTTCTTCTGCGGCATACGATTGAACATATCCTTTCCACACCAGGAGCGGCCCTGCGCATCCGACAGTCCGGTTCGGAAGTACGGCCGCGGCATAGTTGTCGGCCACTTTTACTATATTTATATCATCACCGTCGATGGTCAGGGCGCAATTGGCGGATTCCGCATTGTCCACAGCCCTTGCCGGTCTCATCACCACATCGTCCACACGAACGAAGTGGCAGCAGGCCATGGGACCGTTCGTTCCCGCGATGGCGCCGACATACTCACATTTCTCGTCAAGGAACTTGAAACCTTCATCGGTATAGTTATAATAGATACCAAGATGATTGTTCCCGTCAAGACGCGTGCGCACGATATTGATATTGCGTATTTCACCTTCCCATAACCCATGGAAAGTCGTCCATTCGACACCTTCACGCAATACAACCGTAGCGGCCCCGGGAAGGCTCACCGTCGGAGTGTCGCTCCACGAGGGATCTGCCTCAGGGTCCGCATCGCCGGAGATATCTTCACTTGTCCACCCCAGCGTTTCGTCCGGAACAACGACAGTTCCGTCATCGCAGTGCTTGCCATGATAGGCCCAGCGTCCATGGTCCGAATCGAAAGCCCTCAAATCCGTGGCCGCCGCCTTGCTTTCGTCAAGGTCGGTCCCTATTCTCACCAAGGGACTTGTGGTGCCATTTACGTTTGGATGATCGTAGTCTGCGCTCGGCACCCAATAAGCCGTGAGAGACATGTCGGGATTACGGTAATTTTCGATGAGGACACAATTGGGATGTGCATAGCCCACTACTGCACCGCTGCTATAGTTGCCCAGGGCATACTGGAAGGGTTTTACCGTGCCGTTCCAAGCTATACAGTTGGAGATGGTGGCACCGGAAACCTGCACGGCTCCGGACAGACCGGCTGCTCCGCCGAGACCCTTGTTGAAAGTGACATCGCCGGATGCAAAACAATGATTCACCTCTATTTCATCGCCGCTCCAAATGGATCCGATGAGGCCTCCGCCCCAAAGATAAGAGTTTACGGTGCACGTGGAATAGCAGTTGAGAATCTTTATTCTGCTGCCTTGAACAGAGCCCACCAGCCCACCGAAGTGCCGTCCGCTGCCAGAGGTCTTTACGATGCCGGAAGTGTGGCATCCGGTAATAATCACTCCGCTGGTGGAAATAATACCCACAAGCCCTCCTCCGTAATGGCTGCTTCCAGTGACGGTGATACGGTCGGCCGAGCAGTTGGTCATTGATCCGCCTCCGTTCGAGTCAAAAAGACCGAACAGTCCTCCTACGCTGCCATTATTGGTGATTTGTGTGTTGATTACATGACAATTCGAAAAAGCACCACCTTTCCGTACACGGCCGCCTATACCTCCGGCATTAGATGATGCGGATATTCGTGCATTGCGCACTGTGACGTTGTTGCATATTCCGGCGTTACCGCTGACTCCGATATACCCTGCGACCGTTCCGGAATATTTGGCCCCACCTTCAATGTTCGCTCCATCGAAAATGACATCGTGAACCTCCCCCCAAAGGAAACTGAGGAAGCCGGCATAGTCCGATGATGCAGCAGCGCCGTTCACCGCATCTACAGTCAGATTGTAAATCGTGTGTCCGCCTCCGTCAAAGTCGATCCGGATATTATCATCACCTCCGGTAGCCACAGGCACCCAGTCTACGCCGTCCAAATCCACATCGTCCACCATCTCAAAGAAAACGCGAGTATCGTTCTCAAGCAAATCCCGCATTTTATCAAGCTGATTCCTGTCGCCGATCAGATAGGGATGCTCGGCCGTGCCGTCATCGTCAGTGCCAGCAGACGATTCTATGTCCGGGCAATTGATCTTGAAGAAATTGACTTGACCCGAATTCAAAGTGGTGGCAGATGCCATCCTGCGATATGCTGTGTATTTGTCGTTGGCATCGGGCGAAACCTGGAACTGGAACAAGAGTTCGGTGCCCGAGTCGATTTCGACATCGCCTGCAGGTAGCGTGGCATAGACAGTCACCACCTTTCCGTCTCCCTCGACACCGGGAGAATCAATAGTGATTGAGAGTGTATTTCTTTCATTGAAAATGTCCGCCGACGCTTTCACCGTCACCTTCCTTACCGCATCGGCGATGTCTGCCGTGGGCATTTGTGCGCGGATACGGAGCACGGAAGACGAAGTGAATGTGCCCCCACCGTTCGTTTCGGCCCAGATTTGGGAGAAAGTGGCGCCGTCATATTTATCCACTCCGCTCAAAGTTGCCGCATAACCCAAATGTGCAGTACTTCCCACGGAGGCCTGCGTCTGCTCGTTGAAACCGCCAGGCAGATTGCTGGCGAGGTAAATATTGTATTTTGTCGCTCCTGCCAGCGGCGAAATATCCAGGGCCGTAAACTCGGCAGAAACAGTGCCGGCCCCTGATTTATACGAGAAATCCACCGACTTGGACTCATTGTCGGCATCCTTTACCGTAATGATATCTGTGCTTTCCCAACTGAGTTTTACCGCTCCGTCCGGATTGCTGTCCTGCGTCAAGGATACTTTGCTGAAGCCTTCCTCCGGCATGGATACCGAGATAGTGACAGGCACTGAAACAGAGGTTTCAATGGGGTTTTCCCTTGTGCAGGAGGCAAAGAGGACGAGTGTGGAAATAGCTGATAACAGCAGTTCTAAGTTCTTGTTCATGACGATTCCCTCCTGTTTATTAAAATCCTTCATCTATTATACCATTGGGAGCCAAGTCTTCCAATGTGCTGTCAGGGCTGCCCTGCAACAGGTTCTGTACCGATAAGAGTTTGAATGTTTCGGTCCTGGGTGAAATGTAAGTGGTTTTCACGGTTTTGTGCTTGTGTGGTTGTATTATTATTTGTTTATTTTTCCTGCGGCCAGTCATCTGTCCTGAAAGGACCTGCGGGGATGCCGAAGTTATTGTAGAGACCGCCCTCGCTCCAGTTGCGCAAACATTATCGCACCGCCACAGGCTCCGGCACATCAAGAGAATACTGAAGAGCATCGGCGAAGAAAATAAAGAAAAGAAAGACGGAGAGTATGAGTATCTTTTTCATCATCAGTTATTTATTTTCGCCCAGCGGCACTCGAATTCCCAACAATCTTTATCGAATTGCAGCGCCCGCGGACTCTTCTGGTCGACGTATTCCTCGCCTGCATCGAAGGCGGCGATAACCGCATCGAAGAACATCTGCCACCGAGGTTTGTAGTAAGTCTCGATCAGTCCGTCCCAGTCCCGGTTGGCATAGTCGCAAAGCCTGAAGCTGTCGCCCCATACGCTGATTATCGTGCGGGCGTTCATCTCGAAGTAATCCTTCTCCTCGGAAGTCCTGCCCCAACTGCGGGCATCCCGGATCCAATCATCAAGCGAGAACTCCGGCCGAGTGCTTGCTACGGCGGTCAAATCGTCGCAGAGTGCGAGAAATTCATCCCTGGCGGCCACCATCCCGGCCCTGTCGCCGGCCTTGAAGGCCGATGCGAACTTTTCGCGTATGGCCGGAGCCTTGTTGGTAATAGCCTGCCTGTGGGCATTGGCATAATCGAAGCGAAAGTAGTCCGACGTGCCTTGAACCTTATCCAGAACTTCCAGCGCCTCATCCAGATACTCGATATCGTAGCCCCTGTCATATAAGGTGGTACTGTGCCGTACTCCCTCAAGACTGGGACGGGCGCATATCAAGCCGGAAGCAGACGTGCTGGTATGCGTGATGCACACATTATCGGCCAGCATATGCCAATACTTCCGGTACAGGCTGTCCGCCCACCCAAGATGCCTGTCGGCTATATTGTCGATGTATTTATCTGTCGGCATTGCATTGCTCCACGCCTGGGAGAGCACGGCTTCGTACACCGCCTCATTCACGCCGAATCCTTCCAAGGTGCAACCGAGGCCGACGAAGCCCGGACCGCCTTCCTCCTTGGTAGCGGCGATCAGCCTGGCATTGTGGTAATAGTCCCCCTCTATCTCGGTCATCCCGCCAAAGTTGCCCAAATAGCACCAGATGAACGGCTGTCCGTAGAACGACTCCGTGTGTCTCCAAATCTCCAGATAGTCGCTTTCGTAGTCCAGGAGCATCATCCGGCCCTGTGGCACTGCGGTCAGATAGGCTTTTATCCTTTCCGGAGTCCAATTGCGCCGGCTGCTGATAAACAACCAGCCCATCTGCAGCCACACGGCATCCGGATCTACGGACGCCATCGAATCATAGACGCCCGCAGAAACCTTTGCAAGATACTCGGGCTCCCAGGAAGGCGGAGGCACCTCGTTGAAACAGTCCACTCCGTAGATGTGATCGGTGCCGTACATCCGAGTCTGTTCCTCAAGGAAATCCTTCTGAATGCGGGCAAAGATGGGATCGGTCGGGCTGAGGAAGGTGCAGCGGTACTGTTCGTCAAAACCAGCCCAGCGGCGCACGGGATGGCAGTCGATGCTATCGGAAAGCACATCTTTCAGTTCCGCGGGGATGTGTCCGGAGAATGCCGGCAGCACCGGAGTCATATTCAGAGAGCGTTCGCGGCGCAGGATACGTTTCTGGAGTTTCGCCTGTCCGTCTATCCAACTCTGCGGGAGCGGTCCCTGCCAGCGGTCGATATTGCACATCCTCTGCCACGGGAGATGCGCGGGACCAGTGAAGTAGGACCTGATCTGCTCGTCGCTCAGGCCATACTTTCGCCAGACCTTCTGCCACACCGCTTCCTGTCCGGTGATGGCCAGCGGCATATTCACGCCGTTCAGGGCCATCCAGTCGATAAATCTCTCCCACTGCTTTCAGGAAAAAGCGTTTGGGAACTTCCGCCGATGCCTTAACACACTCCGTCACTTCCGGCAGCGTTTCCGGCAGTTCCACCGGATTATAGTCGTACCAGTTTACGTTCGCGAGGCAGTACTCCTGAAGATACCGGTTGAGGCCAACAGCCATGGAATTGGCATTGTTGCCCCGGATCAGCACCTTGCTCCCCTTCCGGGAGATCTCATAAGTATCCTCCGGTCCGTTCGTTTGTTCGAAAACCACCGCGGCCGCCTGCGCGCCCATTACCCGGCTTGCCAGCGCCACGGCAGCCCGCTCATCCGGCGTCTTGCACGAAAAGCATAGGCACAAAACGCAAAAGATTGACAATAAATGGAGTCTGTTCATTTCAGCATTCTTTCCAACTATGAATATAGTAAGCCAAATGCCCTCTGACGCACACAAAAGCCATCACATCCTATCAAGCGTGGTGGTTTTCCGGGACCATAAGAATTATTTTTAAGTTTCCGTATACGCAAACTTAAAAAATCGTACTTTATGGCATGTTTGCGGGGGTAAATTTACGTTTGCTTTGCATATTATTGCATCCATAAACGCATATCCGCCGCTTCGCTGTGATTCATAGTACGGAAAAAATGGTGAAACGAAGGATTCAAATAAACTGTGTTATGGAAAATAAGTTGATCCTTGTTCAAAACCTCATCTACGAGATTCGGGGTAGGAAAGTAATGCTGGACTCAGATTTGGCAAAGTTGTATAACGTGAAAACGGGAGATTTGAATCAGGCAGTAAAAAGAAACATAAGAAGATTCCCATCGGATTTTATGTTTCAGCTTGATTCAAAAGAGTTTGCGAACTTGAAATCACAAATTGTGACATCAAGTTGGGGTGGGAATCGAAAACCCCCATTTGCCTTTACTGAGCAAGGGGTTGCAATGCTTTCAGGAGTTCTGCATAGCGACATTGCTATCGCTGCCAATATAGCAATTATGCGTGCATTCGTGCAAGTACGTGAACACTTGCTGACAACGACTTCTTTATCTGCTGAACTAAAAGAACTCCGAGCCAAAGTGGATTTGATCCAATGCCAGCAAGAGGAGGACCTTGGCGCACTCAATGACTTATCTGAGGAAGTCCGCAAAGATATAGACAATCTATATGTTGCAATCGGACAGTTGGCCGCCCGCCTCGAAGAAAAAAAGAACGAGCCACGGAAACGCATCGGCTATTGATTATCCGCTCAGAGGTAAATTGTGAGAATGCCCCCATCTCCCCATCCACCGAACCGCCTCTCCCCATGTCTTCCTGGCGCCGGGAAATGAGCGCCTCCTTACTAAAATCATCCAACTTCTGCTGCCGGACATACGCATTGCCGGGTTGAGATTCGACGACAAAGAGCAGCACTGTTTGGTAGTTTCAGACAAAAACGCTACATTTGACCTGTTGTGCACGACAGAAGACGACTTGTTGCGCATGCTGTACAACGCATCGGAGTTGGCGAATATGCCAGTAAAGAAACGAAAAGATTATGACGATATAATTATGAACGAACTGGACCAACTGATTCGCATGAACATGGCTCGCGACGAAGGTCTTGCCGAAGGGCGGGCAGAAGGTCGCGATGAAGAAAAGCTGGGCATTGCAAAAAAGCTTCTTGCGATGGGATTACCTTTGGACCAAGTGGCGGAGGCAACTGGTTTGACAAAAGACGAGATTGCAGCGCTGCGGTAAGATGCTTACGAATTGCAGGCGTTTGGAGAAAGCACCAAATTGGAAAGCCGGTCGGGAACAGGTCCCTGGCCGGCTTTCGGTTTAGGTTATAGTAAAACGGGAATGGTATCTAACGCAGAGTAGGTGTAGCATCGGTTGTCCATACATTTACGAAGTCCCATCCTCCAAGAGTGACTGCTTGGGAATAGATTGATCCTGTCGTGCCTAGATAACTGGTGGTCAAACTATGTGCGGAGCCTGTACCTACCATGTTTCCTGACGCCCACCATGCAATAAAACCCGAACCACTAATAGTTCCACCTGCATGATTGCCAATCAAAGCCCCAGGATCCGTTGCATCTACGGAAGAAGTAGTGTAGCCATTTGTTATTGTTGTATTTTTATCACAGTAACCTATAAAACCACCACAATTGGCATTACCAGTTACAGTACCTGTCGAATAGCTGTCAGAAACTTCCAATGATGCTGCCGTAATTGCGCCGATAAACCCACCGACTCGATTATTTCTTGAAGCAGTAGTATGTGTACTTTTAACTTTTCCTTCTGAATGACATTTCTCTATACTTCCGCCTGCAAAATTACCCACGAGACCACCAACATTATAGCCTTTTCCTTCTACATCTCCAGTTGCATAGCATTTTTCAAGGCTACCTCCATTTATACGTCCCACAAGACCACCGCAATGAGAGTAATTCGCATCCTTCGTAGAAGTTACTGTTCCATTGGCATAACATCCTGTAACAGTACCTCCATTCATAGTTCCAAACAGACCTCCTGCATAATAAGCGGCAAATTGGACTGAAGCAGAAGAGTTATTTTCACTCAGTGTTCCACTTTCTAGAATACCTATTAAACCACCAACATTTTGATTTGTCCCTACAACAGTCCCAAAAGCAGAATTACCTGATAAACTACCATTCATCATTTGACCAATAAAACCACCTAATCCAGCTCTCCCTGACAAATCGCAGTACACTGTATTATTGTTAAGCGTTCCCGACTCCATCCAACCAATTAAGCCTCCAGCATAATTACCACTCCCTGATATACTACAACGTAATTCATTGGTACCAATTATACTATTATCAACAGTTCCTCCGTCGAGGTAGCCAATCAAACCACCCCTGTAATAATTAGATGAGACACTCGTTGCCGCAACAGTACACTTATTCGTTACGCCTATGTGCAAACTGGCATTATGAACATAGCCAAAGCCCCCACCAATATAGGCATAATCTTGACTAGCTGGAGAACTAATTGTTGTGTTAATAACGTGGCAGTCATCAAAAGAAGAAGCTGTTGACACTTCACCGACGAGTCCACCGACATACTTGCGGTCGCTGGTAGCGGTATTAGTCAGGGAACTTACCTTGGGAGACTCATCGCCGGTAACCGTTACTCCGTTGACGGTGCTGGCGGCAGTGTTACAGGTATTGGCGAGAATACCGACGGTTTCGGGGCTAGAAACAACTGCATTATAGATTGTGAGGTCTTTAACGGTGCCATTAAGATCGGCAAAAAGACTGTTGTTAAGATTGCTGATCCTCTTATTATTCCCATCAAGGTTAATCACCTTGGTGCCTTCGCCGTTAAGCGGAGTCCAGGAAAAACCGCTGATTTTTATGTTATCAATCAATTTGAAATGCTTCTCCGATGCTCCCATGAGCGTGTTCATGTACTGGAGCTGGTTGCGGTCGCCGACAAGATATGGAGTAGACAGGCTACCGTTGTCGGAAGTACCGGCATATTTGTCGATATTGGTGCAACTGATCTTGAAAGAGTTCACAGAACCGTCATTGAAAGAAAGCGTGCCGACTTCGCGGTAGGCGGTGAGCCTGTCGTTTTTATCTGCAGATTTCTGGAACTGGAAGAGCAGTTTCGTAGCCGTAGCCTCCGACACCGGTCCGGCAGGAAGGGTGGCATACACCGATATAATATCATCATCTATTTCAGGGGTACATTCAATCCTGATTGAATCCTTGCCTGCGAACAGATTCTTGTCGGATTTGATAATAACCGCCCGCACGGCAGAGGCTATTGCAGCGGAAGGCATCTTTGCCCTGATTCGAAGAACGGACGAAGACACGCAGGAGCCGCTACCATTAGCCGCCGCTTCCGCCCAGGTTTGGGAGAATGTGACCCCGTCATATTTGTTCACACCAAGAAGGGTAGCGCTATAGCCCATAGAGCCGTCCTGGTTCGAATAGTCGGCGGGCATACCGCTGGTAAGGTAGATATTATAGCTGGTGGCGCCGTCGAGAGTCGAAACATCCGCAGCGGAAAAAACTGCAGAAGCGGAACCGGCACCGGACACATAATCAAAGACCACCGATTTTGATTCGTCATCAGCATTCTTGACAGTGATGACGTCCGTATCGTTCCATGAGAGTTTCACGACACCGTCAGCATCGGACGGATCCTGGGTCAATGAAACCTTGGTGAGGCCTTTTTCAGGGATATTGGCTGAAATGGAAACAGGACCGGTTTGCGAGACTGGAACTTCAGGCGTTTCCTGGACTGTATTTTCCTCTTTGGAGCATGCAACCACTGCAATTACAGTGGAAAGGAGGACATTGATAATAAAAAGCTTTTTCATAATAATATCCTCCTTTCTTAGAATTCAGGTGTGATTACATCGTGAACTACCAGATTGTCCAAGCCCCCGTTCGGGCTTGCTACATCCATGCACGGGCCGCCTTGCAGCTCGATGGCTTCGGTGCGGGGGGAGACGTATTGGAGTACCCCCCCCCATTTTTTCATTTCAGTGTGTTTCATATTGTTTCGCATTTATTTCAATGTAGGTGTGCTTCCGCTCAAATCCCAAATGGTTTCGCTCCAGCCAAGGGCTTTGGCTTGGGAAGAAACAGAACCTTCGGTGCCATAATAATTACCAGTAGTTGAAACAGCCCCAGCAGGGTAGCAGAATAGCCTGTCGCAAGAGTTCCAGGCAACAAAACCGGTACATGTAACCGTACCCGAGTTACTGCCAAGCACCAAGCCGCATGCGGTCGAAAGAGCAATCCCGCTTATATCAGATGTCGTATAACTATTTGTAATAGAGAGAGTTCCGTTATTAGTGCCCACAAAACCACCGCTATATCTACGGATAGTGACAGATCCTGTTGAATAGCAATTGGATATGTTGACAGTGCCGGCATCCACTCTGCCAAGGAGGCCTCCGGCATGGGCGAAATTACCACCAGTGTTCATTGAAACATTTCCGGTAGCATAACTCTTGCTGATATTTACAGTCCCCTCAGTTGCATTTATAACACCTATCAAACCGCCGCCGTAATGACCTGTGCCAGAAACATTCCCCGTTGCATAACACTTCTCTATTGTAGCATTGTGTTCAATCTGACCAATAAGTCCACCTACGCGGCTATTATTACCGGTGGTATGAGAAACAACTACTGAGGAATGGCTATTACTGATTGTAATTACACCCTCGACCGAACCGTTAATCAAGCCTACCAGCCCTCCTGCATAATAGGTTGTAACTGTTGCTGAACCTGAAGCGGAACAGTTATCAATAGAACCGGCCTGCATCAGACCGACCAACCCGCCAACCTGCTGCGTGGCTTGCAATGTAACATTATCTGCAATACAACCAGTAATAACGATGTTTTTGGAAACGGTTCCAAAAAGCGCTCCGACAACGGAATTACCTGATTTAATACTACTGTTCTTGACAGTAATATTAGTTGCTGTACCATCAGCTACAGACGCCTGCCTTCCGAGAATACCATAATTACCTTTGGTCTGGTCAATTTCGACTCCCTCGATGGTAAGATTAGCAACATCTCCATTATACGTGTAAAAGAGTGGCATTCCAAGGTTGCTGATCTTCTTGCCATTTCCGTCAAAATTGACGGCTTTGTCAAACGGGCTCGCATTATTCAGCGGAGTCCAGGTCTCACCGGACATATCAACATCCTCCATCATCTTGAAGTACTTGGTTTCGCCCGAGGCGAGGTCTTCGGCAATATGCTGCATGTGGATGGGTTCGGTGATGAGCCAGGGGTCGCCGTCAACACCGGTGCCGCCTGCATAGCGGCCGGTGCTTGTCCAAGCGCTCTTGTCGAGGGTGATGACGTTCACCTTGCCTGCCTGAAGAACGAACTCCTGGGTGAGTGTGATCTCCTTCTCCCATGTATTGTCGTAACTGTCGACGAACTTGACCGTTATCACCTCGCTTGCCGCAACAGCATCGGAATTCTTCTGCGAAAGTGCCATGTATGCGGTGAATGCGTGCTTGGCATCAAGGGTGATGCCGGAAAGAGTCATGTCGAGGCTCGTTGCCTTGGTGGAAGCATTGTCGGTATAGAACACGGCTGAGGGGGCTTCGATGCCGACGCCCTTGACGGTCGTCACTACATCAGGCACCTGAATGTGGAACTTGAGGATTCCGCTCTGGACGAAGCTGCCGCCGGCAGGAGCAGCGAACTTGACGTCGCTGAAATCGGAAAGGCCGGTCACCTTGGCTGTCCATGCCCCGGTGAGGTGGGCAAGATTCTCATTCCCCGTCTGGGTCTGGCCAGCGAAGGACTTGCTGTCCATGGCAGCGACAGATGTCACGGTGCCGGGATAGAGCACTGTGAATGATGAACCGGAAACGGCAGTTCCCGTAAAGTTGGCCTTGGAGCCGCTGATGCCCGAGAGTGTGAATGTCTGGGAGTCGGAGGTATCTTCACCGATTATGGTGAGTTTGTCGCCCGTGCTCCAGGCAAGGTCTACCTTGTTGGTTCCCTGCGTAAAATCCACCTTGGTAGCAGGATTGGTTGCAGGCACCGAAGGGAGGGTTGCAGTAATGGTAACGGTCTCTCCGGGCTGATATTCAGGCTTCGGAGCGTTTTCTTTTTCGCATGCGACGACAGCAAAGATCGACGCAAGAATAATGGATGAAAATTTGATTGCGTGTTTCATGATGTGTCGTCAGTTTAGAATGTTTGATTGAAATCGGTAAAAGTTATTTCATCGATGCTGCCGATGGCAGAGTCGATCGCAAGAGCGTCGATGTCGCTCGTGAGCACGGGGTGGTTTCCCGTCACCTCGAAGGCCACTGATGCTGGGGCCTCATAGGGATGCAATTGTTTAGTTTTCATCATAAAGGTTATTATTGTTTGTTATTTCATTCAATGGTAAATTCTTCATACAGACCATATTGGTCGAAAACATAGTCGGATGCCGGAGAAGGCTTCGCCCCGAAATACCAGTCCTTCGGAGTCATTGCGCCGTTGCGGGGGCGGAAATGCGGCCCGTAGAGATTGGAGTTGCTGCCGATGCAATGCACCTCAACCTCGTTCTTTCCGGGTTTCAGCCAGGGGCCTATGTTCATTTCATAAGGCCTGGTGAAGATGATTCCTGCCTTCTCCCCGTTCACCCATACCTCGCAGACCGTGCCCTTCCAGGCACCGAGGCGGAGGATGCGGTCGCCGACGTTCTCCGGCACATCGAAACTGCGCCTGTAGGCCACGGCTCCGTTATAGAACGGAAGGCCCTGCTCTACCCAGGAACCGAGTCCGGGAGTCTTCGACGGCACTATGCGCCAGCCGGTCCCAGATGCGGGTACGACGCCGAATTCTCCGCCGATGAAGGCAAAGGAAATCTCCGCGAAAACGGACATGCGGTCACGGTGCAACTCAATTATGTTTTCGCCGTCGCGCACCTTGTCGGCAAGGTCGTAGCAGCCGTCCTTGGCGTCCAGCACATGCACACCTTTCATCACTTTCAAAGGCTCTCCGTTGATCGACACTTCCCACAATCCGGGCTTTTCGCAGATCAGCACGGGCGAGGCGCTGCAAAGACAATCCTGCGCAAAGAAGCGGTAGCGAACAGTGATATCTCCCGTAGAGAAGGTGTCGAGGGCGACGATGTCGTCTTTGTACTGCACCTGCCTTTCCCATGGGTTCAGCCAGTCGAAATGCTTGTAGAGTTCGGTACAGGCATCGCTCACGTAGAGATTCTTCTGCGTCTTCCCATCGATTGTAAGGTCGCAGAAGTCCAGGGTCAGATAATTGCTGTCCATGCGTTCCGCCCGCGTCTCAGACAAGGGTTTCACCTCATCTTCCGGAGTTTCGTAAACTGTTCCGACGTCAAGATACTTGCGAACGGAAGCTTCTTTTCGTGCGACGAAGAAGAGCATGTGGCCGGCAGGAGCAATGTCGAAATCTATACGTACATCAGACCCCTCGACGACATATCCGTCAAAACGATGTATCCCGCCGGTGAAAGTATCCATAGCAAGGACAGCCTCACCCTTCACCGAAATGCTTCCTGCAGCATTCTCCTGCAAAGAAGTATTTGCAAGGAAAAGGAGTTCTCCGTCACGGAAAGTGCGGCGGTGATGCTGGAGGTCGCCGGCGCCTGAATAACGGAATACGGCAGGGCCGGAGCCGTTGTCCAGGCTGCTGACGGATCTTTCTATGGAAGAGTTCCGCCAGAGGGTTTCAAGCCTGCCGGAAGGCTCCGCGGCCTCCATCGACGGCTCGCTCAAGGCTATGAGCCTGCCTCCCTGCTTCACGAACTTCTTGAGCATCACGGCAGTCTCAGGGAAGAGATTCTCGCAAAGAGGAGGGATGATTACGGTCGAGTAGGCGCGTTCGCCCACCACGAAACGACCGTTCTTCACGCTTCCCCGGTTGCGTATGATTGTTTCGGAACCAAGATCGAATTCCACCTGCCGGTGATTCAAAGATGTCACCAGGCTCTGGAACGACTGCCCTATCTCCTTCAGATGGGGGTGCCTGAAACGGTAGGTGTAGTACATCCATATCGTGGAGTTGGGCTCTATCAGCAAGATGTCGTTCAACTGCTCACCCTGACTAAGTGCAAGGGAAAGCCTCGCCACATGGTCGTTCAGGTACTTGTAGTTCTCCCACCAGGGAGAGTAGCGGGTGAAGAAGTCAGGATAGTCGAATTTTCTCGCTCCTTCGATCGTCACGCCGGAATAGTGCTGGCACATAAAATTGACACCAAGGGCATATTCCCAGTCGGCCAGGCGCTTCATGTCTTCGAAGGTCAGGTCCCAGCCTGCCCCTCCATAGCTTTCGCTCAGAGTACGGCGCTGTCCCACCTGGTTGGCGACGCTCCGGAGTTCCTTGACGGACCGCACGTTGCCACATTGGGCAGTGGAAGCTACGCTGTCGTATTGATTGAACAGCATGTCGATGCCCGGCTGCTGATGCCATTCATACATAGCCATATTGTCGCCGCCGTCGCGAAGGTCGGGCCAGCGATGTTCCCAGTAATGTCCCGTCCAGACGAGGCCTTTGCTTTCGCAGTAGTCGTGCCAGGGCTTGGACCAGCGGTCTATGAAAAGACGCATCTTGGTGGCTATGAACTGATATCGCAACTGTTTGAAGCCTGGAGCATCCTTTTCAAGCAAAGGCATCAGGGGCTCGAGATCCCGTCCCCAGTCTTTGCGGAAAGCCTCCGGCAAATCCGGAGTCCAGCGCTGCCATTTGGGCTCATCGGTGAAAACACCCTTGACCTGCTTGCCGAACTCCGAGGCGTATCGCGCCTCATACCCTTCCATGGTGGCTTCGATAAAATGCTCCGTGGTGCCGGCATAGGTGAGATCCACATAAGGATAACCTGCCGTCCAGCGCTCTGCCTTGGGGAGAACGCCTTTATACAGATAATGCTTTCCTTCGAGCTCAGCACAGAAGTCGTATTGACTCAGGTCTGCCGGCAATGTATCCGAAACCGTCGGGACCATATCGCAGGGATGGTTCCATGTCTCCGGCCAACGGGCGGGAACATGCCCGCCTCCAAATCCGCTGGGGTAGGAATTCTCGTCGTAAATCCATATATCCAGTCCCAATTCCCTGCATCTGTCGAGACTGTAAGACCATAGATTGAACCAGTCCTCGGAAAGATACTGGGTCACCATGCCCGGGCGTGGATGCACGAAAACACCTCCGAATCCCTGTGCCCTGAAGTCTTTCAGCATACGGTCGACATCGGTGCTGTCCACCTCGCCGTTCCAAACCCAAAAAGGTGCCGGTCGATATCCGGCACCCGGGTCGCTGAAAGAACGGGCTACGTCCTCAAAGCAAAAATCGCTTTGAGGACGAGCGCACGAAAAGGCAATACACAATAATACTATAAGTCCCGGTATCTTGGAGCGCATGTCACTTTTTCAAATCACTTTTAATGTAAACAGCATTGCCGGTAGGGCGGAGTTTGGTGCCGTTCCAATTCCAGCGGTTCTCGCAGACGCGGTTCACGATGTTACGGGCATTGCCTTCACCGTAAACCCACATGGCAGTACCGCCGCCACCGTCGAAATTCATCGCCTTGTAGCAGCCGAGGCCCTTCATCATTTGCGACAGCATAGGAGTAGTCATACCTATTGCCCTCTCTGCCGAGGAACTCTGCGTCCAACGTCCGTCCACGGCTACCTGTACGACGGTTTTTCCGTCTTTGGATATGCCTATTGCCGTGCGGGGATGGGTGGTGTTCAGGAATTCAGCTGTGTTGTCTTCCGGATATACCTGTACTTTGCCATCATAGACCAGCAGAGGGCCGGCACAGCCTACCGTCAACGTATTTGCCGGAGGATCGACCGACCCGTCGGGAGCGTTGGTAAGCTTTTTGGCCTTGTAGTTATCCTGCACTTTCACGATGTCAACATTGTTCCCGTCGATGGTGATGGCGCAATTGGATACGAAATAATTATCGCTCTCCTGAGGAGCTTTCCGGACCTCTCCGTTCACACGGACGAAATGACAGCAGGCCATGGGACCGTTAGTACCCGCGACAGCATCCATATAGATGCATTTCTTGTCCAGGTCTCTGGGGTCTTCACCCTCGTTGACGGCAGGATAATCCGCAGGGTAAGTATTGTCGTAGTAGCTGAAATATATGCCGATCTTGTTATGCTCGTTCAGTTTGGTACGGACGATGTTTATATTACGCACCTGACCTTCCCATATCCCGTGGAACGACGTCCATTCTACACCGTCGACTATAGTCTTGGTGGTTCCGCCGAGTTTGGCGAAATCCAGGGTCGGAACATCGCTCCAAGGCTCCTCTACTGGAGGCTCGTCGATGTATTCCAGAGTCACCTGGTTGGATTCCTTTCCCTTGGTGGAAACCCGGACTTTGAGCTGGGTGGAAGCCACCTTGGGAGCGGTGAATACGACCGTCTCTTCGGTAGCCTCGTCCACGGTCAGGGCGACTGCATCCAGCCCGATACCATACATGACCTTGTTCTCGGAAGCCACAGGGCTGAAATTCAATCCGACAAGAGTCACCGGTTTGCCGACAACAACTTTCCCTTCATAATCGGTGACAATACTTTCAATGTACGGTTCCGGCACATTTTCAGTGCTTCCCGCACCCTGGCCTCCGCATGCGCACAAGGCCAGGGACAATGCGAAAAACATCACAAAAAATATTACCTTTCTTGTCATCTTCAAAAGATTATTTCAGTTTGGGAAGATCTCCGCTGAGATCCCAGACATTGGTATCCCACTTGAATTCAGCAGCCTTCTTGGATACAGTGCCTTCGGTGCCGAGGTAGTTGCCTTCGAGAAGTGTCGTCGCAGTTTCCGGAGGATATGCGAACCTGCCGCTGTTGGAAGTATCCCAGGCGATGAAGCCCTTGACTGTGATATCAGTGACTCCATTGGCGTTGCCAAGGAACATGCCTGAACGTTCAGCGAGATTGATACCGCTGATATCGGAAGTGGTGTAACTGTTGGTGACGGAGAGTTTTGCGGTAGCATGACCCATTGAGCCCACGAAGCCGCCGCTGTATCTGCGGACCACGATGGCGCCGGTTGCGTAGCAGTCGGAAATAACCGCAGTCGAGTAATCGAGGATTGAGCCGAGAAGACCTCCGGCGTGAGCGAAGTTATTGGTGATAGGCAGAGTTACATTGCCGGTGGCATAACTGGCCTTGATTGTAAGGGTGGTAGCCTTTTCGGCCGTTCCCTGCACCTCACCGACGAGTCCGCCGGCAAAGTGACCGGTTCCCGTGACATTGCCGGTAGCATGGCACCTTTCTATCGTAGAATCACCGGCTATATGTCCGATAAGACCTCCGGAACGAGTATAGTTGCCGCTGGCGCTCTCGACATTGCCGGTAGCATAGCTGTCCTTGACCGTAATGGAGCCCGCAAATCCTACAAGACCTCCTGCATAGTAGATATTGGAGGTGACATCGCCTGTAGCGCAGCTGTTGATAATGGAACCAGCCTCCATGCGGCCTACCAATCCTCCTGCCTGTTGTTCCGCACTGACCTTGCAGTCAATCTCTACATTTTCCAATACGCCACCTTTGACCCAGGAGATCAATCCTCCGGAACGCTTGTATTCATTGGACACCTCGGAGTTCTTGACGATCACATTCTTCGCAAGAGTTTCAGTTGCTGCCGCAGCAGTGCCCCCGAACATGGCAAGGATGCCGCCGTCATTCCTTTCGGCGGTGACTTTTGCATTTTCGATGGTAAGGTTCTGAACTGTACCTACCAGGACGCCGAACAGCGGAGCGCTTGCAGTGAAATTGCTGATTTTGTGATTGTCGCCATCAAGGACAATCATCCTCTTTTCTGCGGCCGCCACATCTTCATCGGCAGTAGCATAGTTGAATGGTGTCCAGGGATTCTCGTCGGTGTATTCAACCTCTGCAAAGTCAATGTCCGCACCGAGTTTGAAGTAGGTCGTAGCATCGTCCTGCATCATGCTACCTATCTTGAGGAAGCCGTCCAGATTCTCAATGATGTAAGGATCGCCGGACTTTCCACTGCCGAGTTGCTCCGGCGCAGTCGCCTTGAAAACTACAAAGGCTACTTTGTCGTCCGGTGCCTGGAAATTGGTGCCTCCCTGAACTGCATCTATTCCTATGGGCAGAACATATAATTTGTCCTGTTCACAGCCATCACCTGTGAGCCTCAGTTCAACGGCCGTGGACTTAGGGCTATATCTGGTAAGCATTAAAGATGCGGTAGACAGAGAATAAGCAGACGAAGGGAGAAGTTCGTAATTGGTTCCGTTCGCTGAATTGTAAGAAGCAACCAGTCCGGCTTTGGGCCCCAGTGTGATCGTATATGCTTCTGCCGAAACCGGATCCGCCGTTACTGAAAGGCTGAGGACTTCAGTCTGGTTTTTAGGCACTTCATAGATAGTCTTTGCATCGTTTACAACGACAGCGAGCTGAGCGGGATCGCTGCTTTCTTCACCGCCCTTGTTTTCCTTTCCACAGGAAACTGCCAAAAGGCAAGGGAGTATAACTGATACTAAAATGGCTGTTCTTTTCATAATATCTGTTATTAAATTATTGTTATTCAATTAGAAACTGAGTCCGTCATTCCAACCGGGATTCTGGGTGAGGACGCCCTGGGTAAGGCTTCTGTCCTCGACGGGGATAGGATAGTAGTAGTCCTTGCCGTCGTCCCAGGTCCAGCCCGGACGGGTAGTCTTATGGAATTCGAGGCATCCCTTGTTTCCCTCGGAAAGAGTGACTTCGGAGTTTATTTTAAGCTTGAGGGCCGCGCTGCCTGCAGGAGCCGAAGCACCGCTGTAGAGAGTCACGTCGTTCACTCCGTCACCATTGAGGTCGTATGTTCCCTCGCCGGGGAAATACATTCCGAGGAGCGGGCTTTCAAAGGTGTGGCCTTCCGCCCAGCGGATGACATCGTAGTATCGGAATCCCTCCTGAATCAGTTCCACCGTCCTTTCGCGCCTGATTTCAAGTATCAGGCCGACATTGGAACTGTTCTTTGTCGCAACCTTAGGATAACCGGTGGCCTGCTGGAGCAGATACGGATCCGGATTGGAATTCGCCTCCGCCATGCTGAGATGGGGCATGCCTACACGGTCCCTGAGGATGTTGACCGTGCGGTCGACATCCGCCTGGGTGATGGTGCCCAACTCTGAGAGAGCCTCGGCAAGATTAAGATAAACCTCCGCTGCACGGAAAAGGATTAGGTCGCAGTAAGATTTCTGATAAGTATCGTCCTCCGGACCCATGAAATATTTGATCGGGGAATAGCCGGTCACCGAATGATTCAAGTCCGGAGCTGTCTGAGTATTAGTACCCAGCCTGCAGTAGCCGGGAGTACGGATGCTCTGTGCGAGGCGGGGATCGCGGTTTTTCGTTTCATCTGCGAACTGCATGGTCTCCCACCCGGCTTTGTCCGTGAAGCGGGTTCCGTCTTTCATCAGGAAAGATGCGATAATCTTGCGCGTAACGCCACGGCGGCCCAAAGTCGCTGAAACGCAAGCAGCATTGGCACTGTGAACCACATTGTAATCCACATTATAGTCTCTCGCAAGTATAACTTCCTTGTTGGTTCCTTCCGAAACATTGTACTTTGTAAACAGGCCGATATAACTCTTATCGTTTCCTTCCTTGTCATAGATGGAGTAACCGCTGGTCGAAATGAATTTGTCGGCAGCATCCGCAGCCTCTTGAAGATAATAAGAATACGGTTTGGCATCAGCGGGCAGAGTGGCAAGTGTGACATCGCCGGCGTGATACTTGCGAAATGTTCCTTCGTAGAGGCAGAAACGGCTCTTGAAAGCCAGGGCGGTCCATTTGGTGACGCGGTAGTCCGAATGCTCGGAAGGGAGATTGGCGATTGCGAAATCAATGTCTTCAATCATTTTCTGCATCACATATTCACGACTGTCGCGAGGCTTGTAAAGATCTTCGTCATCGGAACCGAGAGTGTGGTCGTACCACGGCACATCGCCGAACATTTTTACTTTATCGAAGTAAAAGTAAGCACGGAAGAAACGCACGAGGCCAAGATATTGATTGCGCAGATTCTCATCTTTGCAATTTCCGGAATACTCGATGAAAGTATTGATCCTGCGAAGATTGCTCCAACTCCAGCCACTGTCGCCAGAATTGATGGTACGACCTCCCCAAAGTGCAAGATTAAGGTTGGTCCCAATCATTTCATCGCTGTCGCTGCCATAGAGTTCTCCGCTTGGAAACATTGCGTACAGGGCATTGGTGTATGTCTGAACCTCTGTCTCGTTCGCGAGAAAAGTCTCCGGAGAGAGTTTGTCCAACGGGAATTTGTCCAGCATACCCTCACAGGAAACAAGCAGAGAGACCGTGCTGAACAGTACGAATATATTCTTGTATATGGCTTTCATAACTGTACTCATTAGAAGTTGATGTCAATTCCGAACATATATGTCTTCTGCCAACCATAGATATGACCTTTACTCCCTGTATTGGCCGCCTGTTCCGGATCCATATAGTCACAATGGAAACCGGGTGCCCAACATGCCAGATTTTCTCCGGAGAAGTAAACACGTACAGATTCCAAATCGATCTTCTGCGTGAGTTTACGGGGAAGGGTGTATCCTACGGTGAGATTTTTCAGACGGCAGTAGCCAAGATTCTGCAAATACCTGTCGTTGACCGT
>Ga0310691_10002393_pt1 | contig 25128 bp, 24 predicted proteins | sample 176DNAGHGlowgp2_FD_203887 | JGI IMG/M metagenome (GOLD analysis project Ga0310691, IMG submission 203887) | Sheep rumen microbial communities from Palmerston North, Manawatu-Wanganui, New Zealand - 1766 DNA GHGlow gp2 (v2) (version 2) | ecosystem: Host-associated > Mammals > Digestive system >...
GGCCAGACGTGAGGAGATGTCCTGAATGTTGCTGAGGAAGAAGTTGCGGAGATAGTTCACATTCGACAGGAAGATGCCTGTGTTCCACAGGAACTCGCCGCTGTCCATGAACAGCTGGGCAAACTCACGCTCAGGTTTCTCTGTGAACGACTTCACGGTGCTGATGCCATCGGCCAGCGTGGGCTCACCTATCTGTATATAGCCGTAGCCCGGCTCAGGCCGCGACGGACTGATGCCCATGGTGAGAATGATGTCGTTGGTGGCTACGAAGTCGAGTCCCTGCAACACGCTCTCGCAGAAGCGTTCCTCGTCGAGGATACACTGGTCTGACGGCACGACGATGATGCGGGCATCGTTGCACAGCCGATGGATGCGCACACCGGCCCACGCTACCGATGGCGCAGTGTTCCGGTTCACCGGCTCGGCCAGGATGTTCTCCTCAGGCAGCTCGGGCAGCTGCTGGCGCGTCAAGTTGACATAACGCCGACGGGTGGTGACAAAAATATTCTCTGCCGGGATGATGCGAGCCAGACGGTCGTAGGTGGACTGTAGCAAAGTGCGCCCCGTCCCAAAGAAGTCGACAAACTGCTTAGGACACTCCTTACGGCTGCTGGGCCATAGGCGACGCCCATGACCTCCTGCCAGGATTACGCAATAATTGTTGCTGAGTTTTTCCGATATCATTAGATTAGCTTGTTATTAGACGTGGCTAAGATAGCAAAAAATATTCAGACCACCAACTTATTTTGCTTTTTTTATGAAAAAGTGACCAAAAAGGCAACATTCCAGCCACTCATATACTCACTTTCGACACCAGGCGCGACACGGCCTTGGCCGCATGCGTCCCGAGGGGAGCAAATGGCCAAGGCCGTGTACATGTTTGGGCAGTTGCCGCAGATGGGTAACAACTCAGATGAAGCTGATGACCCCCTGCGCTGTGTCCTGCTGGTCAGGCTGCGGTGTGGCCGGAGCCGTGGGCTGGTTGTTCTGGCTGCCGATGCTGCTGAGCACCTCGCGGCTGCGGTTGTAGGTGGGTGTCTGCTCAACCGATGAGATGACATCGTCGTTGTCGAGGTCGTCGGCACTGAAGATATAGATGTTGGGACGCCGCTTGTAGGTCGTCTTGGCAGAGCTCATACCATAATAGTGGCCACGGCGCTCGTCGCGCTTGGCTATCTTCTCCTGCTCCTCGGCTACGCGGTTGGCCTCCTCGCGCGTCTGCTGCTTGAGCATGCGCTCCTCCATGCCGTCCACATTCTGCATGCCGAAGCCCGTGGCAAGGATGGTGACCTTCACCTTCTTGCCCAGGTCGGGATCGATGGCCACACCCCACTTGATTTCGAAGTCGCCGAACTTGTCCATGAACTCGTGCACATAGTTCATCTCCTCCATCATGAAGTTGTCCTTGGAGTCCTTCTGGTGCGAGAAGGAGATGTTAAGCAGAATCTTCTTCGAGTTGAAGATGTCATTGTCGTTGAGCAGGGGCGAGTTGAGGGCATCATCGATAGCCTTCTTCACACGCTCCTCGCCCTCGCCGTAGCCCGTTGACATGATGGCGACGCCACCGTCCTGCAGCACGGTCTTCACATCGTTGAAGTCAAGGTTCATGGTGCCATGCAGGGTGATGATCTCAGCTATCGACTTGGCAGCGACGCTGAGCGTGTCGTCAGCCTTGCCAAAGGCATCGAGGAAGCTGAGGTCAGGGTATATCTCGCGCAGTCGCTCGTTGTTGATGACGAGCAGTGCATCGACGTGTTTGTGCATCTCCTCCACGCCGTCGAGGGCCTGGTCAATCTTCTTGTTACCCTCAAAGCGAAAGGGGATGGTGACGATGCCCACGGTGAGGATGCCCATCTCCTTGCTCACCTTGGCAATGACAGGTGCCGCACCCGTACCGGTGCCGCCACCCATGCCTGCGGTGATGAAGGCCATGCGTGTGCCGTCGTCGAGCATGTGCTTGATGTCGTTGAGACTCTCCTCGGCAGCGGCGCGCGCCCTCTCAGGACGGTTGCCTGCGCCAAGACCCTCGCTGCCTAACTGCAGTTTCACTGGCACCGGCGAATCGTTGAGCGCCTGGTTGTCAGTGTTACACACTACGAAGGTCACATCGTGTATGCCTTCACGATACATGTGGTTGACAGCGTTGCCGCCACCGCCACCCACGCCGATGACCTTGATGATGCTGTGCTTCTCTTCGGGCACGCCGAAGTCTAATATTTCGTTGTTCTCCATCGCTTATCTGTTGTTAAATTCAGGTTTCACTTTCTCTTCCCTATGATGTGTAAGGTCATCACTCGTCAGCCATGATGTCTGAGCCGAACTTCTTGATGGTACGCTTAAAGCGGTTCCAGCGACTGTTCTCCTTCTTGCGCTGGCGCTCCTCAGCCTCGGCCTTCTCGCGTTCAGCGCGCTCCTCGGCATCCTTCTGCTCCTTCAGGCGCCTTGCCTCTTCGGCAGCCTGTTCCTCCTCCTGCGGGGTGCGGATATGGCCTGTGGGCACCTCATGGGCCTGACGCGGCTTACGCTCAGGTACCACCGGCCCGTTTTCATCGTTATCATTGTTGAACAGGTCGTCAGACTTCACGTTGCTGCCAGCACAGTTGCGGTCACCCTTCAACAGCAGTCCCAGCACAGTGTTATACATGCCGTTGCGGGCTTTCAGCTGATCGTTGCTGCTGTTGATGGTGGTGGTAACAAACTTGGCTACACGCACCTTGTCAATGCGGGTATAGACGGAGAAAGCCTTCTCGATGTTCTTCATGTTCGAGCCACCACCAGTGATGATGATGCCCCCAAGGAGTTTGTCACTATACTCCGTCGGAATCTGGTAGCTCACGTTCTCGATGATTTCCTGCATACGCGCCTCCACTATCTGTATGAAGCGCTGGCTCTCCACCTGGCGCTCGGGGTTGACGCTGTACTTCAGCGTGGGATCAATCTCCGAGTTCTCGGTATAGGCTGAGCCATACTTCAGCTTCATCTGCTCGGCTTCGCTATCCTCCATCTGCAGCGATGCGATGTCCTTGGTCACATTGTTCGAGCCAAGAGGTATGACGGCCAGGTGGCGCAGCACGTTTTTCCAGAACACGCTGACGGTTGTGGTGTCGGCGCCGATGTCGACCAGCATGCAGCCTGAGCGCTTCTCACCCTCGGTGAGCACGGCGTTGGCCAGCGCCAGGGGTGCGAGGAGCAGCTCAGCCACAGGAATATTAGCTTGCTCAAAGCAGCGGTTGAGATTCTGGAAGAACGACTTGCGCACGAGGATGTTGAGGAAGTTGCCTTCTATGCGCGAGGCACGGATGCCCACCGGGTCAATCTGCAACTGCGAGTCGACGCGGTATTCCTGCTCGGCCACATCCAGTATCTTCTGTTCAGGATATTCCAGGGCACGGTTCTCGTCCATGAGTTCCACCACCATCTCCTGCGTGATGATGGCGGCGCCGTCCTGCCCCAGACCGCTGAGGTCGCGCACGATGCTGTTGCGCGCTGAGCGCAGCGACTGTCCGCCCACGCCGACGAAGACCTGAAGGATGCGGGCCTGAAGCTGCATCTCCATCTTCTTCAGCATGTTCGTCAAGCACTGTGCCGTCTTGTCAATGTTGTAAACCACGCCCTTGCGGATGAACGACGAGGCGTCCTCCTTCACCATGGTAAGTACCGAGATGCTGCCATCGGGCTTCTTCTGACCGGCAATGCCTACCACCTTGGATGACCCAAGCTCGATTGCCACCACGAAATCTTTCTGTTCTGCTGCCATATTATTTAATTCTTAATTCTTAATGCTTATTATCTTCGCTTGCACACTATCTGGTTGTTGAACTCGACACTGATGCGCGAGTATTTGTTCCACCCTGCCTGACTCAGTCCATACTGGTAGAACTTACGCAGACGCTCCAGCTTACGGGTCACGCCCACAGGCTGACCTATATATATGATATGTTCGCCCACGCGCGGCACCATCTCTATGGTGCTGTCAGGCAACACGTTGACCTGCTCAATCTGATTACGCCAGAAGTCGTCGGTCATGATGATGCGCCCGATGGGTGCCAGCACACGTGTGGCATAGTCAGTGCTGATGCAGCCGGTAGCCACCACCAAGTTGCACACATAGCCTGTGTTGCGCAGTGCCTTGCCATCGCGGTCGACATAGTAGTCCTGGCCGTTGGCCATGACGCGCATCACCGGCACGCGCTCCTTGATGCGTATGCTGACGCTGCCGCCCTGTGTCTTGTAGCACTCAGCCTCATCAATCAGTTCCTGTGCCTCCAGGCGCTCCTCGATGTCACGCAGGTTGACATCAGCCAGACACTTCCCCACGGGGTTCAGCTGCTGCTCGGTCAGCGTGCGCCGCACGTCGTCAGCAGTGAGGAAGCCGCCACCCACAGTGCCCTCGATGCTCACCTGCACGTTGTTGCATACCAAGTCACGCTCGATGGGATTGTTGAAGGCAGTGACAGCCAGCACCAGATAGATGCCGATAATGACACTGAAGGTAATGGTAAAGACTCTTTTCCAGTTCACCATGGGATTTGCACTTTATTGATTGACTGTTTACGACTTATTGTTATCTTTCTTGCGGCGTAGGATATTGGCTATCTGTGGCACCTGGTTGTCAAGGTCGCCGGCACCAAGGACGATGAGCACATCGAAGGTGCGGCTCTTCACCAGCGGGATGACGTCGTCTTTGCTGATGAGCTGCTTCTGGACCGTCGGTGCCAGACAGTCATAGATGAGCTTTGACGTAACCCCCTCGATGGGCTGCTCGCGGGCAGGATAGATGTCAGTGAGGATGACCTCGTCGAGCTGGCTCAGCGCCTCGGCAAACTCACGGTAGAAGTCGCGCGTGCGCGTATAGAGGTGCGGCTGGAAGATAGCCGTGATATGACGGTCATGGTAGAGCTGGCGCATGCTGCGCGCACTCTGGTAGATTTCCTGCGGATGGTGGGCATAGTCAGAGAGGAACACCAGCTCAGGCGTGCGAATCTTGAAGTCGAAGCGACGGTCGACGCCACTGAACGACATCATGCCTATGCGCAGCTCCTCAGCAGTGCACCCAGCCAACTGTGCCATGGCCATGGCGGCAATGCCATTCTCGATGTTGATGGGCACAGGCTGGCCCAGCTCGATATTGCTGACCGACTCGATGGGTGAGATGAAGTCGAAGGTAATCTCGCCCCCCTCCATGCGGATGTTCTCAGCATGGAAGTCGCCCTCGTTGAGACTATAGTCAAAGCGCCGCACGCCCGGCTGCAGGCTCTCCTGCATCTCCAGACCACGGTGGACGATGAGTGCGCCCTCCGGCTGGATGAGCTCCGTGTAGTGGCGGAAGCTCTCCAGATAGGCCTCCTTCGTGCCATAGATGTCAAGATGGTCCGGGTCGGTGGCAGTGATGACAGACATGTAGGGTCTGAGGTGGTGGAAGGAGCGGTCGTACTCATCGGCCTCGATGACCACGAAGTCAGACTGCGGACTGAGGATGTAGTTCGTACCGTAGTTCTTGGCAATGCCACCCAGGAAGGCGTTGCAGTCCAGGTGACTCTGGTGCATGATGTGTGCACACATGGTCGAAGTGGTGGTCTTTCCGTGGGTACCGGCCACACACAGGCCACGCATCTGTCGTGTCAGCTCGCCCAGCACCTGAGCACGCTTCTGTATCTCGAACCCATTCTCACGGAAGTAACGCAGCTCCTTGTGGTCGGCGGGTATGGCGGGGGTGTATACCACCAGGCAGTGCCGTGCATCGCGGCAGATGTGCGGAATGTCCTCCACACTCTCCTCATAATGCAGCAGCATGCCCTCCTTCTCCAAGCGGCGGGTCAGCTCTGAGGGGGTGCGGTCATAGCCGGCCACCACCAGTCCGCGACTGATGAAATAGCGTGCGATGGCGCTCATGCCGATGCCACCGGCGCCGATGAAGTAGACGGCCTTCAGACCTTCCAGCCCCTCACAAAGGGAGGGATGTTGATTTTTCATAGCTTTATTGTTGTTCATGTTCTTTTCATTGATTGATTAGCCTTTGTAGGCTTCAGCCAGCTTGAGCACCTCCTTGGCGATAATCTCAGCCGAGTTGGGCAGGGCCATCTTGAGCACATTGGCAGCCAGCGACTGCAGCAGTGCGTCGTCGCTCACGGTGTCGATGGCCATGCCGATGAGCTTGTCGGGGGCATCGGCATCGCTGACGAACAAGGCAGCCTGACGGTTGACCAACGCCATGGCGTTCTTCGTCTGATGGTCCTCGGCCACATTGGGACTGGGCACCAGGATAGCAGGCTTGCCCAGCAGGCAAATCTCGCTGATGCTGCTGGCACCGGCACGGCTGACCACCAGGTCGGCTGCACGATAGGCAGACACCATGTCGAGGAAGGCACTGTAGTGGATATTGCTGGAGAAGGGCTCGTGACTGAAGCCCAGCTGCTGCATCTTGCGGTCCATCTCCTCATAGTAGTACTTGCCGGTCTGCCAGATGAACTGCACGTCGCTGTTCTTCATCTGGTCCAGATGCTTCAGCACGCTCTCGTTCATGGTGCGCGCGCCGAGGCTGCCGCCAACGATGAGTACCGTCTTCCTTGAGGGGTCGAGGCCGAAGCTCTTCAAGCTCTCCTCGCGACTGATGGTGGGGTGCAACAGGTCCTGCCGCACAGGATTGCCCGTGAGCATAATCTTCTCCTGTGGGAAGAAACGCTCCATGCCCTCGTAGGCCACACATATCTTGGCAGCGTTCTTGGCCAGGTTCTTGTTGGCCAGTCCGGCATAGCTGTTCTGCTCCTGCAGCAAGGTGGGGATGCCCAGGCTGTTGGCGGCTCCAAGGGCAGCACTGCTGGCATAGCCTCCCACCCCCACGGCCACCTGCGGACGGAACTCACGCAGAATCTTCTTGGCCATGCGCTTGCTCTTCAGATAGTCGATGGCCACGCCCACATTGGCGGGTTTCCACAACGGACGGTAGAAGCCACGGATGGGCAGGCCCTTGATGTCGTAGCCCGCCTGTGGCACACGTTCCATCTCCATGCGCCCCAGGGCACCAATGAAGAGAATCTTGGCATCAGGGCACAGCACACGTATGGCGTTGGCTATGGACACAGCTGGGAAGATGTGGCCTCCCGTGCCTCCTCCACTGATGATGACTCTAACAGGTTCTTTCATATCTTGTCTTTTATTTGATTACACGATTGCCGGTTCCACAACGTCGCTGCGCTTAGCCGAGCGGCTGACACTGAGGATGGCCCCAATGTAGGCACAGCTGACGAGCGTCGACGTGCCGCCCTTCGACACCAGCGGCAGTGGCTGACCCGTGACGGGGCCGATGCCTACGGCCACCATCATGTTGATGGCCGCCTGCGTCACCAGCAGCAAGGCCAGGCCCATGACGAGGAAGGCGGGGAAGTTGTTTTCGCACCGTCCTGAGATTCGCGCTGAACGGAACAGCAGGATGATGTAGAGGAACACCACCGCTATGGCGCCGATAAGCCCCATCTCCTCAATGATGATGGAGAAGATGAAGTCAGAGAAAGCCTGCGGCAGGTAGTCGCGCTCCACTGAGTTACCAGGTCCCTTGCCCACGATGCCCGACGATGCAATGGCGAAGTTGGAGTGTGCAACCTGATAGTTGTCGCGTACACTGTAGTCCTTGGGGTCCTCGGGACGCGGCTGGTGGTTGACGATGCGGTTACGCCATGTGCCAAAGCGGTGGAACACCTTGGCCAGTGCGCCCTCATCCTTCTTCGCCGCGGCGGTAGCCTGCTCACCGCTGTTTGCCGCTTCAGCATCAGCGCCGGCCAGCGAGCCGATGCCGAAGGCCAGGACGCCCATCAGTACGACGCACCCCACGAGCTTGCCCAGCTGGCGCATGGGCACACGCCCGATGAACATCATGGTAAAGACGATGACAAAAAGCAGCATGGCCGTGGAGAGGTTCTCCAAGCCGATGAGCCCAATCATGGGCAGTGCAAGCCAGAGGATGTACTTGATAGCCTTGGGGTCGGCACCACTGCCGTCTTCGCGCTGCATGGCGCTCAGTATCTGTGCCGTGGCCAGCACCATGGCACCCTTGGCCAGCTCAGAGGGCTGGAACGTGAAGCCAGGCAACTGGATGACGCGGTTGGCACCGTTGATGCTCTCGCCGAAGAACAGCACCCACAGCAGCGTGGCGTATGAGACAAACAGGAAGATGGGCGTGGTGAGCTTAAAGTAGCGACACGGAATGTTGAGCGTGACGATGGTGATGAAGATGCCCAAGAGGATGGTGCCGGCATGGTAGATGATGGGCCCCATGAAGTTGTGGCTCTTGAACGAGAGTGTGCTCGATGCCGAGAACACCTCGATGATGCTGATAAGGCAGAGGAAGAAGAACACCATCCAGATGCCCTTGTCGCCTTTGAAGAGATTGCCTATTTTCTTGTTCATGCTTCTTTTCGTAATAACGTTATAACGCAATAACGGGATAACGGCACTTTACAGGTTGCGAACCAGCTCCTTGAACTGCTCGCCGCGGTCCTCCATGTTCTTGAACAGGTCGAAGGATGCGCAGCAGGGACTGAGCAGGACGGTGTCGCCAGGCTGTGCCAGCTCATAGCAGGCCTCCACGCAGTCGCGCATGGAATGTGTGTCACGCACAGGCAGGCCCATCGCATCGAAGTTGTCGTGCAGCTTCTGATTGTCGGCGCCAAGATAGACCAGCGCCCTGCACTTCTCCTTCACCAGCCCCTTGATAGGCTCATAGTCATTGCCCTTGTCCTTGCCGCCGAGGATGAGCACCACGGGCGTCTTCATGGAGTCGAGAGCATACCAGCAGGCATCGACGTTGGTGGCCTTCGAGTCGTTGACATAGCTGACGCCACGCACGGCACACACCCGCTCCAGACGGTGCTCCACGCCGGGGAAGTCGCTCAGGCTCTGGCGGATGACCTCCTTCTTGATGCCTGCCACACGGCTGGCAATGCCTGCTGCCAGCGAGTTGTAGATATTGTGGCGCCCGGTGAGGCTCAGGGCCTCCTGCTCCATGTTGAACGGCTCGGGCTTCTCAATGGTATACTGTCCAGCCTCAATGTATCCGATGCTGCCTTTCTCCTTCAGCTCAGAGAAGGGGTAGCAGACGGCCTTGATGTCATACTTGGCCAGTTCGCGGCGGATGATGGGGTCATCGTTCCAGTAGATAAAGGCATCCTGCGACGTCTGGTTCTGCGTGATGCGCATCTTCGCGTCGACATAGTTCTGCATCTCGTAGTTGTAGCGGTCCAGGTGGTCGGGTGTGATATTGAGCAGCACGGCGATGTTGGCGCGGAACTCGTACATGTTGTCCAACTGGAACGACGACAGCTCGATGACATAGTATTCGTGGGGCTCCTCAGCCACCTGCAGTGCCAGCGAGCGCCCAATGTTGCCAGCCAGCCCTACGTCGTAGCCTGCCGCCTTGAAGATGTGGTAGATGAGACTGGTGGTCGTGGTCTTGCCGTTTGAGCCAGTGATGCACACCATCTTCGAGTGGGTGTAGCGCCCGGCAAACTCTATCTCACTGATGACGGGAATTCCCGCAGCGATGACCTTCTGCATCATCGGCGCCGTGTCAGGGATGCCAGGACTCTTCACTATCTCGTCGGCATTGAGGATGAGGTCCTCAGTGTGGCGACCCTCCTCCCAGAGGATGTGGCGCTCGTCGAGCATCTTCTTATAGCGTGGGGCTATCGTCGACATGTCGCTCACAAACACGTCGTAGCCCTCTTTCTTGGCCAGTGCGGCGGCTCCTGCGCCGCTCTCGCCTGCTCCTAATATTACGATTCTCTTGTTCATTGTGTAAGTCTGTATATTCTTTCCTCCCCTGGGGGAGGGGTTGGGGTTGGGTTTATCTTATCTTCAGTGTGATGATGGCCAAGGCAGCCAGTATGATGGACACAATCCAGAAGCGGATGGTAATCTTCGACTCATGGAAGGGCCGATGGGGCCAGCCACGCAACACGTAGTGGGAGGTGGCATCGAGCTGTGAGTCAAGCTTGCGGAAGGTGTCGTGGATGGGGGTGGCACGGAACACGCGGACGCGGCGTCCCTTTCTCTTCTGCAGCTTGAACCACTGTGTCTGGATGATGACGCTCAGGCTCTCGACGAAGAAGATGCCACATAAAATGGGCAACAACAGCTCCTTATGGATAATGACGGCGCACACGCCGATAATGCCGCCAATCGTAAGAGAGCCGGTGTCGCCCATGAAGACTTGTGCCGGGAAGGCATTGTACCAGAGGAATCCGACCAGTGCGCCCACAAAGGCACAGAGGAAGATGACCAGTTCCTCAGAGTGTGGTATATACATGATGTCAAAGTAGGAGGCGAAGCCTATGTGGCTGCTGACGTAGGCCAGCACGCCCAGCGCGACGCCGATGATGGCTGAGTTACCGGCACACATGCCGTCCATGCCGTCGTTGAGATTGGCACCGTTGCTCACCGCCGTCACCACGAGGATGGTGATGATGACGAAGAGAATCCAGCCGGCGGCCACCTTGTGCTTGCCCACAAACGACATGATTTCGCTGTAGCTCAGGTTGTGATGCTTGGTGAAGGGGATGGTGGTCTGCAGCGACTTGCGGGCCTCTTGCGCGTGCTGCACCTGCTCCGTCTTGGGCTGGCTGGGCGATGAGATGTTCTCACGCATCACCACGTCGGGACTCAGATAGAGCACCAGTCCCACAATGAAGCCAATGCTGACCTGTCCTACAATCTTGTACTTACCCTTCAAGCCCTCCTTGTTCTGCCTGAAAATCTTGATGTAGTCGTCCATAAAGCCAAGGAAGCCCAGCCACAGGGTGGTGATAATCATCAAGATGAGGTAGATGTTGCGCAGACGCCCCAGCAACAGCACCGGCACCAGGATGGACACGATGATGATGACGCCGCCCATGGTGGGCACGCCCTTCTTCTCCACGCCGAAGGGGTCAATGGAGGGGTCGCGCTCGGTCTCGAAAATCTTACGGCGCTTCATCCACTTGATGAACCGCTCGCCAAACCATGCCGAGATGAGCAGCGAGAGGATGAGTGTGAGCAGGGCACGGAACGAGATGTAGCTCCACAGGTGTGCACCCGGGATATTGTATTCTTCCAAGAAGCGGAACAGATAATACAGCATGTCTTTTCTTTTTTCGTTGTTACGTTATCACGTTATTACGTTATTACGGGCCACGTTATTACGTTATCACGTTATTACGTTATCACGCCATCGCAGCTTAATCCTCACCGATGACCTTCTTCACCTCCTCGCGGTCGTCGAAGTGGTGCTTGACGCCTTTCACCTCCTGATAGTCCTCATGTCCCTTGCCAGCGATGAGGACGACGTCGCCCTTCTGCGCCATCATGCAGGCTGCACGTATAGCCTCCTTGCGGTCGACGATGCTCACCACCTTCTTCATCTGCTTCTGGTCGAGTCCAGCCAGCATGTCGTTGATGATGTCTTGCGGCTCTTCAAAGCGGGGGTTGTCGCTGGTGATGATGACGCGGTCGCTCTGTCTGACGGCCTCCTGCGCCATGAGCGGACGCTTGCCCTTGTCGCGATTGCCGCCGGCTCCGCAGACGGTGATGACCTGTCCCTGACCGTTCAGCACCTCATGGATGGCACGCAGCACATTGTCCAGGGCATCAGGCGTGTGGGCATAGTCGACGATGGCCGTCCAGCCCTCCGGCGAGCGGATGGGCTCCAGCCGACCGGCCACGCTCTTCAGCGTGCTCATCACCAGCAGCACCTCGTCAGGCTGCTTGCCCAGCATGATGGCAGCGCCATAGACAGCGAGGAGGTTCGACACATTGAACTTGCCAATGAACTGGACACCCACCTCACGGCCGCCTATCTCCAGGTACATCCCCTCAAAGTGGCACTCCACGATGCGGGCCCTGAAGTCGGCCATCTGCCGCACGCTGTAGGTCTTCACCGTGGCCTTGGTGTTCTGCACCATGAACATGCCATTCTTGTCGTCGGCATTGGTAATGGCAAAGGCACCCTTGGGCAGCATGTCGAAGAACATCTTCTTCGCATTGCGATAGTTCTCCACGGTCTTGTGATAGTCCAGATGGTCGCGGGTGAGATTGGTGAAGATGCCGCCAGCGAAATGGAGGCCTCCGATGCGCTGCTGTGCGATGGCATGGCTTGAGCACTCCATGAACACATACTCGCAGCCGGCGGCAGCCATGCGTGCCAGCAGGCGGTTCAGCTCCACGGGGTCGGGGGTGGTGTGGGTGGCGGGAATGGGTTCGTCCTCGATATAGTTACACACCGTGCTCAACAGTCCACACTTATGGCCCAGACGGCGGAACAGGTGGAAGAGCAGCGTGGCGATGGTGGTCTTGCCGTTGGTACCCGTGACGCCCACCAGCCTCAGGTGCTCCGTGGGGTGGCCGTAGTAGGCGGTGGCCACAGGGCCGGCAGCTGCCTCCGTCGACGTCACCTGTACGTAGGCGACGCCGTCGGCCAGCTCGGCAGGCAGTTGTTCGCAGAGGATGGCAGCGGCCCCCTTCTCAATGGCTTTCGGTATATACTGATGACCGTCGGTCTGTGTGCCGGCGATGGCCATGAACAGATGGCCCGGTTCCACCTGGCGCGAGTCAATGTCCACGCCCGTGATATTGATGTCGGTCTGGCCTATGACGGTCGTCACTTTCAGCGTCTTGATGATGTCGTTCAGTGTCATGGTTCTTTCTCCTCTTATATATATAATAATGTATAGTGCATCAGCCCAGCACCAGATGGCAGGTCATGTTGCCATGCAGGGCGGTGCCGGCGGGGATGCTCTGCTTCTGTACGTCGCCACTGCCGCTCAGCTCTACAGCAATGCCCATATTGCCGAGCATGAAGACGGCATCGCGGGCACCCATGCCCCTCAAGTCGGGCATGACGTCGCTGGCAGCGGTGTTCTTGTCTAACTGCACGCCGTCCTGCAGCTGCTGGGCACGCCCCCACACGGGGCTGTTCTCCGTTGCAGCAGTGGTCCAGTTGCCAGTGGTGCGAATGCCCAGGCTGCTCAGCACATAGTCGGCAGCCTGCATGTCGCCGTTCTTCACGTCAGGCACGAAGACGGAGTGTTCATCGCGCGCATTGGCGGCCACCTTCCTCACGCTGCTGGCCATGACGCCTTCAGAGATTTCGTGGAAGACGGAGCCCGACTGCAGTCCGCCTGACGGTGTGCCGTTGGTGGTCTTGATGCAGACGATGCACGAGTAGCGTGGCTTGTCAGCCGGGAAGTAGCCGCAGAAGCTGAGCCAGTAGCAGCTCTTGCCGCTATGATAGCTGTAGGTACCGTCGGACACCTGTGCGGTGCCCGTCTTTCCGGCCACGGGGAACGATGTAGAGCCAGCCCTTTTGCCCAGGCCCTGGCTGACGACGTGCGTCAGGATGGTCTGCATGGTCTTGATGGTCTCGGGACGCGCTATCTGGTCCTTCAGCACCACTGGCTCGAACTCCATCACCACCTTGCCTTCCTTCATCACCTTCGACACGAAGCGGGGCTGCACCAGCTTGCCGTCGTTGGCAATGGCGTTGTAGAAGGCCAGCGTGTTGATGGGTGCCACCTGCGTCTCGTAGCCTATTGACATCCAGGGCAGCGTGGTCTTACTCCAGTACACGTGTTCGTCGTTAGGGAAGCGAATCTTGGGCTTACGGTATTCGTTCAGGGGTATGCCCAGGTCCATGCCGATGCCTACGCGGTGCAAGCCCTCAACATACTTCGTGGGGTTGGAACCGTAGAAGTGGTCGATGACATGGCTCACGCCGATGTTCGAGCTGACCTCCAGCGAGCGTGCCACATTGATGTCGTGATAGCCGCCCTTGTACCAGTTGTGGTCGCGCATGCGTGCACCGTGCATGGCCATGACGCCACTGCCGGTGTGTATGACGTAGCTGGTGTCGACGACGCCATCGTCGAGAGCCACGAGGATGCTGGCCGTCTTGAACACCGAGCCAGGCTCACAGCGGTAGCCCAGTGCATTGTTCAGCCGCTCATGGAAGTCGCCGTCGCCGCCCTTCTCCATGTTGACGATGGCCTTCACGTCGCCGGTCTGCACCTCCATGACGATGGCCACACCCATCAGGGCGTCAATCTCCTGCAGCTTCTTCAGCAATGCCTGCTCGGCCAGGTCCTGCATGCCGATGTCGATGGTGGTGACGATGTCAGAGCCATCGATGGGCGGCGTGGTGGTGACATACACCATCTTGTCCCTCACCTTCTGCTTGTGGGCGATGCCGTAGACACCAGCCAGCAGCGAGTCGTAAGCCAGCTCCACACCATAGCGGGCGGTGTCGCGCGAGCCAATGGTGCGCTCAGCCAGCGACCCGAAGGGATGGCGACGGGCGGGGTACTCCTCGCCCCAGAAGCCTCCCTTATGGCGGGGCAGGTTGAAGTAGGGCAGGCGCTTCACTTCGTTGAAGGTGACATAGTCCACCTTGCCGCGCCACACGCGCCAGTAGCGGCTCTTCTTCTCAAAGCCCTCCATGAGGTGAGCGCGGAAGTCCTCGGCCGACTTCTCAGGGAAGATGCGGTGCAGACCGTCGCAGATGCTGTCAATCTTCTCCAGCCACAGCTCGTTGCGCTTGCGCACCCATGCCGTGTCCTCAATGAAGGTGACGCTGTCGATGCGCTGCAGGCCGGCGCGGAAGTCGATGAACATCTCATACTCTGGGATGCTGCCCGCCAGCAGCTGGCCGTCGCAACTGAGGATGTTGCCACGGTTGGGCAGCTTGATGCTGTCAGCGGTGTTCACCTGGTTACGGGCCACAGCGGCCCACCATTCCTTCTCGGCCGTCATCGTGTAGGCGGCCTTGGCTATCACGGCCAGGCCCACCAGCGTCAGCGCTACCGCAGCTATGAGGTAGCGGGGCATTACCTTCTGTTTGCTGAACTTACTCACCTCTTATATTTACTATTAGCAGATTAACGATTTCTCACTCCTAACTTCTAATTCCCGACTCATTCCGCGGGTACATCTATTATATATGGGGGCTGGTCGGCAGGGTGCAGCCCGGTGCTGTCGGCTGCCTCCAGCATCTTCTCTATGTTGCTCTGTCGCGACATGCGCGTAAGGTTGCTCGAACTGCTAAGCGACTCGAACTTCGCGCCCTCGAGGTCCTTCTCTAACTGGGCGATGTCGATGGCATCCTGCTGGCACTGATAGCGCACGGCCACGTAGGCAGTGATGATGAGGACGATGAGGATGATGAGCCACAGCTGGCGGCGCACCAAGGCCCACAGGAAGTCGCCACCCAGCACGTCGCGGAAGCGCAGCGATGCCGAGGGAGCCTCGTCGCCCTCTCTGGCCTGGCTGCTCATCTGCTTCAGCGTTTCCTTCAGACGCTCCTTCTTGTCGGCCGCAGTCTGCTCCTTGTCGTCGCCGGCTGGCTCCTGACCGTCGTCAGCGCCTGCATCAGCCGGTTGCTGGTCATCGCTGCCGGTTGCTGCCTCCACGTCGAACAGCACGTCGTCCTGCTTCATGTCCTTGTCTTTCTTGGCCATACTCCAAATCTATAAAACATAATCTCAAACCTCAAATCTCCGCTCGGCTATGCCGCTTTGCTCTGCAAAGAAACCTCAAATCTTCTCAGCCACCCTCAGCTTAGCGCTACGGCTGCGGGGGTTGGCCTGTATCTCAGCCTCTGACGGCTCGATGGGCTTGCCCACGGCAATCAACGGACAGTTGACTCGCCCGAAGAAGTCCTGCTGCTGGCGCCCGTCGATGCTGCCCGTGCGGATGATGTTCTTCACCATGCGGTCCTCGAGCGAGTGGTAGGTGATGACGCTCAGCCGTCCACCCGGGCGCAGCAGTCCGGCGGCTGCGGTGAGCATCTGGGCCAGGGCCTGCATCTCATGGTTCACCTCGATGCGCAGGGCCTGGAACACCTTTGTCACCTCTTTCTTCTCGCGCTCGCGCGGGAACAGACGGCCTACGATGTCCTGCAGCTGTCCGGTGGTGGCTATGGGCTGTTGCTGCCGTGCCTTCACCAGCGCCGCTGCCAGCTGGCGTGCCTGGCGCAGCTCACCGTAGAGGTAGAGCACGTCGGCCAGCTGCTGCTCGCCGTAGGTGTTCACCACCTGGGCGGCAGTGAGCGTGGCACGGCGGTTCATGCGCATGTCCAAGGGTGCATCGAAACGGAAGGAGAACCCCCTGTCGGCCACATCGAAATGGTGCGACGACACGCCCAGGTCGGCCAGCAGCCCGTCGATATATTCCACGTCGTGGTAGCGCATCCACTGCTTCAGGTAGCGGAAGTTGCTACGCACGAAGGTGAAGTCAGCGCCTCCCTTCGGCGGGGTGATGGGGATGGCGTCCTCGTCCTGGTCGAAACCGAAGAGGCGCCCCCCGGGCCCTAAGCGCCGGTAAATCTCGCGTGAGTGTCCGCCGCCACCATAGGTGACGTCTACATAGACGCCGTCGGGCTGGATGTCCAGCCCGTCGACGCTCTCCTGCAGCAGTACAGGAACGTGGTAAATGTCGGCATTGGGTATCATGGGTAGATCACTTGCACTGCTTAGTCTTTATTGTTGAGGAGCTGTCATGATGGCTTTCAGCCCGGCGGCGAAGTCCTCCTGTGACATGAAGGGTTCTTCCGCCTTCTCGGCTGACCATATCTCTATGGTGTCAGTCATGCCTATGAAACGCACCGTCTGCACAATGTCGGCCATCTCCATGTAGCGCCGCGGGATGAGGAAACGACCATTGCCGTCGAGCGTCATCACTTCAGCCTCCTTCATGTACTGACGCAACAGCATCTTGCCTTTGTCGTCCCACTCATTGATGCGGGAGCGAAGCGCATCGACGCGCTCGTTCCACACACGTTCAGGATAGAGCACCAGGCACCGCTGGTGAATGTCCTTGCGCATCACCAGCGTGTCGCTGCCCTCGGCCTGCAGCACCTTGCGGAAGGTGGCAGGGAGGAACACGCGGCCCTTGGAATCGGCCTTCGCTTCTATGTTTCCAAGAAATCTCATTCTGCGCTCTTTGGTGGTTGTTTGTTCTTCGTGTGCAAAGATAAACATTTTCCTCCACTTTCCCCCACTTTTCCCCATCTTTTTTTCAATTTAAACACTTTTTTTGTTTTCGCGCACTCCACACCGCCCATTTTGGCACAGATTGGGAATTCTGTGCACAAGCCGAAGGAGGTCAAAAAGCCATCCCACCTGCCCCACCCCTCCCTCGTCAACCCCACCCGACGCTTTATTCCCAAATTCTCATGGAGATAATTTCGTAAAGTGCTGCTTAGTTACGCCTACTATGTAAAAAAAGTGTGAAAAAGAATTATTTTAGCATACAAAAGGACATAAAATCGAAAGAAAAGTGTTACTTTTGCAAGTCGTTAGCAAACGTACGCCTATCTGGCGACACACAACATGGACGTTATTACCGAAAAAACGATCGATATCAAGAAGGTACTCAATGACAAGCTGGGCAAGAAAGCCCGTTGGGTACCTGGCTTCGCCGTTAACTGGCTGCGCAAGATTGCCCATGAAGACCAGTGCAACGAGTTTCTGTGGAACGCACGCGACCTGAAGGGCACACCCTGGCTGGAGGCATGCCTGCAGTTTCTTGACACCAAGCTGGAGGTGGAAGGCGAAGAGAATATGCCCGCAAAGGACGACGGGCGACGCTACACCTTCGTGTCAAACCACCCCATGGGGGGCATTGACGGTGTGGCGCTCGGAGCCGTCATCGGCCGCCACTACGGCGATGACTTCCGCTATCTGGTCAACGACCTGCTGATGAACCTGCCCGGACTGGCACCGCTCTGCATACCCATCAACAAGACGGGCAGCCAGAGCCGCAACTTCCCCGCCATGGTGGAGGCCGGCTTCAAGAGCGACTACCACATCCTGATGTTCCCTGCCGGACTGTGTTCGCGACGCAGGAAGAAGGAGATACGCGACCTGCCGTGGAAGAAGACATTCGTCACCAAGAGCGTGGAGACGCAGCGCGACGTGGTGCCCATCCACTTCGGCGGCCGTAACAGCAACTTCTTCTACCGGCTGAGCAACATCAGCGACCGCTGCATCAAGAAGGTCAATGTGGCCATGCTCTTCCTGGTTGACGAGATGTACAAGAACACCGGCAACACCTTCCCAGTGAAAATAGGGAAGCCCATACCCTGGCAGACTTTCACCGACAAGTCAAAGACCCCTGCCGAGTGGGCAGAATACGTAAAAGAACAAGTCTACAAACTATAACAAGAACTCCCAGCAGTCCCAGAACTCCCAGAACTCCCAGAGCTCCCAGAAGCCCCAGAACTCCCAGGACTCCCCCCCCCAAAAAAAAACTCCCACAACCACATCAACCATGGATCAACCAATCATCCAACCCATCCCCGCCGAACTGCTTATGAGCGAGCTGACGCCCGACCGCCAGCTGCGCATGACGAACAAGAGCAACAACGAAATCTACATCATCACGGCTCACGAGGCCCCCAACACCATGCGTGAGATTGGGCGCCTGCGCGAGATTGCCTTCCGCGAAGCCGGCGGCGGCACTGGCAAGGACTGCGACATCGACGAGTTCGACATCTGCGACAACTGCTACAAGCAGCTCATCGTGTGGAACCCGGAGCAGAAGGAAATCATTGGAGGTTACCGCTACTTGGAGGGGACGAAGTGGGAGATAGGCGACAACGGGCAGCCGCACCTGGCCACCAGCCACATGTTCCACTTCTCTGAGAAGTTCCTCACCGACTACATGCCCTACACCATCGAGCTGGGACGCAGCTTCGTCAGCCTGCCCTACCAGAGCTCGCGCATGGGCGCCAAGAGCCTCTTCGCACTCGACAACCTGTGGGACGGGCTGGGTGCACTGACAGTCATCATGCCCAATGTGAAGTATTTCTTCGGCAAGATGACCATGTACCCCAGCTACATTCGCGAGGGGCGCGACATGATTCTCTACTTCCTGAAGAAGTACTTCGACGACAAGGAGCACCTGGTGGTGCCCCTGAAACCGCTGAAAATAGAAACCGACGAGAAGGTGCTGGAGGCACTCTTCTGCGAGAACAACTTCAAGGGCGACTACCGCATCCTGAACCGCGAAGTGAGGGCGCTGGGCTACAACATCCCGCCACTGGTGAACGCCTACATGAGTCTGTCGCCCACCATGAAGCTCTTCGGGACGGCCATCAACTACGGCTTCGGCGACGTCGAGGAGACGGGCATCCTCATTGCCATGGACGAAATCCTGGCCGAGAAGCGCGTCCGCCACATCGACTCGTTCATCAAGGAGCACCCCGAAGCCCTGAAGATTACCAGCGGCGCCGGAAAGATTATCTACACCAAGGGCTACTGAGCGGCGTCAGCCTCCAAATACTCGTGGGCATACTCCACATAGTGGGCGGCGTATGCCTCGGCCATACCCGGCGTGGCCATCTTCAGCTTCTTTGCCGGCACCCCACCCCACAGCTCGTGCGGGCCTATCTTCGTGTGTTGCAGAACCAGCGCACCGGCGGCCACAATGGCGCCCTCGCCCACCTCGGCACCGTCTAGGATGGTGGACCCCATGCCTATCAGCGCACCGTCGTGGATGGTGCAGGCATGCACACAGGCACAATGGCCAATGGTCACATCGTTGCCGATGTGCGTCGGACCCGTCGTGTTCGTCACATGCACCACAGCGCCGTCCTGCACGTTTGAGCGGTTGCCCATGGTGATGGGAGCCACGTCGCCACGCACCACGGCACCAAACCATATCGAGCAGTCGTCGCCCATCGTCACGTCGCCAACCACCGTGGCGTTCTCGCTGAAATAGCAGCCGGCGCCCCACCGCGGCGACATGCCCTTATAAGACTTTATCAATGCCATCTTTTCTGTAGAATGATGAGTATTTATTGTTGAGTGACTTTAGCCATTCAGCACATTTGAGGCGCAAAGTTACGCTTTTTCTGCGACACTTTGCCTTTTTTACATCAAAAAAGAGCAAAGAAGTGATAAAAAGTTTGTTTACTTGACAAAAAAACACTACCTTTGCACTTGATTAGCCGAATCTGACCACTACCAAAAAGCATGGGAAAGAGAATAAAGAAACTGAAGAAGATACGAATACACCGTGAAGGCACCAACGAATTGCTCTACAGCCTCTTCATCATTGTTGCAATAGCAGTGGTGTTATGGCGTATGTGCGACAGCTGGGTGCCCTTTGCCATCTTCGTTGCCATCTTCGGCACGGCATGGCTGCTGGCACTGAACTTCTATCGCTGCCCCATCCGCTACTTCCCCGGCAATACGGAGAAGACGGTGGTGGCACCGGCCGACGGAAAGATTGTGGTCATCGAGGAGACCGACGAGCACGACTACTTCCATGACCGCCGCCTGCTCATCAGCATCTTCATGAGCCCGCTCAACGTGCATGCCAACTGGTTCCCGGTGGACGGCAGCGTGAAGTTCGTCAAGCACTTCGATGGCAACTATCACAAGGCTTGGCTGCCCAAGGCCAGCGAGGAGAACGAACACGCCGACACGATGATTGAGACGCCCGACGGCCACGAGGTACTCGTCAGGCAGATTGCCGGTGCCATGGCGCGGCGCATCGTCACCTACGCCAAGGACCTGGAAGAGTGCTACATCGACGAGCACCTGGGTTTCATCAAGCTCGGCTCACGCGTCGACGTCTATCTGCCCATTGGCTCAAAGCCCTGCGTCACCATGGGTCAGGCCACCACGGGCGACCAGACCATCATTGCAAAACTTCCATAAGGCTGAATGTACAATGCTGAATGGATAGTCAACTCCTAACTCCTAATTCCTAACTCCCCTTGAAGAAGCACATCCCCAATGCCATCACATGCTGCAACCTCCTCTCAGGCTGCATGGCTATCGTCTTTGCACTCTACGGCGGCTACGAGTCAGCGCTGTGGGCCATCATCGCCGGTGCAGTGTTCGACTTCTTCGACGGCATGAGTGCCCGTCTCTTAGGCGTCAGCTCGCCCATCGGCAAGGAGCTGGACTCGCTGGCCGACGTGGTGACCTTCGGCGTGGCACCTTCGGCCATGCTCTTCAGCATGCTTATGAGCATCAACGGCTTTTACGTGCTGAACATGGAGGAGGGCCTGATGGCCGACATCATTTCCTTCGCCTTCATCTACATGCCCTTCCTGTCCTTCATCATGGCCGCCTTCTCGGCACTGCGACTGGCCAAGTTCAACCTTGACGAGCGGCAGGCCATGGGCTTCATCGGACTGCCCACACCTGCCAACGCTCTCTTCTGGGCCAGCCTCATCGTGGGATGGGGACCTAAGATTGCATACACACCCGCCATCACACCCATCCTGCTGGTGCTGATGCTGACCAGCAGCTATCTGTTAGTGAGCGAGATACCCATGTTCGCACTGAAGTTCAAGACCTGGGGATGGCGTGGCAATGAGGTGAAGTGGCTCTTCCTGGCCAGCTGCCTGCCCCTGCTCATCATCTTCGGCGTAGGCGCCTTTGCCATCATCATCGCTTGGTATATCGTCCTATCCATCATTACACAGAAACACGACAAGCCATGAAGTTCATCTTTGTAATCTTTGCTCTCTTCTTCATCATCGGCACCTGTGGCATGGTTATATTGGTGTTGAAGGCACGCAAGCGCTTCAGGGCCATACGCGAAGCCATGGAGGAGAACATGAGCGACGATGCCTTCCAACGCATGGCCGACAAATACTACTGGCGCAAGCACAAGGAGCAGGGACCCATGTTCGACGAGGACTACTTCAAAGGCGACCCGAACCGCACGTCGCGCCATCAGCAAGAGAAGCAGAAGCAGCAGCAGACACGCCGCACCACAAGGACGGCCGACGGCGTCACCATCATCGACGAGCATGCCACCGACCGTGCCAACAAAAAAATATTCGCCCAGGACGAGGGCGAATATGTTGACTTTACTGAGAATTGAGATATGAGAATTGATAATTGAGAGCTAATCTTACCTCTCATCTCTCATCTCTCATTTCTCATCTCTCATTTCTCAGGGGTGCACCAGGGTGCCGATGTCCTCACCCTCCATCACTTTCATCAGGTTTCCGACCACATCCATGTTAAACACATAGATGGGCAGGTTGTTGTCCTGACACATGCAGATGGCTGACAGGTCCATCACCTTCAGTCCACGGCTCAGCACCTCCTTGTAGGTGATGTCAGTAAACTTCGTGGCGGTGGGGTCCTTCTCGGGGTCGGCGGTGTAGACGCCGTCCACACGCGTACCCTTCAGCATCACGTCGGCCTCAATCTCCACGCCACGCAGACTGCTGCCCGTGTCGGTGGTGAAATAAGGCGAGCCGGTGCCGGCGCTGAAGATGCACACCATGCCCTGCTCCATGGCCTCGATGGCCTTCCACTTAGAGTAGAACTCGCCTATGGGCTCCATGCGGATGGCCGTCAGCACCTTGTTCTTTACGCCCACGCTGTCAAGGGCCGACGACAGCGCCAGCGAGTTGATGACCGTGGCACACATGCCCATCTGGTCGCCCTTCACACGGTCGAAGCCCTTCTGGCTGCCACTCAGTCCGCGGAAGATGTTGCCACCACCGATGACGATGCCTATCTGCACGCCCAGGTCGTGCACCTCCTTTATCTGGCGGGCGTAGTCACCCAGCCGCTCAGGGTCGATGCCGTGCCCCTGCTTGCCCATCAGGCTCTCGCCCGACAACTTCAATAGAATTCTCTTAAATCTTGCCATAGCTGTTGATATTTGGGTTATACATTATTATATATAATGGGCGGGATGACGAAGGACACCTCCTTGAACGCATAGCGCCGCAGCTGTCCCTCGTTGTCGCGCAACACCAGGTGCCCGTCGTCTTCCACCGTCACCAGCTCGGCCTCGAAAGAGCCAGAGCCATCGCGGTAGGCATGATAGCCCTCGCGGCGATAGAGCGCCTGGCGGTACTCATCGAGCACAGTGGCCTCATTGCCAGTCTCGAGCAACTCCAGATAGTGTGCGAAGCGGTCCATGATGCTTTGCAGAACGACCTCCCTTGACAGCGTCTCACCACATATCTGGGTCATCGACACGGGGTTAGGCGCATCGCTGAGGAAGCGGCGCTGGTTCAGGTTCAGCCCCACTCCGATAATGCAGCGCTTCATCCTGCCTGCCGTGAGCACGCACTCAGCGAGGATGCCACCCAGCTTGCCGTCGCGCCAGTAGAGGTCGTTAGGCCACTTCACGGTCAGCGGCTCATCAGGCGTATAGCTGTCCATCACCCGCTTGACCGCCAGCGCCATGGCCACCGTCAGCAGGTACTGTCTGTTCACGGCGACATGACGCGGGTGACAAAGCACGGAGAACAGCAGGTTCATGTCGCGTTCGCTCTCCCATGTGTTCGTGTCGCAGCCCCTGCCCGCCGTCTGATAGTCGGTCCAAACCACCAGGTCGCGCCCATCGTCATGGTCTGCCGCCCAGCGGTTTGTGGAGTCTGTCTCCATCAGGTGTATCGTCTCAAAAGTAGCCATTGTCATCATTCTTGCGGCAAAACATATTATAGTGCCTCAATCTCATCACGTCCCAGCCCCGTTATCTTGCTAATCTCTTCTATGTCGTAGCCGCGACGCTTCATCCGCTCGGCGGTCTGGACAAGGCTTTTGTGGGCTGCGGACTCAGAAATAACCACCTCGTTGGAATACCATAGTATCTCAAGTTGTCGGCTTCAAGTCCATCCCTCGACTTGAAGTCGGTATTGTCGAGGATACGGTCTATTGCCTCAACGATATGTTCCAGACGGTCGCGGTCTCTAACGAGTTCTCTCATAAATCAGCTTCTTGTCTTGGTCTACACTCTCTCTTACTCTCGTGCGAAGCATCTTCTCAGGTACGATGTCAACGGGACGGTCGAGAATCTTCTCCAACTCACAAATCATTGCCGCATGTTTCAGCAGACTTACGCCTCCCTCGTCAAACTGCACGAGAATGTCAACATCGCTCAGTGCCGACTCGTCGCCTCGGGCATAAGAGCCGAACAGCCATGCACGCTGGATGGGCTGGGTCTTGAAGTAGTCGGCTATTGTCTTCTGCATTGCTTGGGTGCTCATAAGCGTATTGTTTTAGAATCTGGCGACAAAGATACAACTTTTTCCGCAAACTCATCGTGATTTGCCAGAAAAAGTGACGCTCTTGCGTAACTCTGCTGGCAGCACGCCCCCCATGCGGCGGAAGAAGCTAGAGAAGTCGGCGAATACGCCGTTCACCTCGCCCACCGAGAATTCAGCGATGCGCGTGGTCAGATTCGCTCATCCGTATGACCACTGCCAATCATCTCGGTCTTATCGATTGCGAATATACGTAAAATCCCCGGATATCGTATCTCTCTCACGCCATTTTCGCGCAAGAATTAATTTTTTGTCCATTCCCGAAGATTATTAGTGGAAATTTTGTAACTTTGCCACCGCATTCTGCAATGAGTGCAAGACATATTGCTCAATAATCTCTCAATCACCACCTGAGTAAAAAGAGCAAACCTTCAATATTGGGACTGCAACCCTCAAGGGCGCAGCTTTCCCATATTTGAAGGTGGCTTATGGTGAGCCGAGAGATGTATGGCGAATGTCTGCGCCTCTTGCATTCAAGATTCTGACATGAGCCATAGAAGGAGAGAAAAGAAAAGCTGGTTGCAGATTGCAACCGATATTGTCCAAGAGTTGGACTTCTTGGGCTATGATTCTACTAAAGTAAGTGATAGAGGACTTTATGGTGACTGGTATTGCTTTGACGCTCCAGGAAAGGAACCGAAGGATATACTTTGCATCAGGATTCACAGACGAGGTGACTGATGTATTCATGAGGCTGTGAAACAGAATGGCTTTACTGAGCAGGAATATGAAGAGTTTGAGAGGCGTACACGAAAGGAACTGGAGAAAATGCTCGCCAATGATGATGTTGGCGTGGTGAAGGAAGCTCTGAATTCACCCATGAATATAACGCCCGCTCCTGAAGCGATCCTGAAAGAGGTGGCCGAAATGCAGATATTTCTTATTATAATATTGGGCATAGGATACACCAATACGCTTAATGACGGAAGACAGACCCTCGGACGTTTCCCGGATAAGAAGATGTACATGGTTTGTCATCAGACAATAAGCATAGAAAACACAACGCGGCGGTAACATTTTCCTGTTGTCATCCACAGGGTAAACCATCTGATAAAGCAACTCGATAAAACGAGAAT
>Ga0310691_10002394_pt1 | contig 25127 bp, 21 predicted proteins | sample 176DNAGHGlowgp2_FD_203887 | JGI IMG/M metagenome (GOLD analysis project Ga0310691, IMG submission 203887) | Sheep rumen microbial communities from Palmerston North, Manawatu-Wanganui, New Zealand - 1766 DNA GHGlow gp2 (v2) (version 2) | ecosystem: Host-associated > Mammals > Digestive system >...
CGTATTCTCCATCTTCACCCGTATGTCTGAACAATATATCATCGTGCTTGATGGTGCCGCGACGGAGCATCTCTATTTTGGCCTCCTCAGGTATTGGTGCGCTCTTGATGGTCTTTTCCATTTCAGGTGTAATAGATTCTTCACGCTCGTCGAGTGTCAAGTCAACGATGTTGAAGTCGCTGGCCTTCAACAGCTGGAGCAGAAAACGCTTCTTCTTGCCATCCTTATCATTCTTGAGTTCGTTTTTCACGTCGAACGACAGATAATCCCTTGGGGTCAGGATATTCTGCATGCCCGAAAGGAAGAAGTCAAACACATCGTTAAGCTTTGAAACGTGAGCGTTCGATTGTCCGAAGGCAGCCATCACCGTACAGTTGTTTGTGGTGTTTCCCTCGATAGCACGCTGAGTGGCTTTGTCTATTCCTGCTTTTGCACCGAAAGACACCTCAGTATGGTCGGAATCCGGCTGATAAAGTCGTTTGTAAAGTGTAGTAGGGCGGGCGCTGGTATATACTATCAGCGACTCGTCGTAGATCCGTTTGCTGTCAAATTCCAGGCTCATGATACACTTTTCTCCATTTACCCAGAATGTCATCTGCATGTGTGAATGCTCATCCCTGCTGTGCTTGTCGAGCAAGAAAGGAAAGTATCTCATGCCTTCATTCTTTGATTCCGGTTTGTTAAGCATGATGCTACGGAAATATGATAGGGCTCGGAGCAAAGTAGTCTTACCGCTGGCATTGCTACCATACACAATACCAATCTTCAGGAGTTCCACTCCCTCAGCTACCTGGTGAACGTATTGTCCACGCATATTGCCATCATTGGTCGGCACAAAACTGATGGTTTGCCGCTCCCTGATGCTGTAGAAATTCTGTACTTGAAACTCCTGTATCATACTTGTCACTTTTAAATGAATGATTTTCGGCGACAAAGATACAATAAAAAAGTCAATATGCAAAATATAATCGTAAATTTTGTGAGAAATTCACCAATTTCTTGCACACAAACGATTGTTTCGAGCTTTAAAACTTATAAAAACGATGATATTACGACTCTTTCTGTGCAACTCGGGGCCTGGCCCCAGCGCTTAGTTTTGGGGCCTGGCTCCAGAGTCAATTAGTCGATTTTCAATTTTGGCAGACTATTCACGATGTCAACCGTCTGGACGTTGACATTGATGACAGAGAGCAGGAGGTCGAGGATATAGCGGGGCTTGTGGTGCTCACGTGCCCAGTCGTTGGCATCGTTCTTGATGAGCGACTTCTTATCCTGACTCACGCAGTAGCGCTCCACAATCCACTCGATAGCCGACTTGCCGTTTACGATGTACTCGTAGGCTTTCTGCGGAATGTTCTCAATGGTGATGTTGCCATTATAGATGATGGTGCTCTTATCCTGCTTCGACTTAAAGCGCATCTTATCTACTACACGGAAGTAATCATAGGCGCCATCATCTGCTGGAGCCTGTATATAGCCGCCTGTCGCTGGGTCACGCTTCACGGTCAGAGGCACTTGGCGATCGCCATGCACTATCACGTCAGGATAAGGTGCAACCGTCTCGTAATTCAGATGCAAGTCTGCCAGTTCCTTGCCTGCCTTATAGAAGTCCATGAAGTCATCGAGACTTTCCACAATGGGGATGCGAGGAAGCGACTTTTTTAAGTCAGCAGCAAAACGCTCACGATAGTCCTTTGAGTGTAGCAGGCCATAGACATAATAGAATATCATTTCCTTTGTGATGTTCTTAGCGCCATATCGCGTGCGTACCTCTTTTAATATCCAGTCTGTGATGCCGTCCCTGCGGATATAGTCATCGTTCGATTCTTCATCAAAGAGCGACCGCTGCTTATTCTTGTTTTCTTCGTACCAGTAGAGGGGGAAACACTGGCCATTGCTAATTATTTGGTATTCAGATAAGGACTCTAAATACAAAACAGAAAAGTCTTTGCTGGAACCAATTCCTGTAACACAAATGACTTTGTTATTTGCTTCAAGTGTTGGGAACATCATTGGCGATAAACCAATTGTTTCATTAAAACTCCGATCAAAATACATGTTAGACTTTACAAATGGCCTATACATAGCATGTCTTAATGTTCCGTTTTCATTGTAATCGAATCTATACCCTTTATGCGCTTTTATTTTTAATTGTGCAGTCCAACTAATTTTTGTAGAATCCAGACTAACAAACTTATCTAAAGGAATGCTTTTGTCAGATTCATCATACCTGTCTATTTCTGAGTTGTAAAAACTCATCATATTCGATACATTTTTTCGCAATTGCCTCAAAGAATAGTTATAAGCCCAAGCATCTCTATTAGTACAAACCCCAATATAATTTGAATTAAATACAGTTTGTGTTTTTTGATTGAACTTTTTCTCAGGAACTAGTGGTAACAACGAATCAAAAACTCCATCTCTAAGATTTATCCAATCATTTTTTTCGTTTGGCTGTACGTCTTTCCATTCAATATTTCGAATAGATTTGAAATCTTTTACAATCTTCAATTTCTGTTCACGTGTAAGGTAATCACCTATGTCGTGATAATAGATAGAGGCTTTTCTATGTCTTGCAGGGTTCTTTACGAGCATAGTGATTGCGATTGGAGTACGTGAACCAGAACCGAATATTTTCCCTCCTTCTTTACGAGAAAGTTCGCCAGATGTTCTTTGATTTCCACGTAAATTGAAAACGTAGATAGAAGTAAATTCATCCTGTAAGCATTTCCGCATTCCGTCTGTAGAAACTCCATCAATCCAAGCACCATTTGATATAAATGCGACAATACCGCCGTCTTTAATTGTGTTTATTCTATCGGATGCCCAACGGAATGCTTTTACATACATGTCTTTTAACGCTATTGCAGATTGTGCAGAATTGTTTTCACTCCATTTCCTATAAGTACAAAAAATCTTGTTATCAAGTGATGGATAATTTAGATTGGCTGCATCATCATTCGCAGACTTCTGCCCAATCGAATACGGCGGGTTACCAATAATAACCCTTACTGGTGCTTTCTTCTGCTTCTGTAAACGCTCGGAGTTTTCGGGGAAGAGTTGCGAGAAGATATCATTATCGCCATGCTCATTCAGTTGGAAGGTATCTGTCAGGCAGATGCCATCATACATTTCGTATTTATCAGGATGCATAATATCGTGATAAACGGCTTCGATGTTCACATCGGCGATGTAATAGGCCAAAAGCACAATCTCGTTACAATGGATTTCGTTCTTGTACTTGCGCAGCATATCTTCCTTCTTAATCAGTCCACTTTGCAGCAAACGGGTGATGAAGGTGCCCGTTCCCACGAAGGGGTCGAGGATGTGTACATTCTCTTCTGTCAACGAGGTGTGGAACTCCTGTTGCAGAATGTCCTCAACGCTATGGATGATAAAGTCTACACACTCCACGGGCGTATAGACAATACCCAGTTTTTCTACCGTCAACGGGAAGGCTCCCTTAAAGAACTTCTCGTAGAGGTTCTTAATGATGGTCTGCTTAGCCTCCAGGTTGTCGATGTTGCTGATGTTGTTCTTAACTGAGGTGTAGAACTTGTCGAGCACAGCCGTATCCATCTCCATACCTTCACTTTCAAGCACTTCGAGCATATCCTGCATCGAGCGGCTTACGGCATTGTTGTTCACAAACTCGTATTCCTTAAAGAGTGCATCGAACACAGGGCGGGTGATCATGTGCTGAGCCAACATCTCGATAGCCTGCCCTTCGTCGATACTGTCGTTGATGTTCTTATGTAGACCGCTGATAAACTCTTTGAAATAGTTGCGGGCATTATCGTTCTCCTTAATCAACAGGGCGATACGCTCGATAAACTTCTGGGCGATCTCGCCAACCGACTTGGCCCAGTTCTCCCAATACATCTTGTCGCCTACCTTCTCAACTAGGCGGGCATAGATGCCATCTTGAAGCGTACCAAAGCGCAACTCCAGCTGACGGGCTACTTCCTCGTTTTCGAGATGTTGTGGTCCGTCATCAGCAGCCATCGTTCCAAGTCCGTAGGTATCGCGAGGTACACGGGCAACGGTAATCTTTGGCGGGCGCGTCTTGTTCAGGTTGATCTGATTGACGTGGGCATTGAAGTTCTCATCGTGAGAGCGGAGTGCATTCAGGATAGTCCACACCACCTTGAAACGCTCGTTGTCGTTGAGGGCATCCTCTGGCTTTACATCGTTGGGCACAATCACGGGGATGATGATATAGCCATATTTCTTTTCCTTGTCGGTGCCTTTGCCGAAAGTGCGCATCACACGACCTACACTCTGCACCACCTCTACCTCGCTGTTTCTGGGTGAGAGGAACAAGACGGCATCGAGGGCGGGCACATCGACACCCTCGGAGAGACAACGCACATTACAGAGCACACGACACTCCTGAGGATCATCGGCATCCTGCTTCAGCCAGGCAATCAACTCATTACGGGTGTTGGCATCCATCGAACCGTCGATATGCTTGGCCTTGACATTTACCACCTCTTTCTTCTCATCATCAAACATCATCTCCTTATATTCATCGCAGATGGTGCCGAAATATTTAGCCAACTGGGTGGAAGAATAGTTGGGATTGCTCTTGGTGGGGTTGATGGTCTGACAGAAAGCCACAGCACGCTTCATCATCATTGGGTCTTGCTCCTTGGTCACGCCATTATCGCCCTTGATGCGTTTCGACAATCCGTTGATACAGCCAATTATCTTGGTAGCGTCATCGAAATTCAGTTCGTGCAGTTTGTCCTTCTCGGATGCGAAGTTATAGCTGTCCTTGATATGCGTGCGGATTTCCTGAGGGATGTCCTCTTCGCTGACTGTCAGTACCAATACTTTGTAGTCTGCCAACAGACCTTGGCTCACGGCATCGTTGAAGGTCAGCCGGTGGAACTCTTCACCATAAAGCTCTTTTGAATCCATCGAGCAGAGCACATCCACATTTTCGTTTTCTTTTGCCTTTACCTTTACATTGGCACTATACAAGCGTGGGGTAGCCGTCATATACAGGCGACGTTTGGAGGCAATGAAGTCGTTGCTGTGTATCTTGGTGAAGTTGCTCTCTGCCTTATCTTTCAGAATGACACCAGTTGTTCGATGGGCTTCATCGCAGATAATCAGGTCAACCTCACGACCGTAAAGATCGATAGCCTCTTTTACGACGTCGATACTCTGATAGGTTGAGAAAATGACAGTACGGCAATCCTCTTTGCCGTATTGTCGAAGTTGGCGAAGAATAGACTGCGTATTGGTGGTGGCAGGCACAGCCAAGTCGATCACGCTGGCATCCTCATCGTCGGCATCCACCATCTTACGTGAAGCTTTTGCATCCGAACAGACACAGACAGCACGCATCTCGTCCTGCTTGTCAGCCATCCATGCATTGAGCGTCTGGCCTAACAGGGCGATGCTTGGAACAAGAAACAGTACAAAGGCATCCTTATCCGTCATCTGTTCCATAATCTTCAGGCTGGTATAGGTTTTTCCCGTACCGCAAGCCATAATCAGTTTGCCGCGTTCATTGCCTTGCTCTACAAAATATTCGTAGGCTTTCGACATGGCAATCAACTGGTGTGGGCGTGGCTGCTTGCCAGGCAGTTTGGCGTTGTCGCCATAAAGACCGGCTTTTAGTTTCTCCCAGTCAACGGCAGAGATTTCAAGGTCATAGAGGGATATGCGGTTGAAGGGCTTGCTCAGTCCTTGTATGGCTGCTTCAGCATTAGTCCCCCAACGCTTACGGGTGGTCTGCACCCAAAGCAGGTTTGAGAACTCACGTGTCTGGAAGGTCTCAGGATCGAGGAATGTCCGACTGGCATTAGCCAGGAAACTATCTACTGCGCCTTTGGAGATTTGTGCATCTTCGGCATAACACTTACATTGGATAGCCCAATAGTCGCCCGTCTCAGTACGAGCTACTAGGTCTATACCAAGGTCTTTTCCGCCAAAGTCCTTGCGGGCAGGAAATTCTTCCCACAGCCAGACTTGTTGCAGATTGGCATAACGGGGATCGGTAAGGAACCAGAGTTTCATCAGACGTTCAAAGTCTGTACCCTTTTCTTTTTCAGTTAGTGACTTCTGGCGGATTTCCGTCAGGATATCATGGATGCCATACAATGATGGCTCCTGGGCATACTGCCCCTTGGATAGATTCTTCGGCATAGTGGTAGGACGCTTTACAAAATCTAAACTATTATTCCATAAGTAGTCGACATGAGAGTACAAAGAAAGCGTATCAGCATCTCAATCATCTCTACATCCAGGAAAGCGTCCTACCACAGATTCAAACCTTTGTACAGAAATGAAAGGAAGTGATACGCCCAATAAGGCATACTCATCTTCCTCTGGTTCTGTACAATGTTGGTAGGACATTTTTGGATGTAGAACCATCAGAATTGAATACGTATATTCAATATACCCACGATGTCAATGCACGTTCACCTTTCGGCTCGATGCAGGGGCAAAGGTACAATTTATTTTTTGAATAATCGCATAGCTAAATGAAAAACTTGCAGAAATTGCAGATTTTCGAAGTTTTTTAGCGAATGATTTGATAATCTCGGGCTTTATTTGTAACTTTGCAGATATTATGAAACCGACTATCATCGAAGACGAAATATTTGAATTCGAACCGTTTGAAAAAGATGGCTCTGGGCTGTTGGCAGCCGAGGCCTCATGGAGAGGTATGGCTGAAGAATTGCAAGAGTTGCATTATCTGAAGGGTGCCAGTTTTATTAAGCAACTGAAGTTGATTGTCTGCTATGGCGAATTTCGTCTTGTAGAGGGCGAAACGTGTATATATAGTACTGGAGGTGAACAAAGTCCAGATTATAAAAACCTGTTGAATGCTGCCCGTAAAGCAGTAGAACATGGATATCGGGTGTATATCCTCCCAAACCCAAAAGGTACACGTACTCCAGACTTTATCTTTGAACAAAAAGGGAATTATAAGGTATATGATCTTAAAACGATCTTAGGTAAGGCATCTGTCAGCAATCGACTGTTTGAGTCAATAGGCCAGACAAACAGAGTGTTGCTAAATATATCAACGGAGTATAACCCTATAGCCTTAGCGCGTAGCATACGCTCTTATTTTGAGCGAAACCCTCAAGCAATTGAAGTGTTAGTTTACAAAGGGCGCAAGAGCATCTCAGTATTAAGGGCAGATACTATAAATGGTGCTTCGTTCTTTAAGTATTTTGTAGCGAAGTATATACAATAAAAGAGCTGCCGAAGCAACTCTTTAAAAACGGGCAGTATCGATAAAGCCTTACCCTCACGCGGGAATGTCACCCGGATAGTCATTTTTGACGGTGCAAAGATAAGAAGAATTTCAATAACTTCCAAATAATTCTGCATTTATTTTTGTCTTTTTCGCTCTTATCTTTGGTAATCTCGATTATTTTTTGTAACTTTGTAGGCAAATAGAGTGGTGGTTCCTGCCACGAAAATAACCCTAATTATTCACCATTTAAAACACGAAAAGTTATGAAGAAAACAGTTAAGAAGGTCCTCCAAGTGATCAGTTACATCATCAGTATTCTGCTTGGCGCTGCCGGCGGCAGTCTCCTATAGCGCCATGAAAGACAACAAAGGCTTCAAAGTCTCTCAGTACGCCTGTGCGGTGCTGCTCATCGTGAGCAGTATCGCGCTCGTGGCGTATCAAGTGGTCAAGATCGAGGACGTGGCGGGAGGGCTGCTCTATTACGTGGCGCAGTCGTTCCTGTTGGCAGGATCGATCTTCGGCCTCGACCAGTACATCAGAATCATCAAAAAGAATTACCATGAACACAACCATCAATGACATCCGTCTCTCAGCCCATTTTAAACTCGTAGAATTTCTGAACGTAAAGAAATACCCCGACAACAAGCCCGCGCTTCAGGATGTGGCAAATATGACCTATGGCTGCATCATGCTGTTGGAGCCTGCCCGTCAGGTGGTCGGCCCCATCATCATCAACTCTGGATTCCGCAACAGTCGGGTTAACCGTCTGGTGGGTGGTGTCAAGAACTCCCAGCACCTCATCGGCCAGGCGGCCGATATCCGCCCGAAAGACCCTTCGCAGTTCCAGCGCCTCGTGGAATTCCTCAAAGACTGCCCACATACCGACCAACTGCTGACGGGCTCGACCTGGCTCCATATCTCCTGGAACCCCTTCGCCCAGCCCCGGCACTATATCAGAATAAAATACTATAAATCATGACAAAATAATTGGGAAAATGTTTGGTGTTTTCAGAAAAAAGTTGTACCTTTGTAGCATAATTAAAAGCGGGAGGCGGCGACCCGGTGTAGTTCGCCGCGTAAGGTCTAATGCTATGAAAAACATTTAAGAGTATGGCAAGATCGGAAATTGCAATGGTCATCAATCTTCGACAGAACAAGAATGATGAATCGACGGCCTACGGTAAGTACTTCGCCGAGGTCGACTCCAAGGCACCCTTGAACCTGAAGGGTCTGGCAAAGCACATGTCGGAGCACGGCAAGATCTCTTCCGAAGAGATGTGCAACCTGGTGCTGGGAGAAATGGTGAAGTGCATGGTGCATTTGCTGCGCGAGGGCCAGCCCGTGAAGCTCGACGGCTTCGGGACGTTCTCTCCGAGCGTCGACGGTCAGAAGCTGGGCAAGGCTAATTTGGCCGAGGCTGTGGCCGGAGGTGCCGACGCGATGATCAACGGCATCCGCCTGAACTTCACGCCGGAGAACACCAAGGGCGAGGAGCTGACCTCAAGGGCCCTGAAGAAGGAGTGCGTCTTCGAATGGGGCTATCTCGTGGAAAGTGAGGTGCGCACCGTGGGAGGCAAGGAGAAGCGCTTCCAGAAGAAGACGCCGCTGAGCTACGTGCTCGCGCCTACGGCCGACAATGGCGGTGGCGGCCAGGGCTAAGGGCTCGGGTGAGGAGAAAGAAGCCTGTGGCTCAGGAAACAACTCGAAGGAAGGGGAGAGTACCGTTGTGTGCGCTCCCCTTTATCGTGTCGGGGGGCGAAATGGTAAAAATTCGAAAAAATAGGCTGCGATATGCACGTAATCCAAATATTATTGCTAATTTTGCATCTTAAAATATGATTATGACAGTAATTTTAGCAAGACTATGACAAAAAAGAAAATCCAGTTCAGTCTCGTTTACAGGGACATGTGGCAGAGTTCAGGCAAGTTCCAGCCCCGTAAGGACCAGTTGGAACGCATTGCTCCGGCCATCATCGACATGGGCTGCTTCGCCCGAGTAGAAACCAATGGCGGCGCCTTTGAGCAGGTGAACCTGATGGCGGGCGAGAACCCCAACCTGGCGGTTCGTGCCTTCTGCAAGCCCTTCAACGAGGTGGGCATCAAGACGCACATGCTGGATCGCGGTCTGAACGCACTCCGTATGTATCCCGTGCCCGACGACGTGAGAGCCTTGATGTATAAGGTGAAGCACGCTCAGGGTGTCGACATCACCCGCATCTTCTGCGGTCTGAACGACACGAGGAATATCATCCCGAGCATCAAGTGGGCCAAGGAGGGCGGCATGACGCCACAGGCCACGCTGTGCATCACCACATCGCCCGTGCATACCGTAGAATACTATGCCGCCATCGCCGACGAGGTGATAGCTGCCGGTGCCGAGGAGATCTGCCTGAAGGATATGGCAGGTATCGGCCAGCCAGCCATGCTGGGCAAGCTCACGAAGGCCATCAAGACGAAGCATCCCGACATCATCGTGCAGTATCACGGCCACTCGGGCCCCGGTCTGTCGATGGCTTCGATCCTCGAGGTGTGCAATAACGGTGCCGACATCATCGATACCGCCATCGAGCCGCTCTCATGGGGTAAGGTCCACCCGGACATCATCTCGGTTCAGAGCATGCTGAAGAACGAGGGCTTCGAGGTGGCAGACTTGAATATGAATGCCTATATGCAGGCCCGCACGTTGACTCAGGAGTTCATCGACGACTGGCTGGGCTGCTTCATCAATCCCGCCAACAAGCACATGTCGAGCCTGCTGCTGGGCAGCGGTCTGCCAGGCGGCATGATGGGTTCGATGATGGCTGACCTGGGTCCCATCCAGAGCATGATCAACAAGCTGCGCGAGAAGAAGGGCGATGCTCCGCTCACGATGGACGACATGCTCGTGAAGCTGTTCAACGAGGTGGAATATGTATGGCCGAAGGTGGGCTATCCCCCATTGGTGACGCCGTTCTCGCAGTACACCAAGAACATCGCCCTGATGAACCTCCTCACGATGGAGCAGGGCAAGGGCCGCTATGTGATGATGGACGACGCCATCTGGGGCATGATCCTCGGCAAGAGCGGCAAGGTGCCTGGAACCATCGCGCCAGAACTCATCGAACTGGCTGAGAAGAAGGGACTTAAGTTCACCGATGCCGACCCCCACACTCTGCTCGAGAATGCCCTCGACGGATTCCGCAAGGAGATGGACGAGAACGGTTGGGACTACGGACAGGACGACGAGGAACTGTTCGAGCTGGCCATGCACCCCGAGCAGTATCGCCCGTTCAAGAGCGGTCAGGCCAAGAAGCAGCTTCTGGCAGACATCCAGAAGGCGAAGGACGCCAAGCTGGGTGGCGGCAAGAAGATCTCGCAGGAGGAAATCGACGCTATCAAGCATGCCAAGGCCGATGCCGTGAAGAGTCCTCTCGCAGGTCAGCTGATGTGGAGCTTCGGTGGCGAAGGTGTGTTGGCACCGTGCATAGAGCCCTTCATCGGACAGAAGTACAAGGAGGGTGACACCTTCTGCTACCTGCAGACGAAGTGGGGCGAGATAGTGGAGATTCCTGCAGCCCTCGGCGGCAAGCTGGTGGACATCAGCGTGAAGCCCGGGCAGCAGATTCGTCAGGGAGATACGATCGCGTGGATCGAGCGGGAACAGTAATTATGATTTGTAGTTTACAGTTGACGGTTTACAGTTTACAGTTGATTACTTCAGTAGGCAGAACGGCTTGGAGGTATTCATCTGTAAACCGTAAACTGTAAACTGTAAACAGAAAAGAATATGGATTATCAATCGATAATAGACGAATTCTATCCAGAGGATAATGAACTGAAGAGGCTTCTCATGGAACACAGTCGGCAGGTGGCGGACCGCTGCCTGCTGATTGCGAAGAAACACCCGGAGCTGCGGCTTGACAAGGAATTCCTGGAAGAGGCTGCCATGTTGCACGATATAGGTATCTTGCGTTGTAACGCTCCCGGCATCCATTGCCACGGTACGGAGCCTTATATCCGCCACGGAATTATAGGCGGGCAGATGCTCCGAGAGAAAGGGTGGGAGCGGCATGCCCGTGTCTGTGAGCGGCATACTGGAACGGGGCTTTCGGCCTGGGACATCGAGCAGCAACAACTGCCTCTGCCTCATGAGGACTTTATGCCTGAGGAGCTGGAGGAGCAAGTGGTGTGCTATGCCGACAAGTTCTACTCCAAGACCCGTCCGGGGTCGGAGCGTACTGTCGTCGAGGCGATGCGCGCCCTGGAGAAATTCGGATGGGACGGTATTCGCCGCTTCCAGAAGTGGGTGGACTTGTTTGAGTAGTTCCATAGTTAAGTGTCCATAGTTAAGAGTTAAGGGTTGAAAGGGAGAAAATCGGTCGTAATGTTGTTGGGCGCCTTCATGCTGATGATGGCGTGCACACCTTTTTCCCTGAAGTCAGGCAAGGGGGGGATTTCGAGGAGTGTGGAGGGAATCGATTCGAGGAGTGAGGAGTGTGGAGTGAGGAGTGAGAATACTCAAAGTGGGGAATTGGCCACTCAGATTTCTGCCCTTGACTCTACCCTCCAAGGTAATCTCCTTCCTCCTTCCTCCTTCCTCCTTCCTCGAAACGATTCCCTCCTTCCTCGAGATAGTGTCCTTGACTCTACCCTCCAAGGTAATCTCCTTCCTCCTTCCTCCTTCCTCCTTCCTCGAGACAGCACCCTCACTCCTCGAAACGATTCCCTCGTTCCCCGAAACGTTCAAGGCATCACCGTCGACTCTTTGGCACGCTCTCTCTCTCCGTCGACGACGCTGAAGGAGGCTGCCGCCAAGCTGAAGCGCGACACGACGACGATGGACTCTCTCGAACTGGCCATCTATAAGCATAACAAGGCCATCGACGACTCCCTGGCACTCGACAGCATCAACCGCAGCCGAAAGAGAGGTATCGACTCGCCCGTGGAATATTCTGCCAACGACTCGCTGACCTACGATGCCGGCATCTATCAGGCCAGGCTCTTCGGTGAGTCGAAGGTGAAATACCAGAACATGGACCTGGCCAGCGAGAAGATCGCCATACGCCTTGACAGCAATGTAGTACATGCCGAGGGACGCCTCGACACACTCACTCATGAGACCATCGGATCGCCTGTGTTCAAAATGGGCAGCGATGAGTATCAGACGGGTCCGATGTCGTTTAACTTCAAGACGAAGAAAGGCCTCATTGCCGATGTCTATACCCAGCAGGACGACGGGTTTCTGACCAGCGAACTCTCCAAGCGCGGCCCTGACGGAGAGATGTATCTGCAGCATGGGCGCTATACCACTTGCGACGACCCACACCCAGACTTCTACCTCGCTATGTCGAGGGCAAAGGTAAGGCCAGGCAAGGATGTGGTCTTCGGACCTACCTATCTGGTGGTGGCCGATGTGCCTCTGCCGCTGGCCATCCCCTACGGATTCTTCCCCTTCACGAAGAGCTACTCCAGCGGTCTGATCATGCCAACCTACGGCGACGAGATGGAGAAGGGCTTCTATCTGCGTGACGGTGGCTACTACTTTGCCATCAGCGACAGGATGGACCTGAAACTGCTGGGAGAGATATTTACAAAAGGCTCGTGGGGCGTAACGGCAACGTCGAACTACAGGAAGCGCTATCGCTACAACGGTAACTTCCTCGTGAGCTACCAGAACGCCGTCAGGGGCGAGAAGAACATGCCCGACTATCTGAAGACGACAGACATCAAGGTGACCTGGAACCACAATCAGGACGCGAAGGCCAATCCCTGGCAGACATTCTCTGCCCGTGTGAACTTCACGACGACGAGCTATGACCAGCACAACCTCACCTCGATGTATAACCCTCAGACGAGGACACAGTCCACGCGTACCTCCTCAGTATCATGGGGCACACGCTTCTCAAGTCTGAACATGTCGCTCAGTTCGTCGTTCAACCTGACGCAGAACATGCGCGACTCAACCATTACCATCGGACTGCCCAACCTCACCGTCAACGTGTCGACCTTCTATCCCTTCAAGCGCAAGAAAGCGGCAGGCGCGGAGCGGTGGTATGAGAAAATCAACCTCACCTATACGGGTACGCTGAAGAACGAGGTCAATAACATGAAGGAGGACAAGATCCTGCACTCCAGTCTGGCCCGCGACTGGCAGAACGGCATCCAGCACTCGATACCGATTAAGGCCAGCTTCAATGCCTTCGGATACCTGAACATCATACCGAGCTTCAACTTCACCGACCGCATGCTCTTCAAAAAGGCCGAGAAGTATTGGGACCAGAAGAACCAGAAGGAGGTGACAGACACGCTTACAGGATTCTATAATGTGTACGACTGGAATCTCAGCCTCAATCTCAATACAAAGCTATATGGATTCTGGGTGCCCAACCGCAAGATCTTCGGCGAGAAGATAGACCGTATCCGACATGTATTGACGCCGACAGTTACATTCAGTTATGCACCGGACTTTAGTGCCAGCCGCTACGGATACTACAAGACCTACCAGAAGACTGACGCCGACGGTAATGTGTCGCTCGTGGAGTACTCACCCTATGCAATCAATATCTTCCGCGCTCCCGGTTCGGGAATGACCGGTTCCATGACGTTTGACCTGAAGAACAACCTGGAGATGAAGGTGAAGTCGGATGACGACTCGACGGGCTACAAGAAGATAAGCCTGATTGATGAACTCGGCTTGAACATGTCGTATAACTTCGCTGCGAAGATCAGGCCGTTGAGTGACCTGAGAACCACCCTGCGCCTGAAGCTCACCAAGAGTTATACGTTGAACATCAATGCCAACTTCGCCTCTTATGTATATGAGGCCGACAGCGTAGGGGCAACGCCGAGAGTAAGTGAGCATACCACTTATTGGGGACTTGGAAAGTGGGGACGCTGGAATGGTATCGACCACAACCTGTCGTACAATTTGTCGAACGATAAGATCATGAAATTCATCAAGTGGCTGAAGGGCGAGAAGACAGACAAGAAGGACGACAACAAGAAACGTGACGAGGACGATGACTGGGAGGACACCGTGGACAGCAATGTAGACCTGGAAATGGAGCGGGCCAAGCGCAATACGTCGAGAGACAAGTCGAAGGCAGAGACTGACGAGAATGGCTATATGGCCTTCAAGATGCCTTGGAGCCTGAACATCGGCTATACCATCTCCTTGCGTGAGAACACCGACGTCAAGAAGTTCAACTACAACACGATGCGCTATCCTTACAAGATCACCCAGACGCTGAACCTGAGCGGCAACATCAGCCTGAGTGACGGATGGAACATCAACTTCAATTCGGGTTACGACTTTGAGGCCAAGTCGCTTTCAATGACGCGAATGTCGCTCAGTCGCGACCTGCATTGTTTCAATATGTCGTGCGACGTCATGCTGACACCCTATACTAGTTATAATTTCTCGTTCCGTTGCAATGCCTCGACCTTGACCGATGCCCTGAAGTACGACAAGCGCTCAAGCTCCTCGAATGCGGTGCAATGGTATTGATTCAAAAGAATTGAGATATGGCAGAATTACCGGCAATGATAGAAGACCTGGCGCTGATCCTGGTTGTGGCGGGTATTGTTACCCTGATATTCAGACGGCTCAAGCAGCCGCTAGTACTCGGATATATCGTGGCTGGATTCGTGGTCAGTCCCAACATGCCCTATACAGCGTCAGTCGTCGACATGGGCAATGTTCACCTCTGGGCCGACATCGGTGTGATGTTCACCCTGTTCTCGCTGGGTCTCGACTTCTCGTTCAAGAAGATCCTGCGCATGGGTGCCTCGCCCATCATCTCCACTTGCACCATCATCTTCTGTATGGCGATGCTGGGCGTCTGTGTGGGGCAGGCCTTCCATTGGAGCAAGATGGACTGCATCTTTCTGGGTGGTATGCTCGCTATGTCGTCGACCACCATTATCTATAAGGCGTTCGACGACTTGGGACTGCGGCAGCAACAGTTTGCAGGACTGGTGATGAGCGTACTGATTCTTGAGGATATCCTTGCCATTGTCATGATGGTGATGCTGAGCGCCATTGCCAGCGGCAACGATCTGGAGGGCGGTCAGATGATCGGGGCTGTGTTGAAGATCGCCTTCTTCCTTGTTCTTTGGCTGGTGGTGGGTATCTTTGCCATCCCGCTATTCCTGCGCTCCGTGAGACAGCTCATCAACAACGAGGTGTTGCTGGTAGTGTCGCTGGGGCTCTGCTGTGCCATGGCGGTGCTGTCTACAAAGGTGGGCTTCAGCTCTGCCTTCGGCGCGTTCATCATGGGCAGCATCCTGGCAGAGACGATTGAGGCCGAGCGCATAGAGAAGCTTGTGGAGCCGGTGAAGAATCTCTTTGGTGCCATCTTCTTCGTGTCGGTGGGTATGCTCGTCGATCCCAGAATCCTGGTTGAATATGCTCTGCCCATCCTGTTGCTGGTATTGACGATTCTCGTGGGACAGGCTGTCTTCGGCACGTTCTCGTTCATGCTGGGTGGTGAGTCGTTGAAGTCTGCCATGCGTTGTGGATTCTCGATGGCGCAGATTGGTGAGTTCTCGTTCATCATCGCCTCGTTGGGCCTTTCCCTGGGTGTCATCAGCGATTTCCTCTATCCCGTCGTGGTGGCCGTTTCTGTCATCACCACCTTCCTCACGCCTTACATGATCCGACTGGCCACACCATGCTATAACAAACTTGAGCGCCATCTGCCCAAGAAGGTCATCCTCTCGCTGAACCATCTTTCGATGAGTCACCAGCACTCCCAACAGCAGAGCAACTGGAAGCGGTTGTTGACTCAGGTGGGCCTGAATACCGCGATCTATACCATCCTCTCCTCGGCTGCCATCGCCCTGATGTTCACCTTCGTGCTACCCTTCATGCATAAACTGTTGCCTGGCTCCGATCTGCGTTTCTATGCCAATGCCATCACGGGCGTGCTGACCATCCTGCTGATAGCCCCATTCCTGCGGGCGATGGTGATGAAAAAGAACAAGAGCGAGGAGTTCAAGGCCCTGTGGCGTGAGAGTAACAGTAACCGTGTGCCGCTCATCTTCACCATCTTGGTGCGTGTGATGATTGCCATGAGTTTCATTTTCTATATCTGCAACTATCTGATGCACTTTGCCAGCGCCCTGGTCGTCTGCATCTGCATCATCGTCGTGGTGGGCATCATCTTCTCCCGTTGGATCAAGCATCGCAGCATCACGCTTGAGCGCCTCTTCATCCAGAACCTGCGTTCACGTGAGATTGAGGCTCAGGTGCATGGCAAGAAGCGCCCGCTATACGAAGGCCGTCTGCTGGATCGTGATATCCATATTGCAGAGTTTGAGGTGCCTGCCGACTCGTTGTGGATGGGGCAGACGCTGAAGCAGTTGAACCTGGGTCAGAAGTATGGTGTGTTGATCAGTAGCATCCTTCGTGGTGGCCGTCGTGTCAACATTCCTGATGGCGATTATGTCGTATTCCCCAATGATGTGCTTCAGGCGATTGGTAGTGACACACAGTTTACGGCTTTCCGCGATGCTCTTGAGAGGGAGCGTTTCGGAGAAGACCCGGATATGGAGATGCGGGAGATGAAACTGCGGCAACTGATCATTGGTGCCGACAGCCCGTTCATTGGCAAGACACTCATCGAGAGCGGTATCCGTGACCATTACAGTTGTATGGTTGTCGGTCTGGAGGAAGGAAAGGAGAGTTTGTCCACCTATCGTCCGAACCGCCGTTTCCAAGAGGGCGATATCATCTGGGTGGTAGGTGAGTTGGAGGCGCTTGATGCCTTGATGAAAGCTTGAGGCTTGTTTACAGTTTACAGTTTACAGTTTACAGTTTACGGTTTACAGTTTACTGATGAATTGTTTATAGTTTATAGTTTATAGTTTATAGTTGAATACCGGGCAAAGCCACTTCTGACTATAGAAGTAATCATCTATAAACTATAAACAATAAACAATAAACTATAAACAAAAACTAAGAATTAAACTCCCCCGTCAGTTCGCAGATTCTAACGATGACCTTCATCGCTTTCTCCATCGACTGAATGCTGACGAACTCATACGGTCCGTGGAAGTTAACGCCGCCGGCGAAAATGTTAGGGCAGGGGAGACCCTTGAACGACAACTGCGCCCCGTCGGTGCCACCACGGATGGGCTTTACTTTGGGAGCAACGCCACAGTCCTGCATCGCATGGAGCACGAGGTCGATGACGTGCATCTCTGGGTCGATCTTCTCTTTCATGTTGTAATACTGGTCTTTCACCTCGCAGACGACCGTCCCCTCACCGTACTTCTCATTCATCAGTTCTGCACACTTCTGGACAAAGCGCTTGCGGTCTTCAAAGCGTTCGCGGTCGTGGTCGCGAATGATGTAGCTCAGCTTCGCCCCTTCTACGTTCGACTGGATGCCGAGCAGGTGGTAGAATCCCTGATAGCCTTCTGTCGTCTCTGGTGTCTCGTCGTCAGGCAGCATTCTGGCAAACTCTACGGCCAGCAGGTTGGCATTCACCATCTTTCCCTTTGCATAGCCTGGATGCACGCTCACACCTTTTATATATATCTTGGCCGAGGCAGCGTTGAAGTTCTCAAACTCCAACTCGCCTACGTCGCCGCCGTCCATCGTGTAGGCCCAGTCACATCCGAACTTCTCCACGTCGAAGTAGTGTGCTCCCATACCGATTTCCTCGTCAGGGTTGAAAGCGATGCGGATGGTGCCGTGCTTCACTTCGGGATGGTCCCTCAGCCAGCACATGGCCTCGACAATCTCTGCGATACCTGCCTTGTCGTCGGCTCCTAACAGGGTCTTGCCGTCAGTCACAATCAGGTCTTCGCCCACATGGTTCAGCAGCTCAGGGAATTTCTCGGGTGACATCCTGAGAGTGCATCCTTCCTCGGGTCCACCGCCCAGCATAATCTCCGAGCCGTCGTAGTTGCGTATGATTCTTGGCTTGATGTCTGCCCCGGAACAGTCTGGCGAGGTGTCGTAATGTGAGATGAATCCGATGGTGGGAGTGTCGCACTTTGTGTTTGCTTTCAGCGTGGCGTAGAGGTAGCCCTTATCGTCAAGCTCAATGTCGCTGAGGCCCTCGCGCTCCAGCTCTTTCTTCAGATACTCGGCAAAGACCAGCTGCTTCGCCGTACTCGGCACACTCTGGCTGTCCTCTGCCGACTGCGTGTCAAACTTCGTGTAGTTCAGAAATCTCTCGGTAATATCCATATTCGCTTTTATACTATCAGTTGGTCTTTATGGTCAGTAAGGCCTTTTTCAGATGCTTCAGGCTGCTGTCGGGGCCGATCATGATCTCGAAGTCGCCGGGTTCCAAGACGTAGTCGAGGCTGCTGTTATAGAATTTCAGCAGGTCGTCGGTAATCTCGAATGCCACTTCCTTGCTCTCGCCTTTCTTTAGGTGTATGCGTTTGAAGCCTTTCAACTCCTTCACGGGACGGGTAATGCTGGCCACGACGTCGTGGATGTAGAGTTGCACAATCTCGTCGCTTTCTGAGCACGTCGTCGATGAGCCATTTGTTGGCCGTGGCGGGTGTGTAGTCCACGATGTTGAACGAGGTCATCACCGAGCCTGCCCCTGCCTTGGCGGCTGCCTCGTAGGGCGGGAAGAACTGGTTGTACATCCTCAGGCGGCTCATGTCCACCGTATTATAGTCGCGCCCAGCCTCTGCCCCTCCGTAGAGGGCGTAGTGCTTCACGCAGGCCATCATGTTCTCCGGGCCATAGTTCCCTTGATAGCCTCTCACCAGCGCCTCGGCGATGCGACAGCCTAAGAACGGGTCTTCGCCGTTGCCCTCTGCGATACGGCCCCAGCGGGCATCGAGGGCAATGTCTACCATCGGGCTGTAGGTCCAGCAGATACCGTCGGCCGTAGCCTCCTTCGCAGCTATCCTTGCAGCCTGCTCTATCGCCTCCAGATCCCAGCTGCACGACATGCCGAGGGGAATGGGGAAGATGGTCTCGTAGCCGTGAATCACATCCATACCCACGAGTACGGGGATGCCCAGACGGCTTCTTCTCGCTGCGTCCTGCAGTTGCCGGATGCCGTCCACGCCTTTCTGGTTCAGTACGGTTCCCAGTTTGCCCTGCTCTATGAGTTGCAGCAACGGACTGTTCTTCAGCTCTCCCGTCGTGGCCGAGGTGCCGGGCAACAGGTTCATCTGTCCGAGTTTCTCCTCAACGGTCATCTTCGCCATCAACTGGTCGATGAAGGTGTCCATCTTCTGGTCTTGTGTCTGACCGTTCTGCTGGTTTTGCGCCAGCGCGTTCAGCCCTGCCAGGAGCACCAGCACTCCCATGAATAGTCTTCTTATCTTCATACTTGTTTTTAAGATTTGCATCGCAATTCGTTTGCAAAGATACGATTTTTTTTCGGTAAGCGAGAAGAAAATGAGAGAATTAAAGTGTTCTTTGTCTAAAAGTCGTTTGCTTTGTGTCTGAAGGTCGTGAGCCTTAGGTCTGAAAGCTGTTCGCGTTTGACTATAGGCGTTCGGTTGTTTGCCTATAGGCGAACAGTCATTTGGCTATAGGCAAACGGTGTTTTAGTGCCAGTAAAGTCCCGGTTTAGTGCCAGTAAAGTCCCGGTTTACTGCCTCTAAACTTTCAATTGAGGTTATGTGTTAGCATCACTTGCAGCATCAATTCCATCAAACACCCCGGTAACGGATTCGCGAATGTCTGGAATCACCAACGCCAGAACTTGCCTAACATCGAATTGGGCTACTTGTCATAGTGTGCCTTGAACTTGTAGTTTTCGCAATGATGTGCCATAGTCCAATTTCCTAAACTATTTTAATAATTGCTGCAAAAATAGTGATTTTGCTGCAAAAATAAGTAACTTTGCCCTTAGTTTTAATGTTTTGTGATATGATAGACCAGATTATCGACTACAACAAGACTTTCGTAGCACAGAAAGGCTACGAGAAGTATCTCACGGACAAGTACCCCGACAAGAAACTGGCGGTATTGTCGTGTATGGACACCAGACTTACCGAACTGCTCCCTGCGGCCCTCGGTCTGAAGAACGGCGATGCCAAGATCATCAAGAATGCAGGAGGCTTAGTCATATCTGCCTTCGACTCAGCTATGCGTAGCTTGATAGTAGCCATCTATGAGCTGGGGGTGGAGGAAATCATGGTGGTGGCTCACTCGCATTGCGGAGCCTGCCACATGAGTTACGACCATTTCCATCATGAGATGATTGCCCGTGGCGTGACGGATGAGACACTCGACACCATCCGCAAGTGTGGCATCGACCTCGACCAGTGGTTGGAGGGCTTTAAGGACACACCGACCTCCGTCCGCAAGACCGTTGAGACCATCAAGACCCATCCGCTGGTGCCGAAGGATATCGTGGTTCGTGGGTTTATCATTGATTCAGAGACCGGGGCTTTAGAAGAAATCCAATGAAGAAGATAATAAATCCTTGGCTCATATGCCATAGTCTATAATATCAAATGTTTCATTGGATGACCACCCCATTGGTTATCATTCACGTATTGGAAGCCGACGGACGCGTATAATGCCTCGCCGACGGGATTGCCCTTATCTACCAATAGTCCGACACATGGCAACCCCATGCGATTTGCCCGTTCCTTGGTAGCCAACAACAGCTTTCGGGCTATGCCTTGACGACGGTATTCGGGAAGCACGGCCAAAGAATCAAGATACAGCTCGCCTGCCTGCGTCTCATCATCCATACCCGTATGATCCTTGCCGATATGTTCTTTGGCAGCCTCGATAAAGGCTCGCCGAAGTTCATGCAGAAGCCCACCATCATAGCTGACGGAAATGCCGACAACCCTATCTGCATCCATCGCCACCAGCGTATTCCGATAACTGTATTGCGAATCCTCGCGCTCAACAAGCATCGTCATCATCTTGCGGCAATCCTCCAACCCGTAACCTTCACCACAGAAATACAGGCAACAGTCATCCGTCATGGCCGTCATAATCAGGCAGGCTATCTCTGCCGCCTGGCTCTTGGTTGCTTCTTGAATCTCTATCATTCCTTCTTATCTGATGAAATTAGTCCAAACCGGCTGTTCTTTCTGAGGATGTCCATCTTCGGTAACGTTCAGTTTCTTTATTATCCAAGCCATGTTGCGTCCCAGTGTCCGCATCGTCTGGATACCTTCCTCGTCCAGCTTTACCTGCCCTGGAGTCTGCCCATAAATACTAATAATTCTCAAAACTTGGTACAAAGTTACGCATTATTCTTCGTAATTAATCAGAATTGACTAATTTTGCAACATCTTTTAGGAGAATTGACTATGCCAAAGGAACGAAACAAGGCAGACGGCTATCGTGAGAAGGCTTACGAGGGTGACACCAAGGCGATGAACAACCTTGGGGGTTGTTACGAGCGTGGCATTGGCGTAAAGGTCAATCTGGAAATGGCGTTCGAGTGGTATATGAAGGCTATCAACCCGCCATCGACTACTGCAAGGAACACGGATATAAATGGTATTAAACTATCGAATAATGAAACTGAAGAAACGGAAAATCAAGTATTCGGCAATATTCCTTCTCTGCTGGTTTGCCTTTCTGGTCTTTCTTGTGGATGGAGTCCTGAAATTCCAGACATTAGTTGACTATTTCGGGTCGTCCGCATTGGTAGAGGTTGCGTTGCTGCTATTGGTCATTCTACCCACATCGGCTGTTTACAGATTTACAAAAGAAAAAAAGTGAAGATAAATACATAGTTTGTTCATGAATATTAAGTTGAAGATAATCGAAGAGACTTTTTCTGATATAAAATTGAAAACAAATATGAAAAAGATTATTATGATGATGGCAGCACTCTTGACGTTTAGCCAGAGTGCGTGCTCACAAGCTAACAAAACAAAGGAGAACAAAGACATGAAAGTATTAGTAGCCTATTTCTCTGCATCAGGCATGACAAAAGGTGTAGCACAACAACTGGCTGAGGTGACGGGTGGAACGTTACACGAAATCAAGCCGGAACAGCCCTACACGGATGCAGACCTCGACTGGCATGACAAACAGAGCCGCAGCAGCGTAGAGATGCAGGACAAGACATCGCGTCCTACCATCACCGGCAAGTTCAAGAACATGCAGGATTACGATATCGTCTATGTTGGCTTCCCTATTTGGTGGTACACCTGCCCGACGATCATCAACACCTTTATGGAGGCCTACGATTTCCAGGGCAAGACCGTCATCCCCTTCGCTACCTCTGGCGGCAGCAGCATCAAGAAAGCCTGCGAAGACTTGAAAGCTACTTATCCTAATATCAACTGGAAAGATGGCAAACTACTGAACCGTGCTTCGAAGGATGACTTGAAGAAGTGGGTGGAGAGTAACCTGTAGAGTTTCGTTGGCAATATGACTATACAAGAGTTTAGGGATTATATGGCATCGGGCAAGCCCGTCATTGGTGGCGGTGAAGTCCACATGATGTTCCATCAGCTGTCGCAGGAGGCGCTGAAGATAACAGCTGAGATTAACGGCAAGTATCATACACCAGAACAGTTGCACGATTTGTTGGAGCAGCTTTGGGGACGTGAAGTGCCCAAGACGGTAGGCATGTTTCCTCCGTTCCATACCGACTGCGGCAAGAACACCATCGTTGGTGAACGGGTCTTCATCAACATGGGTTGCAAGTTCCAGGATCAAGGTGGCATCACCATCGACGAGGGCGCTCTCATCGGTCACAACGTCGTGCTGGCAACCATCAATCACGACCTTGACCCGGCCAACCGTCAGAGCATGAGCTATGCACCAATTCACATCGGCAAAAACGTATGGATTGGAGCCAATGCCACCGTTCTTGCTGGAGTAACCATCGGCGATGGAGCCGTAGTAGCTGCTGGTGCAGTAGTGACAAAGGACGTTGAACCGAATACCATTGTTGGTGGCGTTCCAGCCAAGCTGATAAAAAAGATAGAGATAAAAGACAGATAAATCGGAATTTGTATGGAATACTTTTATCCTTTTGGCGAAACCGTTCGCCGTTTAGTACAACAAGATAGAACTCCTAAACAAGTTTTTGTCCTTGGTGTATATGCCAGTGCTGTACATGCAAGATGGAAAAAAGGAAATGAAATAATTTGTCAGGCATTAGCGGTGGCGAGTGAACCAAGAATCTTTTGGGATGGTAATCCTGACGAAGCCAGGGAAATTATTTCCAAAATTCATTTACCATCTGAACTTGGAAGTTTAGAGCCAGCTGGTAGTCATTTAAATGGACCGTCAGCAAAAGTATTGGATGAACATATTCTTGCACCATTAGGATATACGAGAAAAGAAGCTTGGTTGTGTGACTTGTTGCCAGAAACTCGTCTGAATAATAGTCAAGTAAGAGTTCTGAAAACAAAGTATGAACCCAGAATACAGCAATATGGTCTCAATCCAGTAACTATTCCAAAACGTCCAACTGTCTTTTGTGACATAAATAGATGCAAAGAAATACTCGCAGAACTGAAAGAGTCACGAGCAAATTTACTTGTATTGCTCGGTGATATCCCCATTAGGCAGTTTCTAAACAGAATCACCCAGGTTAATTATACTTCATTGCAGGAATATGTGAATTTATATGGATATGGGAATCCCTCAAAAGCTATAATCAATGGGAATAGCATAAATGTCCTTCCTATTGCTCATCCTCGACAAATTGGAGCCTTAGGTGCGCATAGTGAGAAATGGTTTCAAGCCCATTTAGAATGGGAGAATAAAAGCAAGTAAATTCCAATTTAGCTTATAGTTATGACAGAATATGAAAAGATGCGCCGTGAAGAGTTCTATGACTTTACAAGCGAGGAATGTTTGGCGAGTTACTATAGGGCAAAGCATATATGCGCAAAACTACAGACCATGACTATCGAGGATGCGGATTACAGAAAGACGATAGAAGATCTGATTCCCGGTATTCCTGAATCATCCACGGTATCACCGCCATTTCATTGTGACCACGGGCATGGCATCAAACTGGGTGAGAATGTCTTCATCAACTACAACGGAACGATGCTCGACGGAGGCTTGATAACTATCGGCTCCAACACTCAGGTTGGCCCAAACTGCCAGTTCCTGACTCCGAATCATCCTATTGACTACATTGAACGTCGTAAACCTATAGAACGATGTTCTCCAATAACCATCGGTGAGGACTGCTGGTTAGGAGGCGGTGTTACAGTTTGCCCAGGAGTGACCATCGGTGACCGTTGCATCATCGGTGCAGGCAGTGTGGTAGTGAAGGATATCCCTTCTGATTCAATAGCTGTTGGCAATCCTTGCCGGGTTATCCGCAAGTTATGAATATAAGAACTATAAATTGAAATGCAAAACAAGAACGACTACATCACCATGCTCGGTACAGGCAATGCACTTGCCACCCGATGCTACAACACGTGCTTCACACTTCATGGCGAGAAGGGTGTGTTGCTTGTAGATGCTGGTGGAGGTAATGGTATTCTTACCCAACTGGAGAAGGCAGGAATCAGGCGTGAGGACATCAGCGACCTCTTTGTCACCCATGCTCACACGGGCCATCTGCTGGGCTGCGTCTGGATTATGCGGATGGCACTTCAGTTTCGATACTCTCTCCGTGTATGGAGCCACAAGACGATGCATTTAAAGTTCAAGTATGGCCTACCTCTGATTCTGTTGGCTCAGATTGCATTCATGTATTTGATAAGCGAGAAATAGAGATTCCATGACGCTGACCTACATCTTCCATAGCGGCTTTGTGCTCGAAACGGAGCAGTCCATCCTGCTATTCGACTACTGGCTTGATCCAAGTGGTGTGATGGATGGCGTGCTGCGGAGCGGGAAGCCCCTATATGTCTTCGCCAGCCACTTCCACGAAGACCATTTTACGAAGGAAATCTTTGAGTGGAAGAAGCTGCGTGAAGGTATCACCTACATTCTCTCCAAGGATATCTACAAACATCGGAGAGCCAACAAAGAAGATGCTGA
>Ga0310691_10002396_pt1 | contig 25121 bp, 20 predicted proteins | sample 176DNAGHGlowgp2_FD_203887 | JGI IMG/M metagenome (GOLD analysis project Ga0310691, IMG submission 203887) | Sheep rumen microbial communities from Palmerston North, Manawatu-Wanganui, New Zealand - 1766 DNA GHGlow gp2 (v2) (version 2) | ecosystem: Host-associated > Mammals > Digestive system >...
ATTGGGAGATATGATTGTCATTAATTTCGAGACTCCTATAGAGTATGAAGCAGGTAAGTCGCTTCGCATCCTTGTTAGCTCTTCTGCAAGTAGCGATGCAGGCTATAATTCGTTCAACTTTGAGAAATCCACTACGACAGGTTTGGCTTACCAGCATCAAAATGATGGCACAGCTGGAATATTTACAGGCGGGTGGACTGCTAAAAACCTTCCCATGATTTACCTTAGTCTTGAGGCTGCAACCGCTACCCTCGCAGGCACTGTAAAGACTATAGAGGGTGCTGCTATTGCCAATGCCAATGTGACTCTTGCTGCTAACAATGGTGTGAAATATTCTGGAAAGACTGGCAATGATGGCGCTTACAGCATTAATGTGATTCAGACAGGTCTTTCCTATAATGTCACTGCAACCAACGGTGAAGTAAGTGCTACTGGTAGAAACGTGTCGCTTGCCGATGGTAATGTAACAAAGAACTTCGTACTGGGCACCATTTCGCTCGGGGATGTTCCTGAGCCTGCCATTTATGCTAAAGTCGTGCTTAACCGCGCGCTGAAAAGAGGCTGGAACGCTGTGGTGCTTCCGTTTGCCGTGTCGGCTGAGGAACTGGCAACTGTTTGTGGCGGTGACGATGGTATTGAACTGGCTGAATATGATGGCGATGAGGGCGACACCGAAGTAATTGTGACATTCAAGGATGTGAAAGCCGTTGAGGCTAATGTGCCCTTCCTGCTCTATCTGCCCTCCGAAGACAGGGAGAATCCTGAGTTCGCAAATGTCGACCTGGCAGCTGATGAAGCTGAAGCCGTGACTGAGGGTGATGTGTTCGACTTTGTGGGTGTCTATGACAGGACTGACGTTAATGCGGGCGACTACTTCATCCAAGGTGGCAAGTTTGTCAAGGCCAGCACTGGAAACTACGTTCTTCCCTACCGTTCCTACCTGAAGCTGAAGGACACCGCCGCTGGTGCTCGCAGCATCCGCTTCGTGATAGGTGATAATCAGGTAGTAACCGCCATCAATGGTCTCACCATCGATGCTACCAGTACCGAGGGTGCCTACAACCTGCAGGGCCAGAAGGTGGAGCAGCTGAAGAAGGGCAACCTCTACATCATCAACGGCAAGAAGGTGCTGGTGAAATAAATAGAATAATGTGTCATCAATAAAAACGAAAGCAACATGAAAAAAGAATATATTTCACCGCTTGTCCACACTGTGTGGATGAAGGCTGCTACACATCTCTGCGAACCGTCCATCACCAGAACTCAAGGTACTCAGAACCCTTTGGAAGTTGATGGAGAGGCCCAACAAGGTAGCGGCAGTGACTCCCGCCGCCGCCGCCGCGACGTGTGGGACGACGACGAGGAGGACGACTACGCCTTCTAAGCCAGACGCCATCAGTGACAGTATCAGCGGCGGGGACGGCCAGTCTTCGCCGCTGTTACACGCTTTTCGGCAACAAGTGCACACACCGCGAAAACCAAGCCAAACATTTGGCCATTTCGGATAAAACCCTTATCTTTGCACCGATTAAACAATAACAAATACGTATGAAGAAACTTCAACTTACATTACTTGCCCTGCTGTCGATGACAGCCGCCAACGCCCAGACCATCCTGAGCGAGGACTTCGAGACGGGCAACACCGGCGACGCCACCACCCCCGTCACCGCCGGCCAGGGATGGACGGTGGTGAACGGCTACACCGGCAAGAACACCACCTACAACTGGTACAACTACTACCACGACCCCGAGAGCAGCAGCGGTCCCACCATCAGTGGTGCGTGCTGCGCCGCCTGCGACGGCCCCATCAATGTCAACCCCGTTGACGGCAGTGGCCCCCGCGAGGAGATACTGCTGTCGCCTGAGCTGAACCTCGACAACACCTACCAGCTGCAGTTCTCGTGGAAGGTCAGTCCCATGAATGCCAGTGACAACTCACGCTATGACCTGCAGGTGCGCGTGGTCACCGGCGGCAACCTGCAGAACGCCGAGACCGTGTTCAGCATCCAGAACGAGCAGATGCTGCGCGAGAGCGGCGTCACCGTGTTCCCCATCGACACCTGGGACCTGCACACCTCGCGTGTGGACCTGAGCGACTGGCAGGGTGAGAAGGTGCAGCTGGCCTTCGTCTACAAGATGCTGGCTCAGAGCTCGAACATCGTGTGGCTCGACGACATCACCGTCAGCCAGCATACACCTGTCACCGGCCCGCAGGCCAGCGTCACCCTTGACCGCTATGACTTCGGCACCGTCTACATCGGTGAGAAGCGCTACAGCGACGTCATCACCCTGACGAACACTGGCAAGGACGGTCTGAAGATTACCAGCGTGGACCTGCCCGCTGGCGTGGGGCTGAACATCGACCCCGCCACCGTCAACCTGCGCACCTACGACCATGTGGACTTCCAGCTGACCTACACCGCCTCGATGACGTCGGCAGCCAGCGGCAATGCCGTGCTGCACACCACCGGCGGCGATGTCACCATTGCCTTCACGGCCACGAAGCAGCTGCTGCCCGAGGGCTATGTCCTGGAGAACTTCGAGCAGTACTTCCCGCCCGCAGGCTGGAAGAACAACGGCTGGTCGTGGGTCACGTCAGCCATCGAGGGCGACCACAGCGTCTACTGCGGCGGCAACTTCTCAGCCAGCTATCTGCGCTCGCCCCGTCTGGACCTGAGCGAAGGCGGCAGCGTCACCTTCACCTACTACAACCAGTATGACGGCGAGTCTGCTCCTGAGTACGACATCGAGCTGCAGGTGAGCACCGACGGCGGCGACACCTGGAAGACCGTGTGGACCAGCGACTACCAGAACGGCCTGAACCAGCTGTTGACTGAGACCGTCGACCTGGGCATGGGCAGCGACGACAGCTACATCCGCTGGTACTATCCCGCCGTTGAGAGTGACGATGAGGGTGCCTACGACCACTCCAGCTTCACCCTCGACCGTGTGCAGCTGCCTAACGTCTTCGGCATGGACGGCGTTCCCGGCAATGCCACCGTCATCGCTCCTGTGAACAACGCCACCGACATCTACCCCCGCGACATCGTCCTGCAGTGGGGACCGGCACAGTTTGCCACGGGCTATAAGCTCTATGTGGGCACCAACGCTGCTGCCAACGACCTCATTGAGGACCTCAACGTGGGCAACACCCTGACCTATACCATCCCCGAGGCTGCCTACGAGACCACCTACCGCTGGAAGGTCGTGGCCTATAACGACAAGGGCGAGTCGACGACCGCCAGCACCTGGCGCTTCACCACCCAGCCCGATGCATCGGTCATGGAGTTCCCCTACGAGGAGAACTTCGACGCCTGCACCAACGCACAGCCCGTGCCTACGGGATGGCTGAGCACGGCCACCGAGGGCGTGTACAACTTCGCCAAGTGGAGTCCCAACAGCATCTATCCCTACAACGGTAAGGGCGCCAGCCTCTCGGCAGGATGGCTCAACCCCGGACAGAGCGTCATGCTCACCTCGCCCCAGTTCGTGCTGCCCGCCGACGGCAAGTCGATGAGCATCTCCTTCTTCTGGGGTAACGCACATCCCAGCGACCTCATCGTCGACGAGACGGGACTGCTGAAGAAACAGAACGTGGAAGGTGGCAACGGCAAGGACGAGGTCGTCTTCGAAATCTACAGCGACGGACAGTGGAAGCAGGCTTCCTATCTCTCGGAGAACTTCAACGCCGACGGCGAGACGAAGTACTGGCGCCAGGAGGTCATCGACCTGAATGAGTATGCCGGCAAGACCGTGCAGTTCCGCTGGACCACGCATTGCATCTCAGGAACGAATGGCTATGGCACGCTTGACAACGTGGTCATCAACGGCACCATCGAGGACGGCGTGGCCTTCAACCGTGAGAGCTGGGATGGCGGCAAGGTGAACTACGGCAAGGCTGTCAGCAGCGGCAACCTGCTTACTGTCAAGAATATCGGCAAGAACGCACTGAAGGTGAAGAGCGTCACCTTCGGCACCGGCAACTTCACTTCGACCATTGCTGCTGGCGACGAGCTGGCTGTTGGCGAGGGTAAGGCGTTCAGCGTCCAGTTCAACGGCAACGAGACCGTTGGCAAGGTCAACGACGTGATGACCGTCGAGTTCGAGGGCGGTGCCACAGCTGAGCTGCCCGTCAGCGGCGAGGCCCTGGCTGAGAATGTTCTCTTCTACGGCTTCGAGAAGAACCCCTTGGACTATGACTGGAAGACTGACTTCACACAGATTGATGTTGACAACCGCGTCACTTACGACCTGGGCTACTACCTCACCGTGGTGGAGAACGACGGTGGCCGCTATGCCTTCACACAGGTGGACAACAACAATGTCAGCATGCTGGCTGCCCACAGCGGCAACCACACCATCGCCGCCGCTGCTCCTGCCGACAACTCGGCTGCTGACGACTGGCTCATCAGCAAGCAGCTCACATTCGGTAAGAACGGACAGTTCGACTTCTATGCACGTAACCTCGGCACCACAGGCTCCGTCTTCGTGGGCGACAACGACCTGCACCACGTGCAGGTGCTCGTCAGCGAGAATGGCAACACCAAGACTGCCGACTTCGTCAGTGTGATGAACAACACGGAGATGCCCTACCTGAAGGAGAACGAGTGGAACCACTACACCGTTGACCTGTCGGCCTACGCTGGCAAGCCCATCTATGTGGCCCTGCGCCACACCACCGTGACGGCCAGCTGGTTGGCTTTCTTCGACGACTTCACCTTCAGTGGGCTGGACAACGGGACCACTGCCATCGATGCCGCCACTGCCAACCTCAGCGGCCGCGTCAGCGTGTGGAACGTGAACGGCATCCAGGTGGCTGAAGGCACGGCCGACGTGCTGCAGCGCCTGCCCAAGGGTGTCTATGTGGTGAAGAGTGATGCCGGCCAGGCCGTGCGCGTCATTCGTAAGTAAATGAGCAGACGAATGAACAGACAGAGATTCTTCCTATCGTTATTGCTGCTGCTGGCCCTGGGCCTCACTGCCCAGGGGCAGCAGCGCAACAAGCGACTGACCATCCAGGTGACATCGGTTGACGGTGACGACCTGGATGGTCAGCCGTTAACGCTCATGCAGACCGACTATGCCGTGAGCTATGGCAAGCTGACTCTCGATGCCAGCGGGCAGTGTGCACTGAACGTCTATGGCGGCAACCACCAGCTGACCGTCGAGCGCGATGGCTTCGACCTGCTGCAGCATGACTTCTTCGTTGACGAGACGGCCACCGAGCTCACCGTGCAGGTGACGCTGACGGAGCGCACACAGCAGCCCTTCGCACTGACCGTCGACCTGCAGCACGACGCCTTCAGCGGCCGCGACGACCTGAGCCTGTCGTGGAACACTGAGCAGCCCGCCTTCTTCGACGACTTCGAGAGCTATGAGCCGTGGGCCGTCACCTTCGGCCAGTGGACCGGCATCGATGCCGACGGGCAGGTTGCCGCTCCCCTGCTGGGCACCTATCCCAACCGTGGCGTCATGCAGTACGCACAAATCATCAATCCACTGACCGTCGCCCCCACCTGGTGGTACGACTATCCCATCCTGCGCCCCTTCGACGGACAGCAGTATGTGGGCTTTACACGCACCAGCAGCGGCCAGGCCAACGACGACTGGCTCATCTCGCCTGCCATCACCGTGGGCAACAACAACGTGCTGGAGTTCTTAGGCAAGGCCGGCGACCAGTTTGCTGAGCGCTTCATGGTCTACATCACGACAAAGACCGACAACCCCACACAGCAGGACTTCGTCCGCCTGGACAAGGGCAACTATGAGACGGCCGACTACCGTGGCTGGCAGGAGTTCAGCTATGACCTGTCAGCCTGGGCCGGACAGACGGTGAAGTTCGCCATCCGCTACATCAGCGACTACAACCGCTACGGCTCCTTCATGCTCATGGTCGACGATGTCTATGTGGGTCAGCCTCTGGCCTATTATGAAGCCAACATGCCTCGTCACGCCAGGCGCGGCGCCCTGCGGTCGCCCGCCAACCCCAATGAGCAGTTCACTGTGCTGCTCGACGGCCAGCCCGTGGGCACCACCGACGGCTATTCCTATACGATAAGTAATGTGTCGGCCGGTCACCATGAGGTGGGCGTGCAGGCCTCCTATATCGCAGCCCAGAGCGAGGTGACCACCGCCGCCGTTGACGTGCCCGGTGCCGACGGCTATGCCCGTGTGGACATCGCCGTGACGGCAGCCAGCGCCCTCAGCCCCGACGGCCAGCAGCTGCAGCTGCTCAGTCGCGAGACGGCACAGACCTATACGCTGACCGTCGCCGGCGGACATGCCATCGTACCCTCGCTGCCTCGCGGCACCTATGAGCTGCATGCTGAGGAGGGTGCCTTCGAGGCTTACAGCCAGACCCTTGAGGTGAACGGCGACACGAGCCTGACCATCAGCCTGAGCGACCGCATCCTCGACCCCTGGAACATCACCGCCAACACGGCCGACGACGGCAGCATCACGCTGCGCTGGAACCAGGAGCTGGTGTTCAACGACAGCTTTGAGGACTACGACGACTTTGCCACCGGCAGCTTCGGCGACTGGCTTACCGTCGACCGCGACCAGCAGCCTGTCTATCCCATCGGCCTCGGCAGCCAGACCAACATCGTCAGCTTCCCCGGCTCAGGCACCGCCCGTAACCCCACGGCCATCGCACCCATGGTGTTCAACCCCTGGAGCACCGAGCCTGCCATGCTGCCCACCGACATCGCCATCGCCGCCCCGACGGGCGACAAGACCGTCGTCTTCTTCTCGCCGCAGCGTGCCCAGGCTGACAAGTGGCTCATCTCGCCACTGCTCGACATCCGTCAGGGCTACCAGCTGCACGTCACCGCCAAGGGCTACTCGGAGATGTATCCTGAGTCGATGGAGTTCTGCGTCAGCAATGGCAGCACCAATCCGGCCGACTTCACCCCCATCAGCAGCATCGACGCCCTCACCAGCACCGTGTGGACCGTCTATGCCACCGACCTGGCCGACTTCGTCGGGCGTCAGGTGCGCTTAGCCGTGCATTACACCTCTACCGATGCCTTCCTGGCACAGGTCGACGACTTCATCGTGGGACCTGAGGACGGACAGGGCGAGCAGGTGGACTATGGCAACATCGTGCGCTTCGACATCTATGTCGACGGCGTGAAGGTGGGCGAGAGCACCGTGCCGCAGTATGTCATCGGCGCACTTCCCGAGGGTCGCCATGTGGTGGGCATCCAGGCCATCTATCAGAATGGTGCGTCGGCCACCACCGAATATGTGGTGGAAGGGTCCACCGCCATCAGCACCCTCACGGTTGCTGACGGCAGCGACAGCCAACTCACCGACCTGCAGGGCCGCCGTGTGTCCGTCCCCCGGCGTGGCATCTATGTGAGGAACGGAAAGAAAGTCATTTACTAATTAAGTGAGGAACGGAAAATCATTTGCTGATTCCATGAGGAAGATACTCATAACCATGACGATGCTGGCCGTGGCGGTAATCACCGCTGCGGGCCAGCCCCGTCGGGTGGAGGGCCTTAGCAGCACGCAGCGTGTGCTGGGCTATACCCTCACCGACGACATCGACATCAACGGCGCCGCCTTTGGCGAGGCAGGTACCTATACCATCGGTGCGACCCTCGAGCCCGATGTGCTGCAGCCATACGCCGGCTGCCGCGTGGTGGGCCTGCGCGTGGCCGCTGCCTTGAGCTTGGGCCGCGAGCGCACCTTTGTCTATGATGTGGACAACAACTTTATCCCCATTGTCGAGCAGAAGCAACGCCTGTATGAAGGTTGGAACAACATCTTCTTCAATGGCGAAGGATATGTCATCAAGGGCACCGAGACCCTCTTCTTCGGCTTCGACTACGATGAGACACAGGCCATGGTCGACGCCGAGCAAGGTGGACTGTGCTCTGTCGGCGAGGACGCCGAGGGCGCCTTCTACCTCTTTGGCAACTATGGCCAGGGCACCGGGCTCTACAGCATCAGCGGCGTGGGCAAGCTCTGCGTACAGCTCATCGTCGACGTGAGTAGCCTGCCTGCCCAGGACATGGCCATCACCTTCCTCGACGCAGGCTTCAAGTACAAGAAGCCGGGCGAGGGCATCGACCTGATGGCACAGCTGCTCAATGTGGGTCGCGAGCCGCTCAGCAGCTACGATGTGAGTGTACAGATAGACAGTGACGAGCCACAGTCGTTCCACAGCGACCAGGAGTTGCCCGACGGGCAGCAGGACACCTGGACACAGTCGGTGCGCCTGCCTGACGACATCGCCGTGGGCATGCACACGCTGACGCTGCGCCTGACGACGCTCAACGGCCAGCCCCTGGCCGACGGCACGGGCAAGCACGCCACCGCCACCTTTGCCGTCTATGAGAACACCCTGGACCGCAATCAGGTCTACGTCGAGGTCTACACCGATGCAAGCACACCCCTGTCGGCCATGCTCAACAACGCCCTTGCGGCGCTCACCGCCGCTAACAACCAAGTCTGCGTGGTCAACGTCCACCGTCAGGGCACGCCTCTGGCCGTCAGCGATGCCGCCTACTTAGAGCAGCTCTATGCCTACGACTATCCCACGTTCACGGTCAACCGTGCCTATTTCCCCGGCGAGCCGTATATTGCCTACGACATGAACGACTACCTGCCCGTCTTCGGCACTGACATGACAGCCGCCATCCTGGGCGACATCGTGGCGCAGGACCTCTACAGCCCGTCGTTTGCATCGCTGCAGCTCAGCGGGCAGTATGACCCCCAGACACGTCGCCTGAGCATCGACGCACAGGGCGACCTGCTGCGTGAGGCCACCGCCATCTATGGCGACCTGGCGCTGACGCTCATGCTGACCGAGGACGGTGTGCGTGGCTCGCAGGCTGTCTATAGCCCCGTCACCCAGCGCACCACCATGAACAACGCCTATACCCACAACCATGTGCTGCGCGCATACGTCACACCCACCACTGGCACCCCCGTGGTGGCTACTGTGCCCGACGGTTTACCCGCCAGTGCCGGCACCTATACCGCCCACTTCGAGACGACGCTCGACAGCCGCTGGCAGGCTGACCGCATGACCGTGGTGGCCCTGCTGACGAAAGCCGCCGAGCAGGTGACGGACGACAATGTGAAGGATGTGGACGTGGTCAACGTCGCCAGCCTGCCGCTGTCAGCCATGGACACCCAGGGCATCAGCACAGCAAGCCAAGCCGACCGCGTGCCCACGGCTGTCTACGGCATTGACGGGCGTCAGCGTTCCACCGCTGCACGAGGCATGTCCATCGTCCGCTACAGCGATGGCAGCGTCAGGAAGGTGATGAGAGATGAGAAATGAGAGGTGAGAGGTGAGAAGTGAGAGGTAAGAGGTGAGAGGTGAGAGGCTATGCCGCTTTGCTCTACAAAGAAATCTCAAATCTCCGCTCGGCTATGCCGCTTTGCTCTGCAAAGAAACCTCAAATCTCAAATCAAACAAATATGAAAGGAAAATGGCTTGTCCCACTGTTGCTGGCCGCGTCGACACTCAGCGTGTCGGCACAGCCTGCAGCCACCAACGATTTTGTGAAAGGTGCCGACGTCGGCTTCCTCATGGGGCAGGAGCGGCACGGCGTGACATTCCATGACCGCAACGGCAACGAGCGGGAGTGTCTGGAACTGCTGAAGAACGACTATCAGCTGTCCGCCATCCGCATGCGCGTGTGGGTCAACCCGCGTGGCGGCACCAATGACAAGTATGAGCTGCTGGCCATGGCCCAGCGTGCAAAGGCCCTCGGCATGCAGCTCATGGTAGACTTCCACTACAGTGACTGGTGGGCCGACCCCGGCAAGCAGCCCATCCCCGCGGCATGGCTGGGACACAGCTACGAGCAGATGAAGCGCGACCTGCATGACCATACCGTCGACGTGCTGACGCTGCTGAAGGACAACGGCATTGAGCCGCGATGGGTACAGGTGGGCAACGAGACGACCAACGGCATGCTCTGGAGCGTGAAGACCGACGAGCGTGGCTGGGAGGTGCGCGACTCGTTAGGGCACACCACCATCACCCACTCCATGGGTCACTTCAAGACACAGCCTGAACAGTATGCCGGATTCATCCGTACCGGCTACGATGCCGTGAAGGAGGTCTTTCCAAACGCCATCGTCATCGTCCACCTGGACCACGGCCACCGTCAGGACCTCTATGACAACCACCTCGACACCCTGCTGAAGTATGGTGGCAAGTGGGACATGGTGGGCATGTCGCTCTACCCCTACTGGGCCATGGACGGCCACCCGGAGCTGAACGCCGACGACATCATCACTGACTGCATCAAGAACATCCGCCACGTCAGCGAGAAATACCACTGCGATGTGATGATTGTCGAGACGGGCTTCGAGGTGGACGAACAGCATCCTGAGAAGATGGAAGAGGGGCGCCGCCAGCTGGCGCGCGTCATCAGTGAGGCCCGCCATGACACCAACGGCCACTGCCGCGGTGTCTTCTACTGGGAGCCGCAATGCCTGCCCGGCGGCTATAAGCTGGGAGCCTTCAACGGTCAGGCGGCACCAACCGCCATCATGGAGGGATTCGTTGAGATGAGAAATGAGAGATGAGAGGTGAGAAGTGAGAGGTGAGAAATAATAATAACAAACTAATCTAATTGAATATGGACAAAGACCGACGCAAATTCTTGAAACGGCTGGGACTGACCGCAGGCTCTGCCGTGGCTGTCATGGCCTTAGACCCCCTGAAGGCTTGGGCCGACAACGACCCGAAGCCGGCAGCTGGGGCTAACAACCGCATGACCTATCGTGTGCAGCACGGCTCGGGCGAGCAGATATCGCTGCTCGGACTGGGCATGATGCGCATGCCGCGCGACAACCAGGAGCTGGTCAACCAGCTGGTCGACTATGCCATCGCCCATGGCGTCAACTACTTTGACACGGCGCCCATGTATGGCGGCGGCCGGAACGAGGGCATCACCGGCACGGCGCTCAGTCGCTATCCGCGTGAGAAATACTACGTGGCCACGAAGATGTCTAACTACGACCAGCGCCTCTGGGACCTGGAGGAGGCCAAGAAGATGTACGAGAAGTCGTTCCGCGAGCTGCGCGTTGACTACATCGACTACTATCTGCTGCACGGAGTGGGGCAGGGGGGCATGGACAACCTGCACCACCGGTTCCTTGACAACGGCCTGCTCGACTTCCTTGTCGAGGAGCGGAAGGCAGGACGCATACGTCACCTTGGCTTTTCCTATCATGGCGACGTGCGTGTCTTCGACTGGCTGGTAGACCACAACGACGAGTACCACTGGGACTTCGTGCAGATACAGATGAACTTCCTCGACTGGCGCCATGCCTCCTTTGGCAAGCGTGGCCGCCGTACCGATGCCGATGCGGAATATCTGTACGACAAGCTGGAGAAGGCCGGCATACAGGCAGTCATCATGGAGCCGTTGCGTGGTGGAGCACTCACCCGCATGCCGCAGGAGCTTTCCAGTCAGCTGAAGGCGTTGCGCCCCAATGCCTTGGAGGCCGAGTGGGCCTTCCGCTGGGTAGGCTCTCATCCCAATGTCCTCACCACGCTGAGTGGCATCAACGTCATGGAGCACATGGTGCAGAACGTGGCCACACACTCGCCCCTTGACCCCTGTAGCGAGGCGGAGAACGAGCTGTTAGAGAAGATTGCCGACACCATGGCCGGTGTGCCCACCATCCCCTGCACCACCTGTGCCTACTGCATGCCGTGCCCCTATGGCGTCGACATCCCGGCAAACTTCAGCTTCTACAACGATGCCGTCAACAGCCATCTGCTGCCCTTGCCTGAGACCACCGCACCCGACTATGCCGAGCGGCAGGAGAAGTTCAGTGCCGACTATCGTCAGGCGCTCTCTGCTGAGAAGCGCGCCAACCAGTGCACTGACTGCGAGGCCTGCCTGTCAAAGTGCCCCCAGCAGATTCGCATCCCCAACCAGATGGGGCGCATCGTCAGTCTGCTCAGACGTAGGTAAGGCTTTTTGCGCGTAAAACCCCAACTGGTCATTGACCGGTTGGGGTTTAAAGTTGATTACGGCAGACCATGCTCCTTGCAGTAGTCGATAGCCGGCTGGTAGCCCTGGAATGTAGCCTTGTGAATCCACCTCAAGCCTTTGCGCTCGTCCTTGGGTACCCCCGTGCCAGTCATCAGGAACCAGCCCGTGGCAAACTGCGCCTGTGCATCGCCACCGTTGGCGGCCAGCTCGTACCAGAAGGCACATTCCACCACATCCTTCTCTACGCCATCACCATTCCAGTAGGCAGCGCCCACGTTTTTCTGACTGAGGATATGCCCTTGGAAGGCGGCTTCACGATACCAGAGGAAGGCCTTGTGGGGGTCCCTTTCAACACCGCTGCCCATATAGTAGGCATTGGCCACGTTGACCTGCGACTGCATGTCGCCCTTGTCGGCAGCCTTCAGGTACCACTCGAAGGCAAGGTGCGCATCCTGTTCCACGCCCTTGCCGTGGTAGTAGCACTCGCCGACGTTGAAGCATCCATACACGTCATCGCGTTCAGCAGCTTTCATATACCACTCGAAAGCCGTCTCCAAGTTTGCCTTCACGCCAGCGCCACGCTCGTAGCAGACGCCAAGGTTGTTCATGGCCTTGACGTCACCCTCGTAGGCTTTCTCCCTGTAGGCATCGGCCCTGTTTCGTTCCTTCTGCATGGTGGCTGTCTCTGATATTTCGTTGCAAAGTTACGAAAAAACGAGTGAAATGAAAAGAAAAGCTCGGTTTTCTTTTCATATCCGAGCGCAATGTAACTTCGGCGAAGCCAAAGTTACGAAAAAAAGTACGAAAAAGCACAAGAAATAATGTGAGAGTCAAATTTTTTGTCTATCTTTGCAGAATAGATTTACTTAATAACCATTAAACATAAGAAATGAAGAAGATTCTTGTCTCTCGGCTGGGCCTCTTAGGCCTGACGTCGGCTTGTGGCCAAAAGCTGTATGACGATGTTGACGTTCATCAGTTTGCCGCGTTGATGGCTGACACCAGCGTCGTTGTCCTCGACGTGAGAACGTCCAGCGAGTTCGCCAGTGGCCATCTTGAGGGGGCGGTCAACATCGACGTGAAGAAAGACGATTTCCTTCAGCAGGCCAAGTCAGTCCTGCCCGTCGGCAAGACGATGGCTGTCTATTGCCGTAGTGGCAGGAGGTCGGCCAATGCCTGTAACCAGCTGTGTGCTGAAGGCTATAAGTGCGTGAACCTCAAGGGCGGCATCATGGCCTGGACCGGCGACAAGATGCCGATAGTCAAGGACTGACGATGATGAAAACAATAATAACGTTTGGCTTATGAATAAGAAACAGAAGCATCCCATCCTTCTCCTGCCTTTGCTGTTGGTGGGAGGGTTGACCTTAGCCGATTGTACGGACAATAACTACGACCTGAGCGACATTGACGGAACGGTGGCCTTTGGCAGCGACAAGGGCATCACCCTGCCAGGCAACAACTCAACGACGGAAATCAAGCTGAGTGACCTCATCGACATCGACGGAAGCGACTGCATCACCACGCTCGACAATGATGACTATGCGTTATTCAAGGTCGGCGATGACGTGGACCCTGTCCATCCCTCCATCGACCGCATCAGGATTACCAAGCGGTCGGCCGACGACATCCCACAGAAGGTGGGGCCCGACAGCGAGCCGGAGGGCTGGGACGCCGTGCCCATAGGGACGACCATCAGCGGTACCGCAGGCAGCATAGAGCGGAACATCAGCTTCTTCGACTACCGTGGTGACAAGCCTCAGGAGGTGGTCGACCTGCAGGAGGTGGACATTGACGGAACGGTGTCGCTCTCACTCTCGTTCAACAACAACCTGCAGGCCTTCCTGCCACGGTTCACCAGCGTCGACGTGCTGTTCCCCCAGTACATGACGCTGAAGAACGTGTCGCGTGGTACGGTGGTGGGCAACAAGATTGTGTTTGGCAGCATCCCCACCAACGAGGTGCTGACCGTCACGGCCGAGGTGGCCTCGCTGACCTTCGGCAAAGGCGATGCTGACAACGTCATCAAGGTCGATGGCGACAAGGTCATCATCAATGGCAACGTGAAGTTGGTGGCCACCTATCCTGACCTGGTGAAAGGCGTGGGCGACATCACCGACATGCAAATCAACGGCACGACCCATATCACCGACATCGACATCGTCAGCGCCACGGGGCGTTTCAACCCTTCGATTGACCTTGACGATTTAGGCGATGTGAAGATAACCAACGTGCCCGACTTCCTCGATGACCCTGAGGTGAACATCAGCATCCATGACCCGCAGATAACGCTGAACGTCAATAGCAATATGGACATCGACGGCATCGTGGACGGCACGCTGACAGCCTATTTCAAGGATGGCAGCCAGCGGACGGTGGCGGTGAACGACATCAGCGTGCCGCGTCACTCGAACTCCAAGATTCTGATTTGCCGGCAGCCCAAGGCCATGCCCTATGAGGACTACACACAGGTGAAGGTCGTCAGCAACCTCTCCGACCTGGTCAAGACCATACCCGAGCGGATGACCTTCAAGGCCAACGCACAGGCCGACCAGACCACAACGGGCACCTTCTTGCTGGGCTATGACGGCTACGAGGTCTCGACAGCCTATCAGCTGGAGGCTCGGCTGGCCCTCGACGCTGGCTCCGTCGTGGTCTACAACGACACCATCGACGGGTGGCACGAGGACCTGAAGGACATCGACATGAGCCTCGACTCGAGGGTGATGCTGACCTTCGACGTGGACAACAAGGTGCCGGCTGACGTAGCACTCGAAATCGTTCCCATAGGTGTTGACGGCACTGACCTCAACACGCCACAGAAGACCTGGATAGAGGTGAAGAACCCGGCCACGGTGAAGCCGGGCACCACCAAGGGCGTGACGGCAGAAATCGTCCAGAAGGAGCCCAAGGCCATGAAACAGCTCGACGGCATCCGCATCCATGCCGTCATCACCTCGGCTGACGCCATACCGCTGAACAAGAGCACACAGACTATCAAACTCGAGAACATCACTGCCACGCTGGTGGGCAAAGTGGTCATGGAAGACAATAAAGACTGATGGACGACATGCAAAAGACACTGACAGCTATGAAAATCAACTGCAAACATATATTGCTATCCGTCGGCCTGATGGCAGCGGCTGGCACCATGACGGCCCAAGAGCTGAACTCAGCCTATTTCACACAGGACTTTAAGTTCCGTCACGACCTGAACCCCGCCTTCGGAAACGACCAGGGCTACGTCACCATCTTGCCTGGACTGAGCCAGCTCAATGTCAAGACGCAAGGCAACTTCGGCGTGCGTGACGTCCTCTTCAAGAATCCTGCCACGGGCAAGTACGACCGCACCTTCCTCCATCCCGACGTGCCGACGGACGAGGCCCTGAAGGGCTTTGCCGATGGCAAGAACCGTCTGGCGGCTGACGTCCGCGTCACGTTGCTGTCTGCCGGCTTCAAGGGCTTCGGTGGCTATAACACCATCGAGCTCAACATGCGCGGCAGCGCCGGACTCTACCTGCCTGGCAACCTGATTCGCTTTGCAAAGAACATGACCAACGATGTCTATCACTTCGACTTCGGCGCACGCGCCATGGTCTTCGGAGAAATAGCCCTCGGCCATTCACGGCAGATTGACGACAACCTGCGCATGGGAGCCAAGCTGAAGGCGTTGTTAGGCGTGGCACGTGCCGACCTGCAGGTCAAGAACATGGAGGCACGCTTCACGGGCAACGAGTGGCTGCTGACCAGCGGCGAGGCCCAGGCGGAGGTCAACATGAAGGGCATCAAGTTCGTGGACGACATGGAAGACACCTATAAGAACGGCACCAGAAACGAGCACGTCGACCTGGGCGAGACGGATATTGATGGCGCCGGCGTGAGTGGCTTTGGCTTAGGCCTCGACCTGGGTGCTGAGTACCGGGTGGAAGGCGTGGAAGGGCTGAGGCTCAGTGCCGCCCTCACCGACCTGGGATTCATCAACTGGAAAAACAGCAACGTGCTGAAGCAGAAGAAGGGTACCTTTGTCTTCGACGGTTTCCACGACGTGGCGGTGAACGACGATGATGCAGCGCCGGGGACGACGATGGAGGAGCAAAGCGACAGCTATGCCGACCAGTTCTCTGACTTCATCAACATGAAGAATGAAGGCGACAAGGGTAGCAAGACCACCATGCTGGCGGCTACGATGAACATCGGCGCCGAGTATCAGCTGCCCATGTATAAGCGGCTGTCATTCGGATTGTTAGGACAGCACCACTTCGCTGGTGAGTACTCGTGGACCGAAGGCCGTCTCAGTGCCAACTGGATGCCTCTGAAATGGCTTGACGGTGGCGTCAGCCTGGCCGTGAACACCTTCTGCGTCAGCGCCGGCTGGGTGCTGAACATCCATCCCAAAGGCTTCAACATCTTCGTGGGCATGGACCACATCCAGGGCAAGCAGACCAAGGATGGTGTGCCCCTGAGCTCGAACTCCAGCCTCGTCATCGGCATGAACATCGCCTGGGGCGGCGGCAAGTAGCTTAGAACATACGGACCTGCTGGCCTATGGCGTTGTAGCGCTGACCCAGCTTGTCGATGACCAGCCGGCCGCCAACGATGGCTTTGTGGACGGCTTGACTACTGCAGTCACCCTCCAAGAGGTAGCGGATGCTTGATTCGCTGGCACCGGGACGCTCATAGGGGCCGAGGTCGCGCGCTTGGCCTGTGACGGTGCGTCGCAGGAAGGGGAAGTCAGCCACCAGCTGCTGCCACACCGGCATCGTCTCCTCAAGCGTGGCGTTGCCGGCATCAATCATCTTGCTGTCGGCTGCCAGACGACCGAACTTGCGCGGCAGACCACCGTAGATGTCGCGCGGCAGCAGGGCGTCGTCCTCGTCGAGCGACAGGTAGTCGTCGTAGCTGATGCCGGTGACAAGGTGGTTGGTCCAGCCATTCTTCGACATCTCAGCAGCCAGGGCGTTGTAGTCGTCGTGGCCGACGCAAATCTCCTGCCTGCCGAGACACACATTGTTATAATAGAAAGACTTGGCATCCGAGCCGCCCGACTCGAACATGAAGTCGTAGCCGCAGTCGAAGCCCAGACAGCCCACCAGCACGTGGCCGTCCTTGTGGCTGTTGCAGTCGAAGCCCTTGACCGACCCACTCTTGTTATGTCCGAAGGAGATGCAGTTGAAGGCATAGTGGACACCCTTCGACGAGCCACCCTCGCCATTGCCGCCCAGCTTGATGCCGTTGCCGTTGCCCGAGAAGGATGCCGACGTCTGCAGGTATTCCTTCACCCACTGGTGGTCCTCAGCCTTGCCCGACTCCCAGGCCCAGCACTCAGCCATCACAACGTCGAAGTCGGTCTCGTAGAGGTCCCATGCATCATCGCTGTTGCGCCATGCACGGCAGCGGACGAAGCGGTTGCCGATGCCGTTGTGCATCTTGCAGGCAAAGCCGTCGGCATCGCTTCCATAGTTGGTGTCGCAGTCGCAGTTGTGGTGCGAGTCGCAGTCGACGACGTCGTTGTAGGCGCAATAGGTGCCGTCGTTGCGGCTGACGCCAGGGAAGCTGCTGCTGAAGTTATGGCCGAAGCCGAGCTGGAGCCCGGTGTCGAGATTGTATGAGAACTCGCAGCGCTCGATGCGGTTGTGCGAGCCTTCCACCTTCATGCCGTTGTCGGCAGCGTGCGTGATGTGAATGCCGAAGAAGATGTGGTAGTCGCCGGTAAGCAGGATGCCGCGGTCGCCCACCTTGGAGGTCTGCTTGTTGCAGTCGAGGAGCTGCTGCTCGAAGTCGAACACAGGCTTCTCGCCATCAGCGCACCTGATGACGATGGGCCGTTGCTCGGTACCCTTCTTGTTCATGCGGACCGTGAGCTTGCCGTCCGTGCCGTACTTGCTGATTTTGTACGTCCCACCCTTGCAGACGATGTGGTCGCCAGGCTGGGCGGCAGCATAGGCTACGGCGATGTTGTACCAAGGATGGGCCTCCGTTCCGTCGCCAGTGTTGTCATCGCCCTCGGGTGAGATGTAATAGGTGTTGACAGCTGTGGGAAACGCCTTGGTGGGCACCCAAACGCCCTCCACAATGTAGGTGGGGTCGTCGGGGTCGGTAGGCGTGGTGCCACCATCGGAGTAGACGGCGGTGAAGGTGTTCATGTAGACGTTGTTGTCGCCTTGTATCCTGAACCGTACGCCCGTCATCTCGTCCGTGCCGGTCTTCTTGCTGTACGTCGCAAACGATGATGAGCTGCTCTTGATGATAAAACGGTCCAACTCGGTCCATGTTGAGCCGTCGTCGACAGAATAGCTGACGACCACGTTCTTGTTGCTGCCACCGGAACGGTAGCCCCAGGAAATCTTCGCCACATGGTCGAGGGCAGGGCTGGTGACCGTGCTACCAGTGTTGTTGAACTTCAGGCTTTTTACGCCGTTGGACGTTGTGACATTCATGTTGTTGAACGTCCAGACGCCGCTGGCCAAGGTGTGGTTACCACTAAGGCTTCCCGTTGAAAGAGAAGAGAAGTCTTCGGTGAACTTCTCGGCTGCCTGTGCCATGAGCACACAGAGCAGCAGTACTGTCAGTGTAGTTAGTTTTTTCATGTTAAGTAATATGGTCTGCAAAAGTAACAAATCTTTTGCTAACCAACGAAAAAATTACTTAGAAATTGTGTTAGAAGGTGTGACCCTTACGCCCTTACGCTCGTTGCGAGTCCTCCCCTCGCCATTCGGAGAGGGGCTGGGGGTGAGGCTTTTTATGTATTTTGCAGGATTGCCACCTACTATCGTGTTCGGTGCCACGTCCTTGGTCACGACGGCTCCTGCTGCCACCACGGCATTCTCGCCAATGGTCACGCCAGGCAGGATGATGGCGCCCACGCCAATCCAGACGTTGCGGCCGATGTGCACAGGCTTGCAGCGCAGCACCATGCGGTTATCGAAATCGTGGTTATCGGTGACGATGCGCACGTTGGGCCCAATCATCACACCGTCATCGATGGTGATGCCGCCAGCAGCCATGCATGTCAGTGAGTGGTTCACGAACACCCCCTTGCCAATCTTCATCTGGCAGGCGAAGTCAATCTGAAGGGGCGGCATCAGATAGCTCGTCTTGTCGAGATTTCCGCCAAACAGTTCTTCCTCCAACGGGCGAATCTGCTCAGGCAGCGGCGCCGTAGTATTAATCTTGAAACAAATGTTGGCGCAGTCGGTCATGTGCTTGATGGCCTCTGCATACTCGGGTGTCGCCATATTGACGTCAGCCCCTGATTTTAATTGCTCGAAAATATTCATATCTTTTATTGTTTTCAAATGGGTGCAAAGCTCGTGCAAGCCGAATGCAATGGAGCTTGCTCCAATTGCTGAGGCGCCGCCGAGGTTCGCGGTGTGATGAAATCACGCCGCAAAGGTACGACGAAAAAGGCAATCCGCCTTTACACGAATTGCCTCTATAGTTTCACATTTTGCCGTTTTGCTATTTTTGCCTGTACGCTGACGGCGTTTTCCCCAGCGTTTTCTTGACATAGCGTGAGAAATGTGAGACGTTTTCGAAGTGCATCAGGTCTGATACCTCCGTCAGCGTCTTCGTCGTATCATTCAGCAGCGACACCAGCTCGAAGGCGGCATAGAACTGAATCCACTGCGAGGCGGGCAGGTTGGTGACGGTGCGGGTTACCTGCGAGAGATACTTCGGCGTGATGCAGAGTTTGTCGGCATAGAAGGCCACCTCGCGCTCCGTCCGTGCATGCTGCTGGGCCAGCGAGAGGAACCGAAGGAAGATGCGGGCCGTATTGTCATTTGTCTCCATCTGCGACAGCCCATGCTGGCAAACCGTCCACAGGTCGAAGAGGAATATCTGCATCACACGCCCCAGCACCTCGCGCTTAAATGAATTGTCAGGAAGCTCCAACCGCAGGCGGAACAGCTCGAAGTCGACATTCATCAGCTGCAGGCTCTCGTCATCGAGATGGAACGAGGGATTGATGCGGATGAACAGAAACCCTTTCGAGGCCCATACCATCTCGGGGTTGTACTGCTGCAGGAATGAGGGCGAGGCCAACAGCACATCGGCCTCGAAATCGTCAGAATACTCCACGCGCTGTATCGTGTTCGACATCTGCCAAATCACCAGGTCGTCCTTCCTCGAAGTGAAAAAGTTCTTCCCGTCAGAAAACGACATGCTGCCCTGCCTGACCAACAGGTGGACATGATAGCGGTCCGTGAACGCTGCGGGTAGTTGGCCGCCCTGCTTGGCGTGTATAAAAATACATCCGTAAGGGTCTGTCATGTTGTTCTTGCTATTTTTTTTATTTCTATTTTCTGATATGCTAACCGTTCTTGCTGGGCCAAGTGTTCCGTTCTTCGACGGGCGTCAACATTCGCCAGATAGATGATGCCGCAATAGGTAAAGCCGTATTTGGAAATGACATGTTGCATGATACGGTTATCACGATGGGTGTCAATACGAATGTTTGGGTCGATAGAGAAGCAGAAGTCCATGATGCTGCTGAATATACCGTGGGCATCGGGATGGCTGGCTATTCTATGAACTACATGATAAGGCAGCGTGTCGTCAAGCCACTGTCCTTCATAGATGCTGGCATAAGTGGGCTCCGGGGACGGCAGGAATGCGAAGTAGCCAACAATCCTATTGTCATCCTCAACCACATATCCACCATGCCTCTCCATGTCAGCAGCTATGACAGCCTCAGAGGGATAGCCGTCAGTCCATTGGTGCATGTTCCCAGACTGCCGCATAATTTTCTTCGCAGCATCCATGACCTGCATGATTTCAGCCATGTCACACGGTATCGCTTCTCTGATGAGCCTTTTCATGTCCAAAACTCTTTCTCTCCTGTGTCTTCCATCTCTCCCTGACATTTGTCCTCAGGTCGAGCGTGCTCCCGCTCCGCAGGGTCGTTGCAGGCATCACTTTGCTCCCGCTTGCTGGCACACTTCGGACAGGTGTGCATATCCCAAATCCTGATGTTGTCGCTGCCACACTGCAAGCACAATCGTCCCACCTCGCTGCTGTAAGATGGGGCTACGTCGGCAATGATACCACCCACAACGATGTTCTGGATGGTATTGCAGTCGGGACAGTACATGGGGGTAATCTGCTGACGGAACAAACCACGTCCCTCATACACCTCGACTTCATAGCCACAGCTCTTGCAGCGATATTTCCGTTTCCAGGCCATCTGTCAGACTGTTATTCCCAATTGACTAATCACTTCGCTTCAACATCTGGAAGAAGCCCATCAGTATTTCTTCTCACCATTCAAGACAAACATGTTGTCTTTGTTTGGCTCTATCTCTGCCTTCTCCACCTGCTCTACCCAATCTTCAGGAGCCACCTCCTCGATGGATATGCTGATGGCCTGCGGAGAACAGCCCCAGTTATCTACAAAAGCCTTGTTAATGGCCTCTACTACCTTCTCTTTTGTTGCCTGATCCTTGGGATAGGCTTTGATTCTGATGTACGGCATATCGCTAAATACTATTAAAACATTAGGCAAAGGTACTCATTTCTGAGCAATTTTTAGTAATTTTGCCCTCATTATTAGGATAGTTTATGAAGAAAGGTAATTTTATCAGTCTTATTGCCGCCATATTATTGTTTATGGCAGGCGTTCCTGCATCAGCTCAGGAAGAGAATGGGTTTAAGCCGTTTCAGGTAGAAAAAGGATTTGAGGACAACGGCTTTCAGTGGTTTCGTGATGCCCAGCTTCTGTGTGCTGGAAACAAGGTTAAAAACAATGCCATGACGATTGGATGGGGTGGCATAGGAACGCTCTGGAGAAAGACGGCTTTGACGGTATATGTCGCGGAGAAACGTTATACCAAAGCGTTCATGGATGATGCCGAGTATTTTACCGTGATGTCTTTCGACGTAGAGGATAGCAAGGTGTTGAACTACATGGGAACGAAGAGCGGGCGTGACGGCGATAAGGCTCAAGAATATGTATGCCAATTTCCCTGCTGGGCTTCACACCATGTATATCGGAGAAGTTGTCAATGCGTGGAAGAAAGAGTTGTAGAACCAGGACCTCAGGGACGCTTTCACAGGCGCTTCAGGATAGGCCTGAACCAGCGTCCCTGATTAGCAGCAACATGAAGCAGGACTTGTGGCAAATCTTAAGAGATTGTAAGGAATGATGGATAACCAGCAAGAGATTCGTGAGGCTATGGGCAACGACGTGCTGACTCAGAACTTTGAAAGTGAGTTTAGAAAATGTCTTGGAAAAGAGTTAGGCATAAGATACGCTCTTTTCTTTGACATCGACGGGACTCTGGTGAGCTTCAAGACCCACGAAATCCCAGCATCTACTATATATGCTCTTACACAAGCAAAGGCTAATGGCCATAAAGTGTTCATCTCCACCGGCCGCCCTCCACTGATTATCACTAATCTTGGAGCCATTGAGCATCTGATAGACGGCTATGTGACCATCAACGGAGCCTTGTGCTTTGTCGGCAATGAAATAGTCCGGTGCAAGGATATTCCTAAAGAGGCAGTAATGACCGTAGTGGAGGATGCACAGGAGAAGGACTACGGACTGATTGTCGTAGGAGAGAAAGATGTGGCTGTACTCGACCCACATGGAGAGGTAGACAGAATCTTTCGTGGGGAGATAGCCGTGGAGAACTTTGACAAGGCAAGACCTTTGGATGTGGTTCTCCAACAACGAATCCTGCAGTTGACGCCATTCTTTCCAGAAGAATACGAGAGTGACTTCATGGAGCGTATTCCAAGCTGTACCTCTGGCCGATGGCATCCTGCATTTACGGACATTACGGCAAAAGGGGCAGACAAGGGAGAGGGACTCTTGGCTTTAGCTGCTCACTTAGGGCTGAATTCTCAATATACCATGGCTTTTGGCGATGGTGGCAACGACATTTCAATGATAAGGACTGCCGGTATCGGTGTCGCTATGGGTAATGCGCTTGAATCGCTAAAGAGAGAGGCAGACTACACAACCACTTCCGTTGATCATGATGGGGTCTTGTGTGCTTTGCAAAAATACGGTTTAATATGAAAGAGAAACAGATAACAGCAGCATGCGCCAATGACGAGCGGTTGAAGAATCTCTATGAGGTGTCTTTCCCTGATGACGAGAAGATACCTTGGGATGACCTGATGCGGTTGATAGATGAAATGCACCTTGACTTCACCGCCTATTATGATGGTGAGGCTTTTGTCGGATTCACAATCGTATATCCCAGGCCCACTGTCAACTGGTATTGGTATTTTGCCGTGTTACCAGAACTGAGAGGGAAAGGACTGGGACAGCAGATTCTTACTCAGCTGATAAAGAAATACGAAGGGCAAGCATGTGTCCTCGATATGGAATCTCCCTGCCAAGACCCGTGCTCCAACCTTGAACAAAGGAAACGCAGGCATGAATTCTATCTCAGGAATGGATTCCGTGATACTAACGTGTTCCGCAAGTTTGATAATACTGAAATGACCGTTATGATGATGGGACCAGGAGGATTCTCCTTGCAGGACTGGGACGAGATAATTAGCGAATTAAGGCAACATTGGACGTGGGATTGAGATGATAGAGGTACGGGAAGCAACAAAGAACCAGGCGGCTGAGATAGCACGTCTGATTATGATGGCAATGACTGATGATTGCTGTCTGTATTTCTGTGGTGACGGTTATGGACTGGAGGACTTGACCTCTGGTCGAGCCTGCTCACGCTCGGCCGAGCAAGCTATCTTGCGCCGCTCTCGCTTACTCGCAGCCTTCCATCAGATGATGACACTGTTAGTGGAACGAGAGGATTCACAATACAGTTACAAGAATACGTTGGTTGCTCTCAATGGGGACGACAAAGTAGTTGGCATCTCTGTAAGTTACGATGGTGGTAGACTACATGAACTGCGAAAGGCTTTCATTGAGTCTGCCAAAGAATATATTGGTAAGGATCACTCAGGAATGGATGACGAGACACAGGCTGGAGAACTCTATCTGGATTCGTTGGCTGTTTTGCCAGAGTATCGTCGTCGAGGTGTCGCCAAGCAGCTGATTAGGGCAACAAAAGAAAGGGCTGATAGCATGGGGCTTCCTTGTGTCGGCCTGTTAGTGGATAAAGGGAATCCATCTGGAGAAGCATTGTATGCTTCCGTAGGGTTCCGATATGCAAACGATAGTATGTGGGGAGGACACCAGATGAAGCACCTTGTTCTTTAATAAGATTTACAAAAGACAGAAATATGGACACAAAATGAAAGTTTTTATCCCATTTTGCTTGTTTGTATAAATAATTTGTGTATCTTTGCAAAAGTAACGACGGTTACTGTAATAACGAATACTGTTTTAAGATATGAAGTTCTACAATAGGGAAAACGAACGACAGGTGCTTGGCGAGGTTTTGCAGCAGAGCCGACGCGAAGCAAGGATGACGGTGTTGATGGGGCGCAGACGTATTGGAAAGACAGAACTGTCACAGCGATGTGGTGATGACACTGTACTTTATTTCTTTGTAGGAAAGAAAGCAGAGGCGCTGCTGTGCCAGGACTATGTACGTGAGATACGTGAGAAGCTGGATGCACCGATTCTTGGTACACCTACCTCCTTCACCGAAGTATTCAGGTTTGTACTACAGTTGTCTGAGAGGCGTCCCTTCACGCTCATTGTCGACGAATTTCAGAACTTCCTAAAGATAAACCCTGCCATCTTCAGCGACATTCAGCGTGACTGGGACTTACACAAACGCACCAGTCACCTGAACCTGATTATCAGCGGCTCGGTATTTACGCTGATGACGAAGATATTCGAAGACAAGGAAGAACCATTGTTCGGACGTGCTGACGAAAAGATGACCCTTGAGCCGTTTACTACCGATGTGCTGAAGCAGATTCTGGCAGACTTCAATCCTAAATACACCCAAGAGGACTTGCTGGCTCTGTATAGTATTACAGGTGGCGTCCCCTGGTATGTCGCGCTGCTGCTCGACAAGGGTAAGGTCACCAAAAACAAGATGCTGGCAGCACTGACTGAGGAGAACTCGCCATTCATCAATGAGGGCAAGAATATTTTGATAGAAGAGTTTGGTACTGATTACGTCACCTATTTTTCTATCCTCACCTGCATAGCCAGCGGCATGAAGACCCGTGCAGAGATAGAGAACGAGCTTCAAAATAATAACA